>WNFI01108625.1_pt1 | contig 14742 bp, 26 predicted proteins | sample 5400471 | NCBI WGS metagenome assembly WNFI01 (sample SAMN13153348, study PRJNA577476) | soil metagenome | isolation source: 100 cm saprolite on Douglas fir-dominated hillslope | place: USA:California | collected 2013-09-17
TGCGTAGAAAGTCTCGCCTGTCTCGTCGTTCTTTAGTAAGAAAATACGAAACTCACGTAAACCATCATCGAGCAGGTACCATTGCCCCTTCCCACTCCCATTACTTTGAAACTCATACTAGTCTCCCTGCTCTAGCTTTTCAGTTAGCCCGCTCATACCCTCTTTTAGGGCATTGCCAAAACTATCTAGAAAGTCAGCAACTACACTCAAACGCTCTACGTAACCAGCATCGCTTGGCAAATCAATATCTAGGGCGCTAGCTATTGAACGAATTTCCTCGATGGCAATTGTAAGAGTCATTTCTTCAGGTGTCATAATTCTTTCCCTACTTTGCTATTAAAAATAAGAAAACAACAGAAACCGCTCCACACGCAATTCCCGACTTTTTCAATCCTCCGCAATACAAAACAAATGATGACGCAGCGAACATAATTGATAAAAGCGTATATACAACAATCAATATTTCCCCTCTGTGGTAAAAAAGGGTAGCGCGAGCCACCCTCTTCCTTTTTTCTTAAACGCAGGTCCGCAATGGGAGTACCAGTGGTGCATTATGCACACTGGTAAAGTCAAATGCTTGCATCAAGTCTCCTGCAGAAGCATCACGCCTACCGAGCGATGGCAGATTGAACACGTCTTCAGCGAAACGCAGTACGCTGCTAAATTCGTAACTGGCATGGTCGATATGTGAGTTACTTGGGTTGCCCTGTGCATATGCATAGGGACTGATAACCATCAGTGGCACACGGAAACCATATCCGAGCGCATCTACTTTCACAGGTGCAACGTGGTCGTAGAAACCGCCGTAATCATCCCATGTTAGGAATACTGCTGTACTTGCCCATGCAGGCGATTGCATAAGTGCGTTGAGTTGGGTAACAGTCCAGTTCTCACCTGTACACATACTGTACACATTTCCACCTGTGCCAGGATGCTCCGAATCAGGTCCGGGCGCGACCAGCCAGGAGAACTTCGGTAGCGTATTGGCAGCGGCATCCTTGGCAAACTGACTCCACTCAACGATGTTTGGACTCGTCCTGTCCTGTGAGAATGCGTCGAGTGCATCCCACTGGCTCCCTAGCTCCCCTGCCAGTGGGGTGTAGTACTTCCACGATACGCCCGCCGCGTTCATTTCATCAACGAGGGTTGAGTAGTTAAAACAGGGGTATTGCGTCGTTCCGTTGTAGAGTTTGACCGTCGCACCTGATGGCGCGTCACATCCCCACTTACCACTGGCATTGATAGGGTTGGCTATCGCGCTGTGGGGAATATCTGGTCCTGAACCACCAGCTACAGAGTACAGGTGATTAGGGAAGGATGGCCCAGTGAGACTGGAAAACGTGTTATCGCCTAAGACGTACTGGCGAGCATAGGCCCAGTAATTGGGAATATCGCTCTGTTGGGCTTCCTGGTAACAGGGATACGGTGCTGTCCCACACGGACCTTGATTAAAGCGGTCCATCGCTCCGTTATCGTAGGCTCGGACAGCATTGCCCCAGCCATGATTATAGTCAGGCGGCTTATCCTGAAACGGGTTCAGTGGAATCGTCTGTACGACGCCATTGACCTTTACTTTGCCTGTGGTGGTGCCATTGACACCTGGAAACAGGCCAAAGTAGGAGTCGAATGACCTGTTCTCCTTCAGAATAAAGACCACATGGTTTATCGGTGTTGCGACGACCGCTGCACGAATTTTATTGACAACAACTGATGGGAGTAGAACGAATACAATCAATATACACACTACTCCTATGATATAACGAATGTTTCTCAAGGGTTACCTCCCTAGTTGTGAGAGCGGATTGTGCCGCTCTCTTTCTCTATTTACAAACGCAATCAATACATTCCGCAACCCGTCTACCCCACTCTGGAAAAAACGTCCAGTAACAGCCGAACTGCCATTTCCCACAGATGTGGCAACGACGTAGACCGATATGGTAGGTAATATGATCCGACAACCAATACGTAAATCGATGCATAGAAATGCTTCCCCCTCTTTCTATCTGGTATAGCACATCTCGATGCTTTTATCCATAGAAAACAGTAAAATTGGTACTTTGTGCTATACCTTGCCAGCATCCAGAATAGCTATCTTACCGTCCTCAAGGTGTGACGCTATCCGTTCCAAGTATATCGCTTGATGCACCTGAGCCAATGCTGTATAGCACTGCAACCACTCTTCCCAAGGTCTGTCATCTATCTTGCTCAGGTAATCGATACGTACTTGCAATGCTTGTTCAATTTCTCTTAGGGTCATGATTTATCCTCCTGCTGAGCACGGCTCTTCTTGCTTCCTACGATAGTAATGTTCGCAGGAGGGTACGACACATCCTCATCCTTCTGCCAACTGTAACTCACAGCTTGCTCCACAGACATCAAACCAGCCTCAACCGCAGGCCAATCAGGTATCGTCGTCTCGGGTAACTCCCCTGTTACAACCTTAATCGACTGGAATGGTTCTCCAATCACGGGACGCGAGCCTTCTTCTCCGGGAAGAATCCTTACATGCTGCAGTGCCCATTCTCCTATGACACCAAGCTTGAAACGCTGCGTCTCACCCAACTTATCAACGACCTCAATTGTTTTGCCTTCGTAGCCAATGAGTTCAGGTTTGAGCCAGGTGAGAAACTTCTCTCCTGTGGATTGGCAGTGGACATACGCTATATCCATTAGTTCCTCCTGGTAAACATAATACGCAACTGTGCCACACTCTGGTATGGGCGGTAGGGTATAGTTGCGCTCTAACAGCCATTCAGTGAATTGATTGACCCTTCTCTCAACACCCTCAAACGGGAGACGATTGCTGCCACTCAGCGTTGAATATGGAACATCATACATCCTTTTTTCAGTGTCTACGGTGATACCTGCGTAGACTTGTTCGCGGGTCTTATAGGTAATTGCCATTAATTTCACCTTTCTCTATTATTATTATCTCTGCCATTTTGCTACAGTGCCAGCACACAACCGATAAAATGTTTTTGACTTCCTCATCAGTCACTAGGCGGCGTGGCACATTGTACAGAATCCGCTCAACAACAGTATTACAGTCAAGAATGTCCTGCGCATGGGAACGACACATGTCCCGATAGTCCGACTCTGGCATAGTCACGCTGGTTGGGTGCGTGCCTGTCTCTTTATGGATTGTGGTAACTTTTTGCACCATATCACCGACTGTTGTCATTCTTGTTCACCCTGTAGAAGGTATTTTGCAAGCGCCTCTGCATCCCTACGGCTTATTATCATGGACACAGGCTCTGTTGAACTATACATCTGGTGCAGTGTCACATAGCCATCTGAAATTTCGACGAAGAGCGTTCTGATGGTCTCGTACGGTTCTGCGTGAACAGAAAGCTCAAGAATAGCTGTACGGTCATCGCGGTGAATAACTCTCATCGTTCTCCCTACTCTCTGAAGGGTATACCCTTCGCTTTATATTCTTTCGCCAAGGCTGCTATTTTCTTCTCGCGCACATCATCGAGGTCAAAGACGGTTGGGTAACGGTTTGGACGGCATGCGCGTTTGGCAAACATGCGTTCCTTCTGTGCCAACGTGCCAATGTCACTGTCTGCAAGAAAGTCATCAGCCTCATCAATCATTCTACAAAGTTTCTCCCACTGCGCGTCAGTACACTCCTGGGTCAGGTCGTCCATAAGATGGTTATACTCAGGTGCATCAGCAACGTAGAAGATAACTGCCTTGCGCATTTTCTTACGAACCTCAGCTACTCGATATATGGACGTTACTTCTGATGCCACAGTCATTCTTCCTTCCCCGTTTATTACTCATCTACAGTTATTTCTATATCAAGAAAGCGGCCTATGGATTCCGCCTCACTACGTGTAACCTGCTTGATAAGTTCAGGAAAGCCTCCGTTTCTTCTCATCCTCAGCCCGTACACATCCGTTAAAACTTTAATTTGGCTTGCATCTAACTCCGCTGTTTTTACGTCAATACACAATCTATAGGTTTCTTCATACCCAACAGACTTTGATTCACTCCCTACATTTAGCCAGTATTGTTCCGACATTTTTACGTCCTTTCTCCTTCAACAACTATGTCTTGTGTGTTAAAGAGAGTATAGCATACTTCGGTTCTAAAGTCAATAGCCGCAAATAAACCCGTTTTCACAGATGAAAGTATACCTATACTATTTAAGAGTCTTCCTATATAACTTCGCAAAGTGCGAATCGGAAGTAGTCAGGTCGAGCATAAAGCGTGAGTCTGGAAACAAGTCTCCTGGCTGTGTCTCTTGCTGCACAAAGCCAAGTTTCTTACACAGCTTTATCCCATCCTCCTGATTAGAAACAGCGTATAACTTTTCAATAACAATCTCTGATTCAGCTAACTCTTGGAGAAAATTGATAAACTTAGACAGTAGACGACGGGCTAGTATCTTTGGGTCAGGCATATCTCTGCGAACGGCAGCACCTACATAAAGGGTGTAGGTACGTCCTGGAAGGAAGGGCAAGATGTCGTCAGGTTCAATATGCCAGGCTCTCTTGCGACCAGCCATCATGTCCTCTAATGCCGTAGGTACGTATGGAACTGCTGTAATATAGCCAGCAATTTTACTGTCGTATACCACAACGTAATCAATGAGGGGATTGACCCTGTACCATGCAAGACGCTGTTCAACGCTAGCAGACTGCCAACCAAAGCCCTCGGTTAGTACCTCACGAATGCCTTGTGCATCCTCTGGTTTTGCTACTCGTGTCGTAATAAGTGTGTCCTCCTCATCAGAAAGTTCAATATGTAGGATTAACGCAATTTGCGCTGCCATAAGATCGATTTCCTTTTTCTTATAAAATCCCTCAGTCCTCAAGGGAGGAACGTATCGTTTAATTTTTCCGTCCTCCACATAATCATAAAATGATGCCCTGCTGAGGCCAAGCAGTTCTATCGCTTGCTTCGCAGTGTAATACCCATCAGGGGCGCGTTTCACGTCTCCTCCACGTTTCCCCTTTGGCTTTTCTTTTTGCATTGTGTGTCCCTTTAACTTAGTATTTGCAGTGCAGAGTATTGACTAAACGCTCTACACAGTCTATACTACCAGTTATATAGTATAACATGGTTATTGTCAAGCAGGAGGAAAGGAGAGTAACACATGATCAGTGCTGCACAGCGAGGTCAACTTGTCGGATTTAAGGTTAGCACGGTGCTTATTATCCCTTCTTGCGCCTATGCGCGAGAACTTGGTCATGCATTGTACCAGAAATTACGTAAAGCGCACTATGCGCATATTGAACCAGAGGAAGAGTTTGTTGATGGCGTGGTAATGGGTATTGCCAGCCGTCAGGGTACCCTCTCACAAGAGGAAAGGAGTCCTTATGTCTCAGTCACCAGCGCCAGCACATGTCCACAGTTCCGGGCACGGTGTTAGCCCAATCTTGGTAATTCTTGTCGGGGCTGCTTGTTTCGTTTTCTGGGTACTAGCATCTCTGCTTCAAATCCAGACCAGCGAGGCATATATGCTGCATGGAGCGGTCGTCATGATTACGCCAAACTGGGCTATTCTCAACCAACCCTTTGATTTCTTCACGGGGCACCTTCCACAGGACGTCGCAAAGGCTGTGCTCTGGGGATGGGGAGTTGAGTTAATCTACCTCGTCTGCATCGTCGGTTACGAGATTGCCCATGAGTCAGTCAGGGCAGCGAACAAGGGGTTCGCAAAGTTGTTTGGGACGGGTATGCTTGTCCTGATCGTCATCGACGCCGTGACAGATTTCTCATATGGCACGCTCGGAAGTGGCTTTTGGGGACAGGTCGCCTTTGCAGGGATTACGTCATTCATCGTGATGTTTTTTGGCATCATCGGTATCCGTCTCATTGAGCACGGTTTTAACTCGTGGAAAGCCTAATATACAGGAAAGGGGTCAGCATGGACAACGATAACATTTCTGAAGAAGAAAAGCGCTCAAACATCGTACAGCAGGCAAAGTATGCTGGTGCCACGTTTGCGACCGTGGGTGCAGTTGATGTGCTGGCCCACCTCGGACCCACGGGGCTTGTTGTTGGCAGTCTCTTGGCTTTCGTGGCCTACCGACACGGACCTGAGTTAGTAGAGGGGGTGCGTCACTACATCCCTACATCGCTCTCGACTCCTGTGAGCCACGACCGTATTCCAGAGCGGACTACTTCTGGTGAACGAAGCTTTTGGGATCGCGCCCTGGGACGCTTCCCCGAACCTTTAGTGATAGAGGAACAGAAAGTTGAACAGAAAACAGAGCAGGAGCGAACCACACGCCTACTTGACGACGAAAAGTTAATGTACCTCTCCCCCGATTGGAGTATCGATGTTGAGGATGCCATTGGGAAGGGGATCATGTGCTATGGCATTAAGGGAGCAGGAAAGTCAAATTTCGGCGCTCTACTGGGGGAACAGTTCGGACAATACTACATCCCCCTCGTCTTCTTCGATGTGAAACCTGACTACCTTACCCTCATCGATGAGTTACCTAATGGCTATATTGCAGGCAATCCGGCCATGGCATCAAAGTATCCTGCTGAGAAGTTTCTTGCTGTGGATACGGGAGTTGTGGATGAAATAGGAGGCGCTATTTTGACTCATGGGTATCAGGTCGTGTTTGATCTCACGAGTTACGCCGATGACGAAGAACGCGCACGCATTATGACGGCAGTCGTCAGGTCGCTCATGATGTTTGCAGCCACCGTTGAGAATGAGAACCGCGTGCCCTGCTTGATTTTCACAGATGAGGCGTCCCGCTGGTTCCCCCAGGACAAGAGCATGAAGTCCCCGCAGATGTCGTCAGAGACACATAACGCCTTGCTGCATCAATTTGTTGAAATGGCAAACCAGGGACGCTCCTACGGCATTATTCCCTGCTGGTTCGATCAGCGACCAGCCAATTTTGATAAGCGCTTAGCCGCTCAAAGTGATATCCGCATTTTTATGCGCCAGAGCCAGGACACGGATATCAAACGGTGCCAGGCAATCATCGGTCACGAACTGGGTGCGCAGGTCGCTGACCTTGCTGACGGTGAAGGGATTGTTATCCTGCCGAAACAGCGCCCATTTATGACGAGATTCTATAAACGGCGTTCCAAACATATCTCGAATACCCCACGGGCTGCGATGGCGATGGAGAGGTTTGGTACAGGTATGTCAACCCCCAAGGAACCTGTACCCGTGTACCCAGGAAGGGTCCAGACAGGTGTCATGCGGCGTCATAAGTTCACACCGAGTACTAGGTACCCTGTGGGTACAGAGTTGGGACAGAAGCCTGCACCTCAAAAGCAAGAGGGTAATCGAGTACAGAGTACAGTTCCCTCGGGAGACCACAGACCGCTCTCTCCTGCCCAGGAAGCTGACTTCGTTCGGAGGTTTAAAGCCACAGGGAGTATCAAGGAATCACTGACACAGATGCATATATCCTATGGGCGGTATCAACGCCATGCCTCACAGATTGTGGGTGAGCGACATTTAAGGAGGGCATAGTATGCAGTACATTAAAGAGAATGGCACAAAGATTTTCTTCATGATAGGAGTCTTTTCGTTTCTTGCTGTTAGTATTCCACATGTAGGGGCTATCTTTCGTATGTATGAACCGATAGCCCCAGGATTATTAGATACAATGTGGAATATCTGTTCGTTTGCAGCAGCGGCAGGAATTGATGTTCTAGCTGGCTGGCTCACGCTCGTCATGATGAACAAGGAAGCACGAGGAAGAGACAAGGTTATTATCTGGACATTCATCATCGCACTTATGGTATTTTCCTGGTACTGCAATTGGGTCTTCGATGAGTTGCATAGTCCGCACCCTATTAACGTCTGGGCCATCACCATTATCAGTCTTCCCTGGTTAGGCTCATGGACAGTAGACCAGTTAACACCACTTGTTGTTTCAGCACTACCAGTCTTCATCGTGGCCTATGCCTCTATCGCTCACCTCGTCGGCGTGAAGCAAAATGTAACGGTTATAAGCCTGGTAGACTTACAGCAAAAAGCAGCGGAAGCACAGGCAAGAGCACAGGCAGAAGTTGCTATTATCAAAGCGCAAAACATGGTCAACGAGAACAAGGTTACGACAGCTATTGACCTCGGTAAAACACTGTGGAATAGGGCGATTAATCGTGGTGAAAAGGCCAGTGAAAAGGATAGTCGAAAGGAGATTCAATCCAACAGTGAAACTCCCCAACTGCCCCCTCCTTCGTTCTCTATTGTTCAGCGGAATGATGAAGACGAAAGTGAGAGTGAAATGGGAGACCTGTTCCCTGACTCCGACCCAATCACTGACCCAAATATCGTCCTTAACAACGAAGAATTAGACATGCTGAAATCGTTTCCTATGGTCGCCTCATGGCTCTCCGCAGGCAGAAAGACACTTACTTTAAAAGAGATTGTTGACGGCTCTGGACGGTCGGCAAAAACAGTGAGGAATAGGATAGCGAAACGGGTGATAAAACCGTCTGGAAGGAACCGCGATTTATACCTCATCGACTCCGTCATAAAATGGTTGAAAGATGAACCAAACAGCAAGGTAAGTGGCGAAAGGATAACCGTTAAACTGGTAGCGAATCGGTAAGTGAAAATTACTTGACAGTGTAGCCAAAGCGGTGTAAGACAGAAAGGTATAATCACAGACAACTATGGCAAACAGTAATTTGAACAGTGCTAAAAATGCGAAAAACGATGAGTTCTATACGCAATATAGCGATATTCAAAGGGAAATTGAGGCGTATCTGGAGTATGACGCCGACGTATTCCGAGGAAAAACCGTCTATTGCAATTGCGACGATCCGTTTGAAAGCAACTTTTTCCGTTACTTCGCACTCAATTTCACGAGACTAGGGATCAAGCGGCTCATTACTACCAGCTACAAACCGTCACCAATTGCCAATACGCAGCTCGGGCTATTTGGCGATGACAAGACTGTCGAGGTGCCTAAAGGCCGACCGAAGGTTACGGCGAACATGTTCATCATCAACGAAGTGCGCGACATGGACGGCGACGGTGTATTCAATCTAACCGACGTTGCCGAACAGCTCAAAGCGAATAAAAACAACGAATGGGCACCACTCGATGGTGACGGTGACTTCCGTAGCCAAGAGTGTATCGAACTATTGAAACAATCTGACATCGTTGTCACCAATCCGCCGTTTAGTCTATTCCGTGAGTATGTGCAGCAGTTGGTGGAGTATGGTAAAAAGTTTGTCATCATTGGCAACATGAATGCCATCACATACAAAGAGATATTTCCTCTGATAAAAGACAACAAACTATGGCTCGGGGCAACGGGCAATGGAAGTGATATGGTATTTGCGGTGCCTAGCGGCGCAGAGATTGCGGAAAGTGACAGGCAAAAGGCGGCAAGATTAGGATATGTGGGAGATTATACGCGTCTCGGCAATTCATGCTGGTTTACGAGCTTGGACCATGGACGCCGTCATCAGCCGCTTAGTCTTATGACAATGACCGATAACCTAAAGTTCAACAAGAAGCTAAGAGGTAAAACCTCTTATGACCACTACGATAACTATGACGCTATTGAAGTGCCATTTACCCCTGCTATTCCAAGTGATTATGAAGGCGTGATGGGTGTACCGATTAGTTTCCTCGATAAATACTCGCCAGAGCAGTTCGAGATTATTGGCATGACAAAAACGCCAATCGGTACTCACTTAAGAACTAAAGTGTACCAAAGACAAGTCCAAGTAGACAAAAATGGCAAGCGCAGTAATGTAACAAAGCTTAACGACGGGTCTGCTATTGAGGTTGAGGCTGCGCCAGATGATAAGGTTTGTTATGAAGTTAACGGTAAGAAATATATTGCAACGTATCCAAGAGTATTAGTTAAGTTCAGAAAAGGCGAAGAATGAAAACCACACTTCGTACTGATATTACAGTACGATCCATCTGCGATGGATTTGTCTATAACGAACTAGAGGGTAAGGGTTTGTTTGGTTTGTCCGGCAAGCTGACCATCCAGCCGGAATACCAGCGCAATTACATCTACGCTGACGAGGGAAGAGAAGCTGGTGTGATCGACAGTCTGCTAAAAAATTACCCCATCGGACTGCTGTATTTTAATAAAGTCGGCGACGACGCCTACGAGGTACTCGACGGTCAGCAGCGTATCACGAGCTTCGGGCGGTTCGTGACAGGTAAATTCGCCATCAAGGACGCAAATGGCATGCAGCAGTATTTCTCTGGTCTAGCACAGAGTTTGCGGGATAAAATTATGAACGCGCCACTCCTGATATACGTCTGCGAGGGTGAAGAGCCAGAGATAAAGGATTGGTTCAGAACAATCAACATATCAGGTATTGAATTGAAGCAGCAAGAAATCTTGAACGCTGTCTATTCCGGTCCATTTGTTACGCTCGCCAAAGAGGAGTTCAGTAACAGTCAGAACTCGCATGTTCAGAAATGGAGTAGCTATGTAGCTGGCAATGTAAAGCGCCAGGACTTTCTGGCGTGCGCACTCAAATGGGTGAGCCATGATACTGTCGAGAGGTATATGAGCGCACATCGCAACGAACACGACATCTCCGAACTCAAGACGTATTTTGGCACCGTGATAGACTGGGTCTCTAGTGTGTTTACTGATGTCGAGAGCGAAATGCGGGGACTTGAGTGGGGACAGTTATATGAGACATATCACAAGCAGTCGTATGATCCAAATAAGATACATGAAGAGGTACAACAACTGTACAGCGATCCATTTGTCAAAGATAGGCGCGGAATTTTCAAATACATTCTTGGCGGAGAGACTGATACGAAGCTTTTGAATGTCCGTGTTTTTGATGAGGCAACGAAGCGTGCGGTCTATGCCAGGCAAACAAAAGTGGCAAAAGCAGCAGGCGAATCGAATTGCCCACTTTGTGCAATTGGCTATGATGCAAACAAGTCGAAAATCTGGCAGCTTGCCGACATGGACGCTGACCATGTCGCAGCATGGAGCAAAGGCGGCGCGACTTCGGTCGAAAACTGTCAAATGTTATGCAAAACCCACAACCGGGCAAAAGGTAACCGATAGTTATCATAGAGTACTCTCATTTTCTACCTCCTTTTAGCTATGATATTTGTCCGTCTACGGAGATCCGCAATTTCTTCTGGTTAATGGTTATTGCATCGGGCGCGAGATTTACCGATAACAAAAGGCCGATCTCCTTGCTGAATGTGCGCAGCCCATGCCTCTGCTGTTTCCCCTGGATAGGGGTCTATCTCATAAGAATGTCCACATTCCAGAGAAACAACCACTTTCCCATTGATAGGCTCAATTTTTGTAAGCTTGCTCATCATATAGCCCTTGTGGCCTTTGTTGCCAGGATTTTTGCTCATCGGACCTCCTCTATGTCCTGTTTATTGTGGTCTAGTGCTCATCTCTCCTCATAGATGACTTCTGATGATGGTCTGCCTATTGGTTGTAGATTGAAAACGGGTTGTGTTGGGATATCACGATCAGCAATGATGTAATATCCCAACGCTTGTAGTTGCTCTGAAATCTCTCCCTGTTCAGGAGTAAGGGTGTGACCTCCCTGGTCAGCAGCACGACGTACCTTGTCACATTCTACGTATCGTTTTAGTAGTGATAATGGGGTATTCATGGTTTTCTCCTTACATTTGTTCTACTATGGACATGTGAGCTTTATTGCTATCTATATCTATATTTCTTCTCGGTACATCTCGCGCATCTTCCTGGCACATTCTTTGCACAACGGCACTACTACCCAAACCTTTTCTGCCATGTCAAAATCTGCTGAAGCAACACTCGCCATATTCAAACACTCTTCGGTGTTGCAGGGTAAAGGCGTTACCAGTTGAATATACTGAGATTTTAGCAAAAAACGAAGTTTCTCTTCCTCGTCTCGAAAGGGTTGTATATCTCCGTGTGGATCAACCATTACCTTGCTCTCTTCTTATCCATCAGGAATACCTGACCACTGGCTGTAATATGGATACCTGTACCATCTGAGAACCAGTATGTTCCATTGCGCCCTTCAGTAGCATCATCTGGGGGCTTGATACCTATTTCCTCTTTCTCCAAACTAACTACCCATACACCCCCTCCGTTGCGCTCAATAGCCTCACGGGTCTCTGTATCCATAAACTCACTGATAAGCGCTTCTTCATCTGCTGCTGCCTGTGAGTATTGGTCAGCTGCAGGTGCCTCTTTCGTTTGAGGTTGAGGACGGTTGAAAAATTCCATCTTATTGCTCCTTATTCATCACCTTCATTACTCCCCATCTATTCAACTGTCTCCTCTACCCAACTGTCTCGCATCTCCCCCTTCAAATCGTCCTGCTGAAGAATAAACGCTTGCTCAAAGTACTCTTCCTCAGTCATGCCTTCATCCAAGCATTCTTGATAATCATTATCATTCAACTTCGACAAACGCATAATTTCACCAGGGCTGTTGTATAAGTTACCAATCTCGTTATCCCACAAAACCCTCCAGGTGCCATCAGGGAATAGCTCGACGCTATATCCTGAACCACCCCAACCTGCTTTGGTCGCTGCAATAACACCCTTCTCAAAATCCTCTGATGTTAGGAACTTCTCTAGTATTTCTTTCATTGATTCCTCCATTACCTGACTATCTGGAACGCACATCCAATCGTCCCCATGGCACCAGCCGCCTTTGCACCCAGAACAACCGAAGTACTTCATCTTTCATCGCTCCTTTGCCCCGCGTAAGCGGCCAGCCTCGGTACCCTGTGTTATCGCGGGGGTACCCCCGTTCTCCAGGGCGACCAGGATGTGCAGGCTATGCCCAATGAATTGCACATCTAACACTTCCGTGATACGCACGCCATCAACTTTTTTCCCAATGAGACTTTTCTCTAATCTTGTCTGTCCCATAACTCACTCCTCCCCTACATGTGATAATCGACGCCTACAGCCAAACAGTGCCCATACTTCGCTAGAATGTCGCGCTTCTCTGCAAACCATTCTGCTTCTAACCGCCTATTCTCTTCTCCCCATGCGGCTTGATTTACAGACCTTTGCTCATCTGTAAGATCGTTGTATGCTGCCTGAAATGGCTCTTGCCAGTCTGTTTGGTAGACAGCCACGCATTCATGCCACGCACCATCAGGCGTGATAATTGAGTGACAGGTCAGCTCATGGTCGATAGTTTTAAGCAAGACAACGTTTCCAGGCAATTGCTCGTGAGCGTTAGACCAGTTAAAACCACCCTCGCTCTCTTTGGGTTGATTGCTGACCATACCGTCCCAACGCCCACCGATACGCCACCAGTCCCATTTTGCTTTTGGATTATACGTCGAGATTTTATACAGCCCTTTCTTATCGACGCCACCTAGACAGTCCGTCCAATCTTCCATACGCGTAGCTAAGCCTACGAGGTCATGCGTCCCATAGTACTGTGTCATACTCGCTACATCTTTCGCAGAGAAATAGTCGTGATATGGCTAAACCTCAATATTCTCATCAAAGGGAATCATCATTTGCTCAACTTTTGCCTTGATATCTTCCTCGGCAAACTGCTCACCTAAATCTTTAGGATCGATTAATACAACATGTGCGTAGTGCATATCTTTTCATTTCTCCTGTGACTTTGGGTCTGTGAGCAGGGCCTCCGTCGAGTACCCTGCTCTTGTGTGTTGGGGGATGGACTACCTTCTACTGTTGCCAGGAGTCATTGCTCTTGAAGGCATTGCGAACAAGATGTTCGTTACCAGTAGCCAGGGATATAATGCCTGCGCCGTGGCCGTCCTTGTACGTGGCTTCTAAGTAAGCGGCCTGATCATCGGACATCTCAACTACTCCACGATCCCAGTAATCCAGCTCGCCACCCATGATTTTAATGTCATGTGATGCTTCTTGATACAGTTCAGTACCTTTGATGTTGTCCAGATTAATCCAATATTTTGCCATGATTTTTCACCTTCCTGGGCATCACGCCCAACTATTGCGCCATTCCACATTCAGTACAGAAGTTGCCAACAGCTAAACCGCTACAATAGCGGCAAGCTTTCTCATGAGTAACTTTGTCGCCGCCAAAGCCATCGCAGGAGCAGCCGCCATCCATGATGTAATCACCGCAATAGCCACACGTGCCACGATTGCCGATAGGTCCACCGTGACCATCACAGCGGCAATTCCCCTTCTCGTCATAATCCGATTTACAATAACCGCAATAGTCCACGCCTGCTTGTCCAATCATTGTCTTTACCTTCCTTGGCTCATCTCCACTTTGAGCGACCAATCTGGTGGCTCAACCTCTCAAGACTTCTTGTGCCTACACTCTCTCGCCACTATCACAATAGCAAAACTCATCATAATGCTCACCTAAAAACATGTGAACATCATCATAAAGGACTTCCAGACACGCATACTCATACTCGCAGCGTGCGCGAACTTCAGGGTCTTCTATGTCATAGAGCATTTCATCACACCACTTCTCAAAGTCGGTGTCCTCTACGTGATACACTTCCCCCAGTGTGATGTCTAGCACTTCCACAGCAGATGGTTCAGTGTTGTCGTGAAGGGGAGTATGGAAAGGCACTTTTAATGCATGTTCCCCGTTCTCGTCAGTGTAGCGTAATACAACTGTGTAAATGTGGTGGTTCGGATACATCTGAATGTACGTCTCGTCTGTACCCCCGTCATTCACATACGCTTTAATTCCATAGGTTTGTATCAACTCTGCAAGCGTTGGCATATCTGTTCTTCCTTTCCCGTCTCATCTATAGAGAGTATAGCACATCTTGACTCTAATGTCAATAGCCGCCTATGAGGGTGCTACGACGCGTCCCCGT
>WNFI01074414.1_pt1 | contig 14740 bp, 13 predicted proteins | sample 5400471 | NCBI WGS metagenome assembly WNFI01 (sample SAMN13153348, study PRJNA577476) | soil metagenome | isolation source: 100 cm saprolite on Douglas fir-dominated hillslope | place: USA:California | collected 2013-09-17
GCCGCGCGCATCTGGCAACACACCGATGCGACCATCATTCCAGCATTTGTGCTGCAGCTTCAACCGGGACGATACGGATGCTACGCGTATCCTCCGATCGAGATGACCGCTGAACCGGGTCCGGAGGAAAATAGCCAGCGCGTCGCCGAGGTGTTCCAAGCAATCATTCGCGAATTTCCAGACCAATGGTTTAATTTTGTACCGATCTGGAACCGTTAAGAAAATCCCTATGATTCGATGCCTCATCATCCTTGCATCCTTCGCCGTCACCTCCCTGGCTTCGGCCGCCCCGATGAGTTCCGATGAAATCAATGATCTGGTCAAAAAGCTGGAGTCCCACTACGAAAACCGGACCTCGTTACAGGCCAATTTTCGCGAGGAACGCCACATGTCGATCCTCAAGGAAGCGCTGATAAACCAGGGCAAACTTTGGTTTACGCCGCCGGACAAGTTCCGCCGCGAAATCGAAGGAAACCAGCCAAGTACGACGGTCATCGATGGCAAACAGATGACCATTTATTACCCCAATCTCAAAACGGCCGAGCGCTACAATTTGGACAAGCGGCCCGAACTTAAAAACTCGATTCAAGCAATCCAGGCCGGGTTGAATTTTCAGCGGCTGGCCGACTACTACAACATCGAAGGGACCAAAGAAGGCAAAAACTATCACGTGACGCTGACTCCGAAAACCGCTTCCATCCGAAAGATGGTCAAAACGGTGACTATTACCGTCCAACAAGATTTGACTCCGGAGGCGGTTGATCTCGAAACCGCGCGCGGCGAAAAGGTCAATATCACCTACTCGAACGTCAAACGAGACACTGTTTCGGATTCCACCTACCAGTTCAATCCACCGGCGGGCACCAATATTACTACGCCGTTTGGGAGCTAACCCTTCGTAAGTATTCAGTGATCGGCGATCCGTATTCGATAAGTATGCGCTCCCGCGCGTCCGAGGCATTGGCCTTGCGCTTAGATGGAAAACATTGACTTTACTCGGTTCTGAAGTACCGAATTCCCCTCCCTTTTGCCTCGTAGTGTAACGGTAGCACAAGTGACTCTGGATCACTTTGTCATGGTTCGAATCCATGCGAGGCAGGTTGTTCCTAATCAGTAACTTACGGCATTTACTGAAAACGTTCTAAAAAGCATCTTAGCCATTTCTTAGCCATTTTTCACGTTCGCGGATAGAGTTTCCTGTTCCGGCAGTTTCAGGCAGAGGTAGTATGTGACTTCGGATCATAGGGTTGCAGGTTCGAGCCCTGCCGGGTGCAAACCAAGTCCTAGAGCCGATCGGTAGGCAATTTTAAGTGTTCACCAGTCATCAAAAACTCTCGAGGATTTGCCTTAATTCTGCCTTAATTTCCGGCCCGACTAGAGCCGCGAGTGGAGCCAGATCTGACGGCTTGAAGCTCTCGAAGGCTTGGAAAGCACCACCCAGATTTTGACCAGAACTCAATTCAAAATGAACTCCGCCTCTGCGAAAAACTTGGATCCCCTTGCCTGATCCGATCCAAGAATCCGAAATCAACCTCGAGCTTAGGACTTTCCCGCTTCGCGGTCGACCGACGAGAGCATTTATTCGGGGCGTTCTTCATTCTAGAACAGATGCTCTAGCTGTTATAATGTCCGTACACAATTATAACATCCGTATACAAAATAAATGCACCATGGGGGTAAACGTGCGCTTTTGTGTTGTCTTGTAAGGCAAACTGGTCTGATTGTCCGGTCCTGATTCGTCCGACTTCCTCCTCCGATGCTGATAGGGTTAAAAACTGGAGCTTTCGGTCCGGGGTTTAGCTCGATGTAGATAGTCACCGCCCCCGCCTGCGCCTTTAGCGCTTGGTGAGGAGTTTTAAGCCCGGGCTTAAAGGCCGGTTACTGCGAGTTAACAAAACCGAACAGAGAACACCCTACTATGAACTCGTTTCTCGTATGTCACAAAGAACTGCATCGCTTTTCTCCCTCGCAAAACCCGGCTAAAGAGGCCCCTTTTGCGGGCTTGAAAGAAGAAGGGGGTTTGCTGTCGCGCCCTGGGAGCACCCGAACCAACCCAAGCCGCTTAGGACTGGCTCAAGGAGGTGGCCTCGTGAGAAGATGCCGCCCGTGAGGAGTTATAGTCGTCTGCGAACCCTTCCCTACGAAGGACTTGGATCCGTGAAAGCAGAAGCCACATCGACTTGCCAAGCCTGTGGCGCGCGAGTTCCCGCCGGCCTCGACTTTTGTCCGGTTTGCGCGTTAAGAGGCGCTGTCGACGACGCGGGCGAGACCAGTCAGTTTGATGTTGATTTGAGCCATTCCTTGTCTGGGTTCCGATTTGATCATTATGAAATCTTAACGGAGGAAGATGCAACGCCGCTCGAGCTCGGTCGGGGGGCGATGGGAGTGACTTACAAGGCGATCGATATCAATCTGCAATGTGCGGTTGCGTTGAAGGTGATTAACGCCCGGTTTATTGGCGACCAATCGGCTCGCCGACGTTTCGTACAGGAGGCGCGAGCTGCGGCCAGCGTTCGCCATCCGAATGTTGCTTCTGTGTTTCATCTGGGGCAGAGCGGTGACGGCTACTTCTATGCGATGGAGTTTGTCGAAGGGGAGACGCTAGAGAACGTCATCAAACGCACCGGTCAGCTTGAGTTAAAGCTGGTGCTAGAAATTGCGGTGCAGGTTGCAAGCGGCTTAGCAGCGGTACACAAGGCAAAGCTCGTTCATCGGGATATTAAGCCCAGCAACATCATGGTGAGCCTGGAGGAGGGAGGTAGCCTAACAGCGAAGATTATCGACCTTGGCCTCGCGAAGGTCGTGGGTGAAGCTGCTCCTGAGTCTGCGATTTCTGCGTCTGGCGCCTTTGCTGGAACACCGGAGTTCGCCAGTCCGGAGCAGTTCGCCGGAGTAGGAGTCGACATCCGCTCGGACCTGTACTCGCTGGGCGTGGTGCTCTGGGAGATGCTGACTGGCCGTCCGCCGTTCCGGGGTACGCCCGCAGAGCTAATTTATCAGCATCAGCACGGCGTCTTGCCGCTCAAACAATTGAAGGGTGTTCCACCGCAGGTAACGACGGTGCTCAAGGCACTGTTGGATAAAGACCCAAAACGGCGTTTCGAGACTCCGGTGCAGCTCTTGAAAACGCTGTCGATGGTTAGAAGTGAACTAGAGAAAGCCGCCGACCAAAAGCACGAGGTGCAGAAGCCGCTAGCCCAGAAGTCGACGGTGATCACCGAACGACCGCGACCGGAACCAGTCTATGGCGAAGGCTTAATCGAAGTCTCGAGCGATGGATTCGGTTTCTTGCGTGATCCTAAGAGAACTCGCAAACCCTCGGCAAGGTCGAGACCGAAGAAAATTTCAGTAGCCAGATTGCCGGTAACGGGAAGTGAGCTCTTCGGCCGAGAGGAAGATATCGCTTTCCTGGACGACGCATGGGCAAACAAGGATGTCAATGTCGTTACCATTGTTGCCTGGGCTGGTGTCGGGAAGTCGACGCTCATTAACCATTGGCTGCGAAGAACGGCTGCTGACCATTATCGTTCTGCGGAGCTTATTTTTGCTTGGTCATTCTACAGACAGGGCACCAGTGGAGACACTTCGTCTGCAGATGAATTTCTTGACGCTGCTCTCGATTGGTTCGGTGACCCGGATCCACGGATTGGCACGGCGTGGGAAAAGGGCGAGAGACTCGCTAAGCTCGTCGCGCATCGTCGAACCTTACTGGTTTTGGATGGCCTGGAGCCGCTCCAAAATCCGCCTGGGCCACAAGAAGGACGGCTGCGTGAGCCTTCTCTACAGGCGCTCTTGCGCGAACTCGCTGCCTTCAATATGGGGCTTTGCGTCATTGCCACGCGAATGCCGGTCGCAGATATTGCAGACCACGAGCACACCTCGGCCCCTCGCCGCGACCTGAACCAACTATCCAGCGAGGCCGGTGCGAAGCTGCTCCGAGCACTGGGCGTGAAGGGAGATGAGGCGGAGCTGCGAAGTGCCAGCGGCGAGTTCCATGGGCACTGCCTGGCTCTTACCCTGTTAGGTAGTTATTTGACAGACGCCTACAATGGAGAAATTCGTTGTCGCAAAGAAGTATCAACGCGCCTTGCTCATGACCTACGGCAGGGAGCCCATGCCCGAAAAGTCATGGAATCGTATCAGAGATGGCTTGGTGAGGGCCCTGAGCTAGCGATCCTCCGGATGTTAGGTCTGTTCGATCGGCCCGCGGACGAGCAGACGTTTGGTGTTCTACTGAAATCGCCTGCGATTCCGGGCCTTACAGAGTCTTTGACAGATTTGAGCCCCAGCGCCCGGCAAACGATTCTAGCCAGGTTAAGAAGAGCAAGACTCCTCGCGGGAGAAGATCGGCATAATCCTGGACAATTGGATACGCATCCTCTCGTTCGTGAATACTTTGGCGAACAGCTTCGGAGTCAACAAACGAATGCATGGAAGGAATGCAATAGGCGGCTCTATGTATATTATCGAACGCTCGCGCCGCAGCTGCCGAGTAGTTTCAGGGAGATGGAGCCACTTTTCTCAGCCGTCATCTGCGGCTGTAATGCCGGTCTATTTCGAGAAGCGCTGCATGAAGTTTACATTCGCCGGATTCAGCGGGGGGATACCTACTTTGCGGCTAAGGTTCTTGGTGCAACAGGGCCATTGCTCACTGTTCTAGTTCATTTCTTTGAACACAGACGCTGGGGATCGCTCGTTGAAACGGCCGTCGAAGGGCAGAGCCTCACTGCGGAAGATCGGCTCTTCATTCTCATGCAGGCGGCAGCATACCTGACAGCGCGAGAAGTAGGATCACCAGAAGCCCGAATTTGTTACGTGCGAGCCGAGCCCTTGTGTCACTCGCTCGGCCGTCCGCTCCTGCTTCACGTGGCACTCATAGGTCAGTGGCGCTATTCCCTCCACAGGGACAAACTGACTGCGGCAATGCAGATTGCCGAACGAATTTACTCGCTGGCGCAGGAGCAAGATGACGCTACGGTGATGATTTGGGCCTACAACTGTTTCGCCGCCACGCTCTACTTTTTGGGCGACTTCGAGGGCTCGCGACAAAACGCTATGCGCGGCATTTGGATTTGGCGCTCGGGGAACGTCCAGTCTCGTCCGGAAGACGTCGATACGCCAGTCGTCAGCTGCTTGGGCTACAAGGCATATACAGACTGGCATCTCGGAGAGATCGCTTCTTGCCAGGTGACCATAACGGAAGCGATCTCACTATCAAAGGAGCTAAATGATGAGAACGCATTGGCCATTGCGCTGAATAATGCGGCGATTCTCGCTAGCAATGAGCGTAATCCTGCTGCAGTTGACCGCTGGGCGTCGGATTTGATTGAACTCTCCACGCGTCACAATTTTTTGAATTTTCTAGCCCTAGGAACCATTCACCGAGGTTGGGCGCGCAGCGCTTCCGGTGACACCAAGGAAGGTATTTCGTGGATCGAGCGGGGAATAACAGATCTTCGGGCAATCGGTGCGGTGCTCGGCATGCCAATTTACCTGGCACGAAAGGCCGAAACATTACATCTAGCGGATCGTACCTCTGAAGCTCTAGAGGCAATTAACGAGGCGGAAGCACTGGCTGAAAGATTTGAGCAGCGCGATTACTATGCCGAACTGCACCGGCTTCGTGGCGTGTTTCTCGCCGCTTTGGGTGCTGACGAGACCCGGATTGAGGCTTCGTTGTGCACAGCCATCAGAATTGCAAAGGAGCAGAAGTCGGTTTCGCTAGAGAAACGCGCAGAAGCAACCTACGCGGAATACCGCAGGCAAAAAGCGAGTGCGTCAGGAGGACGTGGATACCGACTACCTCTTTGGTAGTTTCTTGCAGCGATTCGAGCAGCACTTTTGGTAACGCGATAGCGCATTAAGCTAATTGTGTTCTTGCCAGCCGTTGGGAATTCTGACCCACTCAGGGTTCGGAAAGGATTCTGAAATGAGAGCGAATCTCTTCCGCGGACTTAGCATCCAAGTCGCCCGTCGGTTCATCCGCGACTATAATCGTGGGATCGGTGACGATGGCACGTGCGATTGCGACCCGTTGCTCTTGTCCGCCTGAAAGCTGGCGCGGATAATGATCCATCCGCTCCGCCAGACCAACCGCAGCGAGGGCGGCTCGGCGTGGGTTTTCCGTTGAGCTTTACTCAGGTCAAGCCCCACCCGTTGGCAAAGTGTGAAGCAGAAGGGCTGGAGTGCAGTGCTTAGCAGTGAAGCCACCAGCTTCAGCCGACCGTTCGGTCGTAAGTGTGCATGGGTCCCGGAGCATAATCGCAAAAGCCACTACTGAGTCTTGGTGCCATCAAGCATAGGTGCTGCTTGAATAAACACCCAGTAACTGACACTGGCGAAGGCCGCGCTGCAACACAGCGTGAACACAACGTTCTTGAATTCCTTCCCAACCAGTACTCGTCGATCGACTATCCAAAAGACAATTGAAAGCAAAAAGAGTCCGATCGCGTACAAGCTGGACAAAACCGAAGAAGTGGCGCAGCCGACGATCCAGCCGAGCCACAGTTGATCGTGGCTCATCGCGAATCCAACGACCACAGAAATAGTCAGATTGCAAAACGTCCATATGGGTCCGAGGACCATCTTGAGTCGACCGAACCAATGAGCCGTCGCTTCATCGGAGGCTTTAAAGAGCACACTTTTTGGAAAAAATGCCCTCAAGACAAAAAACGCCGGGGCAACAAGGGCGTACATTGGCGCTAACCAACCACTAAAAAAGCCGAGGAATCCGCTCGCGATCGTTACTCGCCAGTCCGCGAGCAGCCTCTGAGCACAAGTTCCCAAATACAGCGCGAAACCAGATCCGCAGACGACACCGAGAGCCACTAACGTCACCACAACGGTAATGGCAGTCCGCCACGGGCGTTCCGGCTCAGTACTACAATCAGTCGCTGCAGGGCCGGTTTGTAGGGGTTGTAGTGTAATACTGCTGGTACCGCTCGCTGGAGTCTCTGAGGCGGCGCTCGCTTCGGTTGCAGCTGCTGCGTCTCTTTTCGTCTATTAGTCGATCGAGGGCCTCCTGAAGCGGCGTTCGTTTCTCGTTTGGACCTGCGATCGAACGCTCCGATCGTCTGTGAGCAACATCCATTTCGAGGGCACGAGCTCCGGCGTCGGCAGACTCCTCGGGGCTCAGTTTCGGCAAATCCTTCGCCCTTTGAAGCATCCATGCGCATGCTTCTGGCGAGAGCTTTTGTTCGCCGTTCGCATCGACGGCCATAGCAGGTCCTTTGTAAGGGAGACCAAAATGTTTACAGAATGCCAACTTCTGTATCTCCTTCTGCATTTGCTCATCGCTACGGTGTGACTCCACAAAAATTGACTCTAACCTTTTCTGATTCGATTTGGAAGCCTGGGGCGCCGGCTACTACGAGGCTGTGTTTCGCTATTTGGAATGCCGGGCGTCCCGATATTGACCGAGCACCTTGATATTCTCCTTCTCGATCTCGGACATGGATTGGTCTATGTCTGAGAACGTGATGTTGGGATTCGGGTGGTACCAATTAAATCTCTGAAATTGCCGCCGGATATCGGGACTGTTAGTAAAGGCGGCCCCATAACGAGCGTAGATTTCGTTGATTGCATAACGTAATTCCGCGACGCTCATGCCCTTTAGATCAACTGCCGATAGCAAGCGAAGCCTGGTTTGGGGAAATCTCTCACCAATTAAGGAAGACGGAGATTTGCCCGCTGAGTCGAAGGCTCCGGTTTCAGAACCTGAAGGGGCTAAGTATTCCCGGTTAACCCAGCCGTTGACTTGTCCAACCACGACAGGGGCCCACGATGTAGTTCCGTTTGTAACACTAGTCCCAGTGATCGTTACCCCATCAGTTTCCGGCGGTAGGTAGCCTATGACCTGATAACTATCGCCGGGGCCGGCATGAACATTCAGGTAGTCTCTGGTGAGAACTTTGATCACGTGAAACACGAGCGAAGCCGGCATTACTGTCGCGCTGGTGCTTGGAGCGGGTGTAGCGTACGGGGACGGCAGCATTGCTTTTAGCGATGGCGGTACTGTCCCTTTTAGGGACGGTAGCGGCGCAATAAGGGATATTGATGCAGTGGCGGTCGGGCTTGAGTTTGCAAGATAGGCCGGCGTCGAAAGCTCCGTATTGTTCGGAACTGGAACGTTTTTGGTGCCAGCGGGTGACTTCGCTGATTGGTTCCAATAGCTTCCGAATATTATCAAGCATACAGCTATTACGCTAACAGCTACTATGCCGACGCCTACGAGCTGCGTGGTAGGTAGCTGTTTGGATTTTTGAGGGGAGACTCCTACGGCAATCTTTGAAGAGCCTGCTGAAGCCTGTATCGGGGAAATGGAAAGAGCAGACGCGTTTTCCCGCGCAACTGGCGCTGCGGCTTCGCCGGTATCTGAAGAACGTCTTGGCGATTCCTCAAGCGCTGGATTTACTGCTTGCCCGAGACGCCTCGCGCGCTTTTCGGGTAGCGCCGGCGGTAGCTGGAATTTCATCCCCACGAATCATCTCCAAGTGGGCTTTGAGCCATAAACACAGCCCATTTCCAGAATAGTCGAATTGGAGTGGACGGTTGCAGCAACATTGTCAATTGCGTCCAGCTTGTGTCCGATCGCGAAGTGAGCCCAACATAGCCTCGCGTTTGGCCACCTTTCGCAAACGTGCGGGGTTGCACCCTAACCGGACCATCAAATGACTGTGGGCGTCGGCCATACTTGATTCAGGATTATCAGGCGGCTCGCAGGTTGCCGCCCACGCTTCGACCAGAAAAGGAATGTCAGCATACGGTTCAGCGCGGCCGGCGCTGAACGTCCCTTGCTCGCAACCATACCCGTCGATTAGTTGCTGGTGGCGCCACGCATCGGCTCCCATCGCTCCCAGTTGTTTAGGCTTAAACGACGTGGCGGCGTGCGTTTGGAGCAGATCGAGGAGTTCCACGCGCCAGTGCTGCAGCCAATCTTGCCACTTTGGTTCGTTGTTTGGGTTTTCGAGTTGGGAAGGGTATCGGTTGCGCAAATCTCCGAGAAGAGGGACTCAGCACAGCCCCTCTAATTTTAGTAAGGATCTTCTCGAAGTTCGTGTCCTTCGCGTAAAAATAGTCCCCCGAACACTGACTTCTAATCGGCGTGGCCGGAGGGAAGGTATTAGCTTTAATGACGTATGCGTGAATACGCTTACCGCTGGATTGGGAGAGAACAAACAGCTCGCCTTTTAAAGAGGCTGAGAATTGCTCCGCAATGCCGCGCCGAGAGAATCCGCGAACTGCGGATGAGGAAACGCCCGGAGAACGCGCGGTCTCAATAGGGCGAGAAGAATCGCGGCGCTACTCCACTGTCGGCAATTGGTTGGCGCCCAGACCCTCGCGGACGGCATTCGCGAGCCGAATCAATTCGGGTTTTGGATGATTTCGGCCAGCAGCGTTCAACGATTGAAACAACTGTTCGCGAAGACCGCGACTCAACTCCAGCTGAACACCGGCACCGCGCCTGTTGCGATTGCAGATATTCCTCTTAGCCAAGCCCTGCAATTGAGGATTGGGGTGCTCCTTCACAGTAAACCCTGCCTTCGCTAAGGCCTCCCGAATGCGTCCTCCCAGCTCGGTGTCCCTGCCTCCAAGATATACCACCGGCTTTTTGTGATCTTCGCCGTGAATTGTTAACACGTGGTCGGCGGCTTCAGCCAGCGCTATACAACGTGGCTCGTCAAAGTTCGTGCTGGTAATGTGAAGAGCTCCGTCGCCCGTCGACTTAAGGCCGGCAAAATCAGCAAATGACAGGTCGGGTCCCGCAATCGCCTCGACGATTTCAGACGTCCCAGGCTCAATACCGCCCCCGTGTGGTGCAATGATAACGGTAGAACCCGAGGTTCGTTCCTTAATCCGCACAAGGAAATCTACGTTTTCCTTTTCTGTTCTGCTTAGCGCGGCGAAGTTTGGATATTCGCTCATTTACTCAGTGTGTCTCCCGATCTGTTCGCACGATTGTTACCGCGTTCCAATCGCATAACGACCTTTATGATGCCCGATAGGGACCTGAAGAAGAAACATCTTTCCAGTATCCAGGATTGTCTCCCAATCTACCCGCTACCGCGGACTTCGGTTCAAGCCGGGGATCGCTTCCGGCGCAAGAGTGCCGTCCTGCGGCATAAACGGCGTCCTTCCCCGTCTTCGCAAGCTCGCGATGGCGCCTTCCGTTTATATCCTCGGACCCATCTCGTTTCTCGCGGCTCTTGCACCTCCAGGCTCTTACCGCCGGCCGCTTTGCTTCGCTTCGCTTTCGGCCGAAAAATATGTTTCAACATATTTTTCAGTTCGAAAGCGAACTTCAAAATAGTTCCCAAGAGGCTGCTCCTTCGTCGCCGAGCCTCTCCCCGACGGTGTCCGAGAAACTGGAACGTTACGGTTCTTCCGCACTGTCAGGGGTTGAGCATCTGACTCTGATTCTCGGCAAAGAGGAATTAGCGATAACACTGGTTCGTCACTTCGGTTCCATCAATGCGCTGTCCCGGGCCTCTCTTCCGCAACTGCTTCAATTCCTTCCGCGCCGTAAGGCCGAGACGCTGGTAGCCGCGCTCTCTATGGCCACCATCGCTGAGAGTGAGCACGCGCGTTCCGGAGTCTTCGATAGCCCGGTCGCCGTTTATAACGCCTGCATTGATATGAAGCTCTTAAATCAGGAGGTCTTGCGTGTAATACTCCTTGATACCCGTCAGCGGTTGGTCACTATGATTGACGTCACTAAGGGCAGCCTTAACGAATCGTTGGCGTATCCAAGGGATATTTTTCGCCCAGTGATCGCCCATTCGGCTTACTCTTTCATCCTGGTGCATAACCATCCCTCAGGGGACCCGAGCCCGAGCGAAGCCGATCTTCGCCTAACCCGCAGGCTCAGCGAAGCGGCTCGGATTCTCCAAATCCAGATGCTCGATCACGTGATCATCGGTCAGCCGATGAACGGCAGGCAGGGATATTTCAGCTTCAAGGAAGCCGGAACGATTGGCTAAAAGGGGAGACCACAGTCTGAACGATCGGCCAGTGTTTATTCGGCCAGTAATCGTTAAATTGTTCGCGCGTGAGATCCGAGCGACGCGTAATAAAGAGACTCATCTTAATCGTATGCTGTCCCTTCAAAAGAGCACGAACTTCGTTCGTGCTTTGGTTTTTGATCGAATGTCAACATGATGTTCCATCTCAGTAGTCGAACCATTGATCGATAGCTTGCACCTTTTCTTTCGTGTAAGGTGGAAACAGGTGATCGATAGCTACGTCGGGCGGAGATATCAGGACCGATTTGGCGTGCGTGAGAGAATCGTAACCATACTTCCCGTAATAGTTCCCAATGCCCGAGGTTCCCACTCCTCCGTAAGGCATGGACTCAATGAACAAGAAGACATTGGTCTGATTTACGGCGCCTCCGCCGAAGGAAAGCGATTGCAAAACGTGGTCGATCGCCTCCTGGCTGCGGCTGAACACGTAACCGGCGAGTGGCTTTGGCATCGACTTGATCTTTGCGACTAGCGGACCAAGGTCGGAATAGGTGAGGATAGGCAAAAGCGGCCCGAAGATTTCGTCTTCCATGATTTTGTCGGACCAGAAAATGGGGTAGAGGATGGTCGGGTCGAGATAACGCGCCTGAGCGTCGAACTTGCCGCCGTAAACGACCTTCTTGGGATCGATCAGGGACGCAAGCCGTTCGACAGCGGCAGGGCTGATGACGCGGGAGTAGTCCGGGTTGCTCCTGGGGTCCACGCCGTAGAGTGCGACGACAGCCTTTTTACATTCGGCTACGAACTGTTCCGCGATGGACTCATGAACGACAGCATAGCCCGGCGAAGTGCACCACTGTCCGCCCCATGTCATTGCGCCCCAGACAATTTTCTTAGCGGCATCCGGGATGTTCGCCGTCTCATCAACAATGGCGGGGTTCTGTCCTCCCAACTCCAGCAATACTGGAGTGATGTGTTCGGCAGCCGCTCGCATCACCACCTTGCCCACAGCCACGCTTCCGGTGAGAAATATGAAATCGAACGGAAGCTTCACTAAATTCGTCACTATTTCGCGCCCACCGACCACAGCGCTCAGAGCTTCTGGGTCGAAATACTTGGGAATCAATTCCAGGAGCAATTCGTCCGTCGCCAACAGCGCTTCGGAGAGTTTCAAGATACAGGGGTTGCCGGCCGATAGAGCAGCAACCGCGGGACGCAAAGACAAAAGCAGCGGTCCATTGAAAGGACAGATGATCAGCGTGACCCCGTAAGGTTCACGGTACACCATTCCTTTGTGCCCGGATGCAACGAGGAACTTTGGGAGGGGAGCTTCGACCGGTTTCATCCATTCCTTCAACTGAGATTTTGCAAATTCACTCGTTGCAATGGACGCAGACACCTCGAACACGTTCTCTTGGGAGGCGGTCTTGAAGTCCTTGCACGAGGCGTCGGCAAAGCGTTGATAGTTTTCCTTGAGCATGCGTACAAGGCGCTGCAGCTGATCAATTCTCCACTCGTAAGTCTTCGTCGCATCTGTGGTAAAGTATGACTTCTGTCTGCCAAACAATTCTTCAACGGAGCCCCATGCAGAGGCGGGGTGACTAGGGCCTGTTTGAAGCTCACTCATCTTAGGTTTTGATGGAGTAGACATATTTCTCTCCTTTTTGCTCTGCTCCTGTTAATTCCGATTTGCCTTACTTCAGCGGCGCACTTTGACCGGCGCCGTTCTTTGTGACCAGCACCATGCGAAAGCGCGCCTTTCCGGCCATCATCTTGGCGTAGGCTGCAGCCGCTTGGTCGAGCGGGACGGTCTCGATCATTGCGGACACGCCGCTCAGGGCGCTGAAGCGCAGAGGGCATCACCGATCGCAGGCGTTCCCGTCAAGGCACCTTCGACCTTGCGGCTTGCAAAAATCAGATCCATGCTCGTGACCTCGATTGGCTCCGGCCCGACGCCGAGGGCGATCGAGACGCCCGTATTCCTTTCCACTACGCTTACAGCGTCAGCACCCTGAACTGATATAAAGATTTCGCGGCTCAATGGCTGGCCTGCAAGCTCCCCTGTCAACGCTTCGTCTCGCATTTTCGCCCCCCGAGGCAAGATAGTGTTTTACTGCAATGAGTGAGCAGCACCTTTGCATCTGTGGGTTGAAACTTACTTCGGCTCGGTCAGTTTGAGAATCTATCTACAATGGTTGGGTCTTTGCGAAGCCACCTCGAGCTGACCAATAACCCTGGAGCACTAATAATGGGCATGCCGTTTCGTAGAATCTTTAGCGCCGCGTCGTCCCGATCGCTCTCAACAATTAGCGTTCCGTATAAATGGGGTCACCACATGACGGCGTGTTGCCCAATCGGGCTGTGTAGCGCGCGCATTTTAGGGTTGCAATGCCGGCAATCAACATGGCCTGTTCTTATAAACCACTTCATAGGTTAGAAACCAAAATCGACCGATTAATCACATGCTAAAGTCCGAAGAACCCTCCGAAATTACCAGTGGTACGCTGAAGCGTTCCGAAATGGATTATAGAGGCCACGACTATTCGAGTCCGGGGCGAACACAAATCCGTAGAGATCTTTCTTGATATCGACTGGCTCAAGGATCATGCCTTTGTTACGGACCGCCTTGGTGTATTCGATCAGAACTCGGGCGGTACCATTGATGCCCCACATCCGAAAACCTGTCCCAAGAAATCCGCCGTTAGGGTAAAGGCTTCCGTTTTACGCCAAGATCAAACGCCACTTTCTGGATCTCGTAGGGTCCCCACATGGCCACGGCATTTTTGAACCTCGCGCCAAGCTTCAGGGTTTCGGCCAGTGTGAAGTTTCTCCCGCTGACGATGGGACATTGGTTCAGGCTCGGAATAGTGCGGCTGCCGAAGCCATCGAAAACGCACAGATCCGGATTAGTATCGAAATCATGGGGCATCCAGCTGATGTTAAATGCTTCGAAATTCCACCTCTTGTATTTCCCGTGTTTGAATCCTGGTGTGAGAAGGGGCTGCTTTTCGTCGGCGAACACGCGTATCACCGTGATGAACGAGTGCGAAATTTTCGGGTTGAGCCTGCTGTCTTGGTAAGCGAAAGGAATAATGAAATAGCGGTCCTTTTTGTTTTCGCCTTTTCCCAAGCGTGCGGAAACCTTCGCCTTGATGCGGTTAACGATCTGGTCATACAACGGCACGTCATAGTTCGAGAAATCGACATCGGGTTTGAGCCATCCTCCGTGAACCGGAAGAGACGGGCTGAAAAGCAAAACGCAGGCTGCGACCCAGCTCGCAAGAGGTCTGAATCGCCGGCTGGTTTTCGGCTGCAGTCCGCGGCCGCTGCGGAGGAGTCCCTCGCCCTCCTTATTCGTGAGGTCACTGGTGAGCCAGGCGCCGCTCGGTGCAGTCTGTTTGGTCTTATTGATGTAGTGCATTGCCGCTAAATTCCGCGCAGTGTATCGCGTCGAGCCTGGGAAGGCTACAACACTTTAGTTCCACGTGACTTGCACAAAAAGGAGCGAAGAAAAATCTCAAGCGCTTTAGAGCGTGAAACGAAGGGCAAAAGCTCTTGAACTGAGGCGCGAGCAAGTCGGTTAAGGGAACCGAAATGCTTTAAGAGTACGTCAGCGTGCTTTTGAGAACCCAGGATTAACCCAAGGTGTTCGGTCGTGTCCAGCGCTTCCGAACCATAGTTAACTCATGCTTATCCGGTTGTTTCAGCAAACCCCAAGGGGTAGTGTAATCTGGTGGCTCGCCCGACGTTTCCCAAAACCTTGCGCGAATTTCAGTCGC
>WNFI01140637.1_pt1 | contig 14740 bp, 19 predicted proteins | sample 5400471 | NCBI WGS metagenome assembly WNFI01 (sample SAMN13153348, study PRJNA577476) | soil metagenome | isolation source: 100 cm saprolite on Douglas fir-dominated hillslope | place: USA:California | collected 2013-09-17
AGACGGTCGAGCCGCTCACCCCGACGCTCCTCGTGATCTCCTCGTCGCTGGCGCTGGCGTCGGCAGCCAGTAAAATCTGCGCGCGCTTGAGCTTGCGCGCCGCGTGCTTACCGCCGCTCAGAAGCGCTTTGAGTTCGCCGCGCTCGGTTTGGCTGAGTTCGACCCGATAGCCTACATTCATCCGTGCCTCCTCGATCGAGGCACGGACGAACAACTGAATCGGATGGCCGGCGTGAGTCCTTCTGCAAAAACCTTCACGCCCAAGCAGGGGCAGTACCTGGCGTATCCACCTGTATACGCGCCTGCACCGCCGGCCTCCGGCCGAAGCCGACATCCAGCAATATTTTCAGGTCACCCCGCCTTCCGTTCACCAGATGGTGGCGACGCTCGAACGCGCAGGTTTCATCAGAAGGAAGCCGAGGGTCGCCCGCAGTATTGAACTCCTTGTCGATCCGAAACTCCTGCCAGAGCTACTGTGACCTCGGATTCAACAGGTCAAAATCATTGTGACGAGGTGCTAGGTCGGCAAAGCCATCCGTGTGATCATTGTGCATGTGCGTGAAGAAGATTGCGTTCAGCTGTTCCGTCCCGATCCCGAGCTGCGACAATCGCATCGTGGTGCCCCGGCCGGCGTCGAACTGCAACTTCACCGCAGCGCAATTATCGGCGTCGTCACTGTAGCTGACCAGCGTTCCGGCAGAGGCTAGACCGTTGAAGGATTGTTGCGGGCCGCCGTGGGTGCCAGTCAATGTCACTGTGAGGCACGGCGCGGCATTGCCGCTTGCTCCGCTACTAGCGAACCAGGCGCCGGCAAACAGCGCAGCCACCACGTTGCGGCATGCTTTCATCCGCACCTCCTTGGAGTGGACAAAGCCACGCGTCTTAAGCCACAGCCATACCACCTAAACTCCTGCAAAGGTCGAAAATGTCTCCTCCTGGCCCGACTCTGCCGACCTGGGCGGCGCAGCAAGTCGTCAGCTATCTGGGGAACACCGGTCGTGAAGCCCACGTAGTCGGAAAGGCAGCCCTTGACCCAATGTATGGTCCGGCCGCCTAGACCCGAGGCGCCTGTCGCACTTCAAACGAGCCAGGACCGGCGCGACCGCATCGGCCAAAAACCGGCGCTACGGCCGCAGATACGCTCGTCTTGTTTGACTCTGCCTATTGAGTGAGCACGAGCACGCCTGAGCATCGCGCTCGACCAGGCTTCTCTCAATCTTCCCTGCCATCTTATCGTGCCAACGCGCAGGCTGCGTAATCACCGGCTTCCGCATGGGGCGCTGGCCTCGCGTTCGAGAACAGACAGCATTTACTGCTTTCAGAGCTGGCACCTGATCGCGGCCGAGGTGCCGGGCGGCAGAGGCTGCGGGTCCACCTCGACCGCGCCGTGATTGATTCGAACGCGATGAGTCGTGAGTTTCTCGGCGAACGGAGGCGGGGAACAGCCGTCTTCGAACCGATACTGAAAACCGTGCCACGGACAGGTCATGAGGCCGTCGATAATGCAGCCTTCACCGATCGGCCCGCCCTGGTGGGCGCATAGATTGGTGACCGCCACGATCCGATCGCCGTCGCGGAACACCGCGATGCGCTCACTGCCGCGGCTCGCGACGATGTGGGCCCCCTTATCGGGGATAGCCAACACGGGACCAGCCGGAAGCCAGCCGTCATCACCAGCGGGGACGCCTTCGTCGATTGCCCGTTCTCCCCGGCCCGACAGTATGTGCAGTGTCGTCACAGTGGCAAATGAGGCGATCAGTATTATCGTGACGAGCAGCGAATTCTTTTCCTGCATCGCACCGAGCGCGACGTGCATCGCCGCAAGTCCGTAGGCGACATAGACCGCCATGTGCAGCCATTTCCAAATGCGCGGCGTCAGAAAGGCGAGCCAGTAGTCATGCGAAGTCGCCGCCATCATGAACATCACGAGGAGGGCGGCGATGCCGAGCACCTTGAAGGGGAAACCGATGAACTTGCCGTAGCTCGCCCAGTCCGTGAGCTCGTTGGCGAGACTGGGCAACGTGTTCTGGGCGAGATACCAATCGATCATGAACCACGCATGCGCCAGCGCGACGCAGAATGTCAGCACGCCGAGATGGCGACGGTTGTAGAGCAACGGCAGAAAGCGGCGATCGAGACGCGTGAGGGGCCCGATCGACAGGATCACGGTCAGCATGATGAAGGCACAGGTGCCGAACGCCTGTATGCGCAGGTTGATCGCCTCAGCCACGTTATTGGGCGGGTTCATCCAGGAGGCGATCGCCAGGAAGGCGACCACATACGCCATCACGCAGGCGACCACGACCGCGTCATAGAGAAGCTTGGCGCGGTTCCACTGAACAGCCCGGAAGCCGGCGCCTGTCTGGGGCTCTCTATCGGTATCGACCTCAGACAACGGACGGCTCCCGGAGAAACAGCGCAAGGATTATGCCAATCGCGATGGCAATCCCGAGGAGGGGCCAAATCCAGCGGTGGAATGCGCGTTGTGCCCGTCTCATGACGCGCGACTCGAGTTGCACCAGCGATAGAGCACGTAGGGCCACAAGGCGGCCGCGGCCGGGATCAGGAGGATACGGGCCCCCATGGTCACAGGGGCGGAATGCGGCAACACCTGCGTGACACCCTTCGTCACGAAGGCGAGCGCGGTGACGAGACCGGCCAGCGCATAGAGGCCAATACCAGCAAGCAGCACCATGGACATCACCGGGTTGATCGAGTGGTTCTCGCGTGTCGAGCCAGCGGACTTAACGCGATCGAAAGGGACTGCCCGTTAGACTGCGCCGCTCGCAAAAAAATTCCATCGAAGGCAAAAATACTTTCAGCGGCGGTCTGCGGGGTCTTATATGCGGTAAGCATGCCAGAAGCGCCCTCTTGTTGAAGTTTTAAGTGACCGTACCGCAACCGCGATGACCTTGCGCCCTGCCGTCGGACGTTCGGCCGGCTGCGACGCGCCGCACGTGCCCCAATCTTGACTGCAGTGGATTTCACCGATCACGGCGTAACCCGCAGGCATGCCAAACAAGCGTCAGTAGGAAGGCGGCGCGCTCGCGGAATCGCTGGCGGCATCGACTTTCATTTCGTAGAGAGTCATGAATGCGAAGCCGACACTCCGCACGCACCGACTGTCGGTAGCGCGCAGGGGCTGCCCCGGCGCCTGAACAAACCAGGAGCGATCAATGGCCAAGCATGCGCGCGTGGTAATCTGTAAAGACGGCCCATACGAGGTAACGGGTGCCCTGCCCCTTTCCAGGCAAACCATCATCACAGACTCAGAAGGCGGTTCAGAGCACTGGCAGGAGGGCGAGACGTTCGCAGTGCGAGAGACATACGCGCTTTGTCGGTGCGGCCATTCCGAGAACAAACCTTTCTGCGACGGCACGCATGCGAAGATCGGCTTCGACGGCACAGAGACGGCCAGCCGAGAGCCGTATCTCAAGGAAGCAAAGGTCCTCAAGGGCCCCGCGCTGTCGCTTTCAGATGGGGAAGGCCTGTGCGCGTTTGGTCGATTCTGCGATCCCTACGGGAGTGTGTGGAAACAGGTCGAGCGTACCAACGAGCCCGCAATCCGGGCGCAATTTCTGCAGCAGGTACAACATTGCCCCGCCGGCCGCCTGGTGGCCTGGGACAATGCCACGGGCGAACCGTTGGAACACCAATTCCCGATCTCGATCGGCCTCGTCGAGGATCCGCAGGAAAAGTGCAGCGGCCCGATCTGGCTTCGCGGAGGAATCCCGGTCGTCTCCAGCGATGGCTTCGCCTACGAAACGCGCAAGCGGGTCACTCTGTGCCGTTGCGGTGCGTCTCGGAACAAGCCATTCTGCGACGGAACTCATGCATCGATCGGATTCCGTGACCGATAGTTCGACTACGCGAGTTTGCCTCCGGCGGCAACGGGACCGCGCGATCCATCTGACGATCGAAGCAAACTCAGCGGCAAAACGAATATCGCCGCCTAGCCTACCTCGGCCGACTTGCGTGGTGCACGAAGTCGTCGGCTATGTGAGGTACTGGGGACGCGCCGGTCGAACGCCCGCCATAGCCGTTTTTGACCCAGAGCCGACATCGGGAGTTCCGCGGAGTAGAGTTTCGGGCGTGGCCAACGGCTCACGCGCTACTTCCCGGCCCCGATTACGGGGTCCGGCACAAATTGGTAGCGAAGGCCACCATTCACGCTCCAGCCCTCGATGTAGTCTCCGCGTCGATAGTCCCCGCGCAAATAACTGACCCAGCCGGTGCTGACAACTTTCGCCGCGACGCCCACACCAAATTGGCCAAAGGTACCGAAGCTGCTCGTGGAGACCGTCGAACTGAGATTCAAAAAGGACGAATTCATCGCAGCGGAATTGCTCGACAAACTCGAAGTGGCCCCCCCTTGGAATTCGCGGATGACACTGGCGGAGGCGAACGGCTGCCAAACCACGCTGCCGGACGTAATAGTCGTACCCACCCGCACACTGAGGCGACCAAGCGTGCTTTCGATGCCGTTGAAGGTTAAGTCCAAAGGAGGGACGAACCCAGACGCGAAGGAAGTCCCAACGACACCGGGCGCCGGGACACTCAATGGATCAACATGCGTTCTTGACCAGACGATCCCCGCGGACGGCTCCACGAACCAGTGGTTGCTGAGTTTTTGATTGTACGCGACATTTCCGGTCAGACTGATGCCGCGCGCGTCGGAGTGCGGACCCGACGGTCCGCGGTTGTTGTCAGAGACCTCGTTTTGAAAAAAATCCAGCGAATTTGCCCGTCGACGAGAAGACCTCCGTAGCTTGCGGCACCATAAAAGGCGTTTTCACGCAGCTTAGGTGAAGGGGGCTGCCTTCCAGGCTCCGTTGGCGCCACGACCGCTGTACCCCAGATAGCCGCCGACTTGATGCGTCGCCCATCTTGGCAGAGTCGGGCCAAAAGCTGCCACCAGCCCCTTTTGGGCGCACAGGTAATCGGTGTAGATTTCTGTGAGAGCTGCCAGCGGGACGTGCCGAAGTCTCTGGAGCAAAGGCAGCGGCGCTGCCTTCGGCGGGGCCATGGAAAATTCTTGCATCTAGCCGCAGGCGCTACCGTACTCGCTATGACCTCCGCCTTCATTTCTTCGCTGACTGGCCATGGGGCTTCGGCGCAGACGGCGCGAACTGTCAAGATAATTGTTCCGTTCGCTCCCGGCGGCGGCGGCAGTGTTTTGGCCCGTGTCCTCTCAGATCAAATTGAGCGAGCACAATCGGTGACAATTCCGGTGGAAAATCGACCTGGGGCAGCGGCAGTGATTGGAACTGATGCGGTGGCGCGCGCTGCGCCAGACGGCAACTCGCTTCTGATCACAAACACTTCGATGGTCACTAACCCCCACTTACGGAAGCAGAGTTACGACCCACTGACGAGTTTCGAACCGGTTTGCGGTCTTGCGAGCGCGCCGAGTTTCATCACAGTCAATAGCGCATCGCCCTACCACACGCTGACCGATTTCTTGAGCGACGGGCGTGCCAAGCCTGGCGAACTGACCATGGCGACTATTTTTGCCTCGGCACCGCACATCGGGCTTGAAATGCTTAAACGTATGGCGAACGTCAACATAACGTTTGTTCCCTTTCCTGGCAGCGCTCCTGCAGTTACCGCCCTGCTGGGTGGCCACGTCACAGCGCTATACGACAACTACGCGACGGTGGTCGAGCATGTGAGCGCACGCAAACTGCGTGTGCTGGCGACTGGCTGGCCGACGCGCGTAGAGGCACTGCCGGATGTACCGACGGTCGCCGAGGCGGGGTATAAGGAATACGGGCTTACACCTTGGTGGGGGCTGTTTGCCCCAGCAAAGACGCCGAGGGACACGGTCGTCCAACTTTCCAATTGGTTTGCTGTCGCAGCGCAAGTCAGCCACAATTCAGCATGATGAAAAATGTAATTAATCATACAATATAATTGACGGCAAAATGGTTGAACTGTAATTTTTGCTCAAAATTACGAATTTTTCACGCGAACAGAGATGAAGAAAACCAAGAAAAAGAAAGCGAACTGCAGGCCTTTCCGCTGGCATGGCCTCAGGGGTGGCCTCGTACATCAGACAACGCACGCGAGTCTGGCTATCAATTCACAGAGACGGATTTTGGCTCCGGAGCTCGCATACCCGTCTCCCTGGAAAATGCCTACAGCCTGCTCCGAGAGGAACATGCGGCTTAAAGCTGCAAACATCGTAGTCTCATGGAATTACCGTCACGATCAATACGGTTTTCCGATCGAAACGGAATTTGCCCCAAAGGACCAAGGTGTCGCGGTTTATTTCACGTTGAACGGTCGTGCCATGGTCATGGCATGCGATCGATACCAACGAGCGGCGGCCAATCTCCGGTCACTCGGTCTCGCCCTTGAAGCCATGCGGCAACTTGCGCGGCACGGCGGCGGCGTGATGATGGAACGTGCTTTTGCCGGCTTCGTAGCATTGCCGCCTCCGCCCTCATGTTGGGACGGCTCGGCGTTGAAGACGGAGCATCCAGGGTGGACATCGAACGGGCGTTTCGTAATCGCGCGAAGAAAGTGCATCCCGACGCCGGCGGTGACGATCATGCCATGGCGGAGCTGAACGCCGCGCGTGATCAGGCCCTGAAGGAAATAGCTGCATAGTGGCTCACCGGCACACAGCTGTCCCTGCTGTTCTGAAAGCGGCAACCAGGCCCTGCCGGCAGCACCGGCAAGGCCTTGGCACACCATCACGGCGTCAGATCGTGCCGCACCAGCACCAAGCGGATATTGCTCAAGGTAATGAGGGCGTTTTGGCTTTCGATCGAACCTTCCGGCAAGTCCGGCAGGGTGTTGGTGATCCGGATGAGCAGATCAGTGAGCTCGATCCGCGTCAAGCGCATCAGTTCGATAATTGTCAGCACTCGCATTGGAGCCTCCATCGTTTTCGGACGCGCCAATCGCGGCCTTCTGGCGGAGGCCCCGTGCTCCGGAGGAGGCGGCCGTACCGCTTGCGGCCGGAACGAAGTGGAGGAGTGCTTCATCGCCGAACCCCGCACGTGATGCGGGGGAAGGCGGAAGCACTTGCGGCCATCAGCCGACGAACGGTGCGAAACGGCCGGAAGCAAGGACGGGATTGGTGTGGGGGAATGGAGCCGGTGGTGCTGACTGCTTACGGCCAGCTACGCGCCTGATCCCCGCTCAGCTCTTGCGCCAGAGGAACCAGGCCCTGCCGCGGCCGCGATCCTTCGGATCGAAAGGCTCGCCGCCGAACCTTTCGCGAAAAAGCGCAGCGTGCGACGGCTCAGCGAAACAAAAGACAGTGTCAGTGACATCATCCCGCTGGACCGTATGGTTGCGCGGACAAAGGGATAGCTCCCGCAGAATTCGTGGATCACGGCGTTGTTTGCGCCGGTGACCCGATCGGCCGGCAACGCAACCTGGTACGGCCATCCGCGGTCGATCGTGGCCGGGGTCAGCTCACCCTTTCGAGTTGTCATCCGCAAGCGTAGTCGAAATCGTGCGGCACCTCGCCGAATGTCTTGAGGATTACGGCTTCTTCGAACTCGCCAAGACCGGGACTTTCGATACGCGCCAACGCCACCCGCTCCGGCGTTTGCCTCGTTGCGCAACATCGCGTCCGCGCGCCGGATCACGGCGGACGAGTGCGGATATTCAACGGCCTCTCCAGGAGCCAAGCCGCCGTTTTCCAAGCGCACAAAAGGCAACGCAGTGTAATAGATCACCATGGCCAGCCTCCGATTGGACCGCCTCGTCCCGTCTTGACAGATGGGAACAAATAGTGAACATTGGAGTTCAAGTCAAGCAGGCCGTGCCAGCACGCGTCCTCTCCGAAAATGCCAAACGACGAGCTGAATCCGGCGCTCTACGCGCGCCCGCTAGGTCGATCTCATTTCCCCCAAAGGCTGACGCCACTATGCGCCTGTCAATCTTTGGAAAGCAGAACGCGCAATGCTGCCGGGGCGACCGTCACCAGAAGCGTGTCGTCATTCTTGATGTGGGCGAGCTCGTGGGAAAATGACCCCTGCCATCTCTTTCGCGCGCGAGCGTGTTTAAGAGCCCGCTCGTTGCGGCGACGGCGGCATGGCCTGGATTACGCACGGTCGCGAACGCATTCGGCTGCGCGTTGTCCATAAAGATACACGCGCGGCATCGTCAGTCCTGGCGCGGTTGGCTAACCGGTGGACGCGTCGCGCCACTGCAGGCCGTGGCGGATGACGTAGATGATGCCACTGACCACGCGACGATCATCCACCCGGGGCACCCCATGCGAGAACGGGAAATGCGGCGAGAGCCGCCGCATCTGCGCGGGCGTCAACAGGAAGGGCGGTGCAGGCATGGCAGATCCTCCGCCATTCCCAGAATCACACCCTCTCGCGTCAACGCAAGCAGACTGGTTTTGTGCCGATCTATCGGCCTTCAATCCAGCGCACCGATTGACCATGCGGCCCGGTCCAAGCGATTGGGCGTCCGTTCGCGGTCAGTAAGAACATACCTTCATCGATCGGGCCTGCTTTCTCAGCAAACTGAGGAAAAATCGGTGGAGCTTCGTTGCAGAGCCATGTGGTCCCGGATTCGATCATCCTCTTGGCGAAGTCATCCCGATCCATCTGGTCTGGGACGTAGCTCAGGACGGCGGTGTGGAAGACCACCACTGTTGCGTCGGACGGCGCTTGCTCGATCAACCCAGGCAAGTCTCTTTTCAGATCACCGCGCTCGACACGAGGGGGATTCAGTCGTGCAAGCCTGATTGCGGCGCGCAAGTTGCGTCGGCGGTCCTCATGTTCGGGCCATACGAGAAGTTCAAGCCAGGCGGTATCTTCGTCACTGGTCAAATCCAACGGGTTAAGATCCAAGCCCGCCCGCCATACGACCTGAGGATAGTCCGTCGGAAGCGGCGTTGTGTCAGACGCCTCGCAGTAAAAAACAGGCGCCGTCTTTCTGTCCATCTCCGGCGGCGTCAACCGTTGACGCCCCCAGTCATAACCACAGCGACCAGGTTCGTTTGTTTGCGTTGTCCGCGTAAGCATGACTTCGGCGATGGCATCGGCGTTCTCACGAAGTGCTGTGTCGAAGTCCCGCGTCAATGTCGGGGTACCAGCGACGAGACGCGCGGCTGCGAACAGAAGATTGGGCTGCTGCCTCTCTCGCGGAAGGCGTCCGAGAAAACCTAGGGCTTCCGCGGATTCGGAAACGTGATTTGCAAGCTTTTCATAAAGTGGGGAGTTGTTCTTTGCCTCGATACGGGCGAACCGTTTGTAGTGCTCGGCGATCTGATCGGTCATCACATGCTTCTCCGTCGGGGTGGCACGATATTCGTCTCCCCTCATGGAAAGCGCGCAGTTGCGCTGCTAGTAGAGTTCCCGGTCAACCTCCTGGGCGTCGTGCATCGAGAGCACCTCAAATGCCGAGCGGGAACTGGTCCGAATCGACCGAATCGGCCGGCGCCAATCTGGAAATGGATATCCCAAGCAGGCGGATCCCCTTCGTCACCGGAAACTGCTTCCGAAGCAGCTCCGTGGAAATATCCTCCAACACCGTGCGCCCTTCAATCACGCCATGCAACGATTGGCTGCGCGTGATTTGGTGGAAGTCCGCATATTTGATTTTCAGCGTCACGGTGCGCCCGCGCGTGCCGACGCTTTCGCAATAACGCCAGACTTTGTCGATGATTGGCGACAGTGCGTCCCGTGCTGCCTCGAAGGTGAAGAGATCAGCGGAAAACGTGTTTTCGGCACCGACAGACTTGCGGGCGCGGTTGGCGCGGACCGGACGGTCGTCGACGCCACGCGCGATCCAATAGTAAAAGGCCCCCGCCTTGCCAAAGTGCTGTTGAAGAAACGCCAGCGATTGCGCTCTCAGATCGCGACCGGTTTCAATCCCGAGCTTGTTCATTTTCGCCGTCGTCGCCGGGCCGACGCCGTGGAATTTGCCGACCGGTAGGTTTTCCACAAAGGCCGGTCCCATCTTCGGCGTGATGACGAAGAGGCCGTCGGGCTTTCTGTGATCGGAAGCAAGCTTTGCCAGAAACTTGTTGTAGGAAACTCCGGCGGACGCTGTGAGGCTGGTTTCCGCACGTATCTTTGCCCTTATCTCCACGGCGATTTCCGTCGCCATCGCAAATCCTTTCAGATTCTCGGTGACGTCAAGATAGGCTTCGTCCAAGGACAGCAGTTCGATTACATGCGTGTATTCGGCAAAGATTTCGCGGATCTGACGCGACACCGCCTCGTAGACATCGAAGCGCGGCTTGACGAAGATCAGGTCGGGACATTGCCGTTTGGCCGTAATCGACGGCATCGCGGATCGAACACCAAATTTTCTCGCCTCGTAGCTCGCCGTCGCGACGACACCGCGTTCGCGCGAACCGCCGACCGCCACTGGCTTACCCTGCAGCTCCGGATTGTCCCGCTGTTCGACCGAAGCGTAAAATGCGTCCATATCGATGTGAATGATCTTGCGCTCCCGTGCGCGCTCGCCTGCGGCTTCCTGCGCCCCCGTTTCGTCGCCGTTCGTCAGCCTGTCCGTGTCCCTCGGCATCATGATCGTCAGACCGTGAGGCCTCCCTCATTCTCTTTGCCGCCTCGCTCTACGATCCTGAGAGCGCCATTGGCGGGGACGGTGCAGTCGCTCAGGGCGCGAGCCACCCCGGGGATCGCTTGGTCGCCTGGGGTCAAAGAATAAAGATTGTACATAGGCCGATCACCGCCACATGCTGCGCATTTTGGCGCCGACATCGACACGAACCTCTCTTGCGTCTTTCCTCCCGCCGGCCGCAGCCGTCGCGAGCGGCCACGTCACGCTTTCAAAATGCTGCGTGAGAGCCGCCGGAATGAAGCGTGTTCGTGACGCGTAGACGTGGCGGTCGCCTTGCGCATTCTGCCCGTGGGTAAAGAAGCGGTGCGGAACGACAAGGTGTAGACTGTCTTTCGCGCGCGTCATCGCCACATAGAGCAGCCGCCGCTCCTCCTCAATCTCCGCGGTGGTCCCGGTGCCGAGGTCGGAGGGAATGCAGCCGTCCACCACATTGAGCACAAACACGGATTTCCATTCCTGCCCCTTGGCGGAATGGATCGTCGAAAGGATCAGATAATCCTCATCCAGCAACACCACGCCCGCCTGATCGCTGGTGGCATCCGGCGGATCGAGTGTCAGTTCTGTCAGGAACCGCTCGCGGGATGGATAGCCCGCTGCGATCTGTTCGAGCTGCACGAGGTCGGCCTGCCGCATGGCGGCGTCCTCATGAATCCGTTCGAGATGTGGTTCGTACCAGCGCCGCGCATATTCGATCTCGGCCGGCCAGGCCGCCGTGCCGGTGCGAAGCTGCTGGAGCATTTCAACGAATGCGTTCCAATCTGTGCCCGACCGCGGCGGTGCCGGAATTTCGCAAAGCGCGGATAACGGGTCTGGCTTCTCCGCCATCAAGTCAAGCACGCGCTGAGCCGATGACGGCCCCACGCCAGGTATAAGGTGCATGAGACGAAAACCGGCCACGCGGTCGCGCGGGTTTTGCACAACGCGCAGCACGGCCAGCATGTCCTTGACGTGCGCGCTGTCGAGAAATTTGAGGCCGCCGAATTTCACGAAGGGAATATTGCGGCGGGTAAGTTCCACTTCAAGCGGACCGCTGTGATGAGACGTCCGGAACAGCACGGCCTGCTGTTTGAGGGAGGTGCCGACCTCCCGGTTCTCCAGCACACGCTCGATAATGTAGCTGGCTTGGTCCGCCTCGTCGCGAACGCTGATGAGTTGCGGACGCTCCGCCGATTGGCGTTCCGCCCACAAGTTCTTGGTGAAACGCTCGGCCGCAAGGCCGATCACGCCATTAGCGGCGGCAAGGATGGGCTGGGTCGAACGATAATTATGGTCGAGCGTAATGATGTCCGCCGCCGGGCTGAATGCGTTCGGAAAGTCGAGGATCTTGCGCACGGTCGCGGCGCGGAACGAGTAAATCGACTGGGCATCATCGCCAACCACCGTGAGGCCCCGGCCATCCGGCTTGAGCGCCAACAGGATCGATGCCTGAAGCCGGTTGGTGTCCTGATATTCGTCGACGAGGATGTGGTCGAACCGCCCGCCGATGTCCTCGGCAAGCCGCGGATCACTCATTGTTTGCGCCCAGTAGAGCAACAGATCGTCATAATCGAGGATGTTCTGCGTTTGCTTGGCCTCGACATAGAGAGCGAACAGCTCGCGCAGCTGCTTTTCCCAGCCGGCACACCAGGGATAGAAGCCGCTCAGCACGTCGCCGAGCGGCAATTCCGCATTCACGGCGCGCGAATAGATCGCAAGGCAGGTGCCCTTGGTGGGAAACCGGCTTTCGGTCTTCGACAGTCCGAGCTGGTGCCGGACGAGGTTCATCAGGTCCGCGGAGTCCTCGCGGTCGTGGATTGTAAAGCCGGGATCAAGGCCGATCTGTTCGGCATACTCGCGCAAGAGCCTTGCTCCGATGCCGTGAAAGGTGCCGGCCCAGGTGAGCGCCTCGGTCATGCTGCCGGCATTCGGTCCAAGCACCTGAGAGCATATCCGCTCCACCCGACGGGTCATCTCGCCTGCGGCTCGGCGCGAGAAGGTCATCAGCAGAATGCGACGCGGGTCTGCACCGTTGACGATAAAATGCCCGACGCGATGGGCGAGCGTATTGGTCTTGCCCGAACCCGCTCCGGCAATAACAAGAAGGGGCCTGCCCGGCGCACAGGCATTTTCCCGAACGCCATGTTCGACGGCCCGCCGCTGTTCAGAATTAAGCTTTTCAAGATAGACGGCGGGCATGGATTCCGAATCAGTGTGGGGATGGGTGGCTCAATCAACCATGTCTCCTGTTTTGCGCACAACGCATGCGCCGCAGCCTCCGGCTTCATCGGCGCCACCTCATCATCGTCGTCCCGCCGCGTCATCCGACTCACTCAATTGACTCTTTAGCCCAAAAAGAACAAAAAGGGAACACATTGTTTCCCCAATGAGTTGCAGAAGGACATGTGTGCGTCTCCTGCCCTCCCCATTCTCAAGGAGCTTCGAGAGCGCATTCAGCGTCTCGAAGGGGGAGCCGTGCGTCATCGGACCGTGTTGCCGTTCGGCATTAGCGCGATTGACCGGCATCTGCTGGAAGGCGGACTGGCGCTTGGCGCGCTACACGAGGTCGCCGGTGGCGGCAATGGCGCGGTTGACGCTGCGGCGGCCGCCCTGTTCACCGCGGGAATTGCTGCGCGTACGCGGGGCAACGTTTTGTCGTGTGTCACGCATCAGGACCTCTTCGCGCCCGCCATCGCCCAGGCCGGTCTCCTGCCCGATCGTGTCCTCTACCTGGAAGCGGGCGACGAAACATCGGTCCTCGCGTGCTTTGAGGAGGGATTGCGACAGGGCGCGCTCGGCGCGGTGGTCGCCGAGGTTGCAACGCTCTCGATAACGGCATCACGCCGTCTTCAGCTTGCCGCCGAAGGATCAGGCGTCATCGGCATCGCCATACGCCGCTGCCGCCGACAGCTGGAGGCTGCTGACTTCGGGCAGCCGACAGCGGCCGTCACCCGCTGGCGCGTGAGCGCTCTCCCATCAACCCCATTGCCGGTTCCGGATTTGGGTCAAGTCGATCGCGTCGCAAGCGAATACAGTCGGTACTGGAAGACCACTCAACTCTTCTCTTCCAAGACCCCGGCCGATCGCCGCAATGAACCTTACCATTTCGTAACACTACCAATGGAGGTAGACGGCGATCTCAGGATAAGCCCAAAGACCGCCCGTTCAACAACCGGCGCAGCGCGGCCAAAAGCTTCGCCGAGACATTATACGTACGCGTGTGAGCCAAGCTCACATTGGGGCCGATGAAAGCGAATATCATCTGCTCCGCATATGACAACATTGAAATTGCTCGTGGATATCTATTGCCGAGGATTACGCGATGGCCAAGGAAGCCGCGATTGATAATTTGGAACCAACTGGTCAAGCGTCACAGAACGTGACCACGCTTCCCAAGCGGGAAGCGGACGCCGAACCTCCAGGCTCAGGGTCCCCGTCGAGGGTGACCGTCCTTCCAGGGAGCCAAGCTGAATCACGCGAGCCTCAGGTGCCCGCAGCCGATGAAACCCTTGCCGTCAATGACGCTGTTTTATCGCAAAAGCTTTTTGAGGCTGAACTGATGCTGGCTCATGCCGCGGAGACAGGCAAGAAATTGAAACCCGACATCATCGCGACTCTTACAAACGCTCGCGATGCGAATGCCCGTGGCGCGTGGACCAAAGCTCTCGCCGAAAAATTTTGGTCCGCTTACAGCCAATTGTGCGGTGCCATCAAGCCAGTTACAGGCGAAAGTTTGACCGCCTGCGGATGTAATACAATCGTCAGGCGATACCGCTTCGGCACCATCTGTCTTCTTTCTCTGATACTCCCATTGTCAATTCTCATGTTCATCAACACACGTATTTCTGACGAAATCAACGATCGCATCAAGGAGAACAATGCGTTGGTGGTCAAGCTCCACGACCAGTTGCCCAGCATCCAGCAGGGGCGTGTTCCGACTGATATTCTTACCCAATTCCAGCAACTCGCGACGTCAAATCGTTCCTTGTATTCTCTTGCCTCGGCACTAAACCGTTTCATCCTCGGGATCGTGCGGGATACTCTTCCTTCTTCTGAGGACGAAAGGCGGAAAGCACTTCAACTGTCCGTTCCGCTTGATCCCGCACAAGAGTGGTCCGACAAAATCAAGACTTACCAGGATATCAGGACATACGCCAAAGACGTGCAGCAAATGAACCTCATGTTCTATGGGGCCATA
>WNFI01472824.1_pt1 | contig 14740 bp, 10 predicted proteins | sample 5400471 | NCBI WGS metagenome assembly WNFI01 (sample SAMN13153348, study PRJNA577476) | soil metagenome | isolation source: 100 cm saprolite on Douglas fir-dominated hillslope | place: USA:California | collected 2013-09-17
CGCCCGCCCTGCTCGAGCACCACTCTCCTCAGGGTCAACATCCGCAGACCCACCAGCACCGAGTATTCCGGGTCGCTGCGCGGCACGTACACGTGCGCGCCGAGGCCTTCAAAGCGCTGCTGCAGCGCCAGCGACCGGGCGCTGATCTCGGCCTCCTCCAGGCCATCGGTCGAGGCCGCATCGATGAACACGCGTGCCACGAGCGAGACCGGCAGCACCGGCACCACGCGACCGACGGCGGTCATGAGATGCCGGGCAAGCTGCACGACATGCTCACCTCGCGCTGCGCGCTCGAGAGTGGCCGGATTCCATGCCGTATCCTCCAGGTATTGGCGCAGCGAGATCGGCGCGCCGAAGTTGGCGCAGGCATAGCCGAATCGGTACCAGCGGCCCCGCAGGCGCAGCCAGAGCTGTGCGGCCAGAAAGCGCATCGCCACAGCCACAGCCGCCAGAGCCGAGCGACGCTCGCCGGCCGCGGTCGGCTCCACGAGCAGGCTCCGGTCTTCGAGCACGCGGTCGTAGTTGATGCCCACCGGCACAAAGGCGATATCGCGCTCGCCCGCTGGATCGAAGCCGCGCAGCATGTAGTCCAGCAGCCCGAGTTTCGGTGCGCGCATCAGCCCGTCGCGGCTCAGGCCCCCTTCGGGGAATATCGCCTGCACCGCCCCGCCCTCGATCGCCATCTGCACGTAGCGCTCGAGCACGCGCCGGTAGATCTCATCGCCCGTCCCGCGCCTCACGAAATACGCGCCCAGTGAACGCACGATCTGCTGCAGGGGCCAGACCCGCGCCCACTCGCCCACGGCGTAGCTCAGCGCCACGCGCTTGCTGGCGAGGTAGGCGACGAGTACGTAATCGACATTGCTGCGGTGATTCATCACGAATACGACGCTGGTGCTGGCCGGCAGCAGGCGCAACGCCCGGCTGTCGGCGTGCCCCAGCCGCACGCGATACAGCAGGTTCACGACCGCCCTGGCCAGGCGATTGCCCAGGCGGAAATACAGGTAGGCGTTGAAGGCGGGAACGATCTCGCGCGCGTAATGGCGCACCTGGCGCAGTGCGACCGCGATCGGAATGCCACGGGCTGTCGCGTGTTCGCCCACTTCGCGCAGCACCTTCGGATCGTAGACCAGCCGGTCAATGAGCACTTCGCGCCGCGTCATGGCGATGGGCGGGATCTTCAGGTGCAGGCGCTCATTGAGCGCCGCGGTCAGGCGATTGATGCGGCGGCGAATGAACCAGCGCGCACCCGGCAGCAGGAGCAGCGTGACGATGAACCAGATCAGCGCGGCGCCGGCGGCCAGCGCGAGCCACAGCGGCATAGTGACCATCCGGTTCATGTCGATTGAATTATATCCGCCCGTCCGTTCGCGCCATCGCTATAGTTGGACCATGCCGAGAACTCCGCACGCCGGCGCTTCGCCGTGGTGACCGGCACCGCACCCCTGCGCGTGGCGCTGATCGGCCATGGCCTGGCCGGCGCCTACTTCCACGCCCCGCTCATCGAGGCCGTGTCGGACATGAAGATCGTCGCCATCGCCACCTCGAATCTGGAGTCAGTGAGGCTGCGGCGCGATTCACCGCGGGTCGTGGCCGATGCGGCGGCCGCCTGCAGGCTGGAAGACGTCGAGCTCGTGGTGATCGCCACACCCAACGAAACCCATTTTCAGCTGGCAGCGATCGCCCTGGGCGCCGGCAAGCACGTCGTCGTAGACAAGCCGCTGGTGCTCTCCACGGCACAGGCTGATGAACTCATCGCGCTGGCGGCCAGGGAGCGGCGTCTACTCACGGTGTTTCACAACCGGCGCCTCGACGGGGACTTTCTCTATGTCGCGGAGCTGCTGCGCCACGGCGAGCTCGGCGAGGTCATGCTGTTCGAATCGCGCTGGGACCGGTTTCGACCCGAGGTCGGCGCCGGCTGGCGCAACCAGCTCGTGCCGGGCGCGGGCCTGCTGTGGGACCTGGGCCCGCACCTGATCGACCAGGCGCTGTGCCTGTTCGGTTCGCCCGATCGCATCGAAGCGGACTTGGCGCAGCAGCGCAGCGCAGCCGTAGTGGACGATTATTTCGAACTCAGGCTGCACTACGGCCAGATGCGCTGCCTACTCTCCGCCTCGACACTGATTGCACTGCCGCGACCGCGCTTCGCCGTCCACGGCACGCGCGGCAGTTGCCTGACCTACGGCGTGGACCCCCTCGAAGAGGCCCTGCGCGGCGGCGGGAAATCCGGGGACGCCGCCTTCCGGGAGCGCCTCGCCAGAATGCAGGGTGTGCGCGTGGATGCCAGCGGCCAGCGCCAGGAACTGCATTTCGAGGCCGGGAAGTGGGGCGATTTCTATGCCGAGCTGGCGACGGCCATACGCCGGGGCGGGCCGCCGGCGGTCGATCCGCTGCAGGCCCGCGCGGGGATCGCGATCATCGAGCAGGCGCTGCTCAGTTGTACTCGACGAATACGCCCGTCGTCCGCGCCGGAACCGTAAAGCTCCCGGCCGTGGCGTCGGCGCTGAAATTCCATCCGGCCTGCAGGAGCGCGTCCGAGCCGCTGAACTGCGCCGGATGCAGGTAGACATTGCCCGTGGCCGTGCCCTTGAGCTTGCCGGCATAAGCGGCGGTCACGAAGGTCTGCGGCGAACTGCTGGCGTTGTACAGCACGAGCACGCTGCGGTAGGCGGTGCTGGGACAGGCGGCGCTGGCGCTGTGCCCGAGGATCCGCTCTACGATCAGGCCATGCACCTGCGCGCCCTGATCCGGAAAGCTCAGGCAGTTGTTGATATCCGTCGCGGTGCTGAGCCGGAACAGGTCGGTATCCCGGCGGATGCGCAGCAGATCCTGGAAGGCCGCGCTGGTGGCCAGGATGGTGGCCTGCATGCTGGCCGGGCTCGGTAGCGCCCGATCGAGTATCGGCCCCAGCGTCGCGGCGTTGGCCGCGTTGTTGCCGGTGTTGTCCGGAGGCAGGCCCACCGCCCAGTTGTTGGCCGAGCCGTCCCAGTAAATGCGATTGAAGTAGTCTCCCGAGTTGTAGCTGTTGCTGTCCCCGGACTTCGAGCGCAGCAACTCATCGCCCGCATGGATGAAGGGTACGCCCTGCGCAAGCAGCGCCAGGGAGAGACCCACGACCTGTGCGCGGCCCGCGTCGGCGAAGGTCGTGGCGGCCGGATGCCGGTACTGGCTGATGTCAAAGAGCGTCTCGCCATCGTGCACGGAGACATAGGCGATGTTCTCCTGCGGCGTGCCGGCGTAACCGATACCGCCGAAACCGGCTCCGCCCACGCCCGGGAAGCTGGCGAGATTGCCCGCCAGGCCGATACTGATGCGATTCTGTTTGTCGAAGGCCGCATCGCCGGCAGCGCCGGAGCAGACGCCGGTAGTGCTCGCGGGGTCGTAGCACAGGCCGTTGACGAAGCCCTGGTTGGCGACCATCGCGGCCCCGCTGTCGAAGGGACTGCCGCCACGTGCACCGTCGCGCAGCCGGTCATTGAACGTGCCGATACCCGTGCCGGCCAGCGCCGCCTGGATGGCTGGCGCGATGGCCGCATCCACTTCCGCGCCCTGATCCCAGCCCTCTCCGTAAAAATAAGTGTGGCCCCGGCCGTCGGCGGCGGTAATCGCGTCGACCGCGGTACGCGCCGCGAGCACCGCGCTCTTCGGGATCTGGCCCATGACGTCAAAACGGAAGCCGTCGATTTTGTATTGATCGGCCCACATGACCAGCGTATCGGTCATGAGCTTCGCCATCATCGTCCGCTCCGTGGCCGTGTCGGCGCAGCAGGAGTGATTTTCCACCGCGCCGTTGGCGTTCAGACGGTGGTAGTAGCCGGGCACGAGGCGATCCAGAACGGACTTGGGGTCCTGACCGCTCGCGGAGGTGTGGTTGTAGACCACATCCATGATCACGCGCAGCCCGATGGAATGCAGCGCCTGCACCATCTGCCTGAATTCCACCACGCGCGCCAGGCCATCGTCCGGGTTGCTCGAATAGAGGCCTTCCGGCGCACCGAAGTGCAGGGGGTCATAGCCCCAGTTGAAGCAATCGGTGTTCTGGGTGGCCTTCACGTCGGTCTCGGCAGCCGTACCCGACCCGGTGCTCGCCGTTATGGTGGGCACCGTGCAGGCGATTTCATCCACCGAGGCGATGTCGAATACCGGCAGCAGGTGCACATGCGTCAGGCCCGCCGCGGCCAGCGCGCTCAGGTGCAGCCTGCCGGCCGAGGCCGCATCCGTGAAGGCGAGATACCGTCCGGCATGCGCCGCCGGTACGGTGCTGTCATTGGCCGAGAAATCCCGCAGGTGCAGCTCGTAGATCACGCTGTCGGTCGGCGCCGCAGCAGTCGGGATCAAGGCGCCGGGCCAGGTCAGCGGTTGGGCGATGGCATCGGCAATATTCAGCACCATCGAATAACGGCTATTGCCGCTGAGCGAAACCGAATAAGGATCCGTCACTTCGTTCGTGATCACCGCGCCGCCCATCGCGCCACCGCTGCCCGCCCAGCGGCTGAACACATTGACGCTATAGGTGAAATAGGCGCTGTTGGTCCAGCTGGCATCGGGCGCGGTGTAGGCCCAGACGCCAGTGGCGGTGTCCTCCACCATGTCGTAGCTCGTCGCGGTCGTGGCACTCGCACTCGCGTACAGATTGAGTTTGGCGGAATTTGCCGTCGGCGCCCACAGCCGGAAGGTTGGCACGTCACCGGCGCTGAAGCTCAGGCCGAGCGCGAGGGGCGCCGCCGCGGCGGCATACACGGCGTCCAGGACCGGCCCGATCTGGACGGCCGTGCCTGCCAGCGGAGTACTGCTCTGGTATTGAACGACCGCCAACTGGTTTCGCAGGATCCCCCGGATCTGGTTCTGAGTTGCCACGGGCACCTGCAAGGCCGACGCTGTGGCGAATTGAGGAAACTGGCTCTTGAGCGCCGTGCTTAGGGTGCCGACGGTCAGCGTATCGCCAGCAGGATTGTCGGCTCCGCTGACTCCACTGCTCGAGGGAGCGAGTGCAGCGGTAGCCGAGTAGTAGAGCCGGTAACTGTAGGTGGCAGAATCAGTGCCTGGCCAGACGATGGTTGTGGCATCCAGCCAGATTGCGTGGGCCGTGCTGAGGATGACGGGACCCGAGCCACCGCCTCCTCCCCCCCCCCCTTCAGCATAGGTCAATCCCCTGTCCTGGAACGCCCACTGTAGTTCGGCCCCCCAGGTCATGAAAACCGGCCACATACGTATTCATGGCCGATTCCAGGCGTTCAACCGTCCCAGGGGCTACGGTTCGATGAGCCCCGAACCCCCGTGCGTGGGTCTAGGGCGGGGCGGTCTTGAGCACCTCGGCCGTCAGGCTGTAGTCGGCCATGGTGATGTGGTTGGGCACACACGAGGTACGAAAATCCGGATTTCGCAGCTGGAAACCCTTCTGCAGCATGTCCCGCATCTGTTCCACCAGTTCGCATTCGCCCGCGCCCATGAAGTTGGGCCGGTTCGGTGCGATCTGCACCTTGACCCAGCTGGACTTGACGGCTGTGGCCGCCGCCGGGTCGGCCGCGGGTTTCAGGGAATTGAATTCGGCGCGCACCCAGGCAAACCGGCTCGGCCGGCTGGCTCCTTCGTTGCATCCGGTGGCGGTCACCGTCAGATCCTTGCGGGCACCGAACGCCAGCAGGATCAGGCGGACCTTTTCTTCGATACCGTCACAGGAATACAGCGTCGTGAAGCCGGAGTAGCTCAGTTTCAGCTGTTGGGGCTGCCATTCCGCCGCCGTCGGGGTCCCGTTTGCGGCGGCCGTCGCAGACGCAGTGGCCGGCGTGGTCGCCGGGGCTGCCGGGGTGGCCGCGGCCGCCTGCAGGCCCGGGCTCGCCAGGGTCAAGGCCGCCAGGCAGATTGCCAGACGCGGCACCGGGTCAATTCGGTTCATGATCCACCTCCGTGCCAGGTAGGGAAACTATAGTCCTTGGACCTGGGGTACGACTGTTGGTTCGCTGCCGGGGACCCGCGGTTCTTCAGCGCTTCTGCAGGCTTCCAGCGGGCGCCGCCGCGACCACATGACCGCCGAATGCGTGGCGCAGCAGAGACAGGATGCGGGCGGTGTAATCGGCGCTGCCCTGGCTGGTCAGCCGCGCGTTCAGCGCGGCCGTGATCACCGGCAGCGGGATCCCGAGTTCCAGGGCCTCGCGCACGGACCAGCGTCCTTCGCCCGAATCGGCCACGACCGGGGCCACAGTGCCGAGCGAAGCATCCTGGCGCAGAGCCTCTGCGGCGAGGTCGAGCAGCCAGGAGCGGATCACCGTGCCGGAGCGCCAGGCCTCCGTGACTGCAGCGACGTCAAATTTGAACTCCGGCTTCGCGTGCAGCAGGGCCATGCCCTCGGCATAGGCCTGCATCAGTCCATACTCGATGCCGTTGTGGACCATCTTGGCGTAATGGCCACTGCCCGTGGGACCACAGTGCACCCAGCCACGGTCCGGGGCGGGTGCCAGTGAACGGAAGATGGGCAACAGCGGCTCGATGGCCTTCCGGGGGCCGCCAAACATCAGGCCGTAGCCGTTTTCCAGACCCCACACGCCGCCGGAGACCCCGGCATCGACGAAATTCAGGCCCTGTGCCGCCAGCAGCGCAGCGCGCTTCAGAGTGTCGCGATAATCGGCGTTGCCACCATCGATGATCACATCCCCAGGGGAGAGGAGCGCGGTGAGCGCCCGCACGGTCTCGTCGGTGATCTCACCGGCGGGCAGCATGATCCAGACCGCGCGCGGCGCCGCGAGCGCCGCCACCGCTGCCGCGAGGGTGGGCGCGACCCGGACACGCGCTTCGCTGGACAGCGCAGCGCCGGCCGCCGCCGAGGCGTCGTAGCCGATCACCTGCATTCCGGAGCGGGCCAGGCGCCGCAGCATGTTGGCGCCCATGCGGCCCAGGCCAACCATCGCTAGGGCAGGCGGCGCTGCGGCGCTCAAGACTGCAATTCCATGCGTCCACCCCGTGTAGTCGTGGCCAGTTCGCTCATTCTACCCGTGACTCACGTAGCCCTGCGTCCCGCTTTTAAGACATGCTAGCTCTGATGGCGACCAGGACTCCCGCCGGTAGATTGGGCGCGCCCCGTCACGGCGTGGCGCGCGCGATTTCAAAACGAGGCCTGGGCTCGCGCGCACAGGCCGCGCAATGGGTCCGGGAGGGACGCGTCCGGGTCAATGGCGAGGTGGTGCGCGAGGCAGAATTTCCGGTGCGGCCAGGGCTCGATCGGATCGCGATCGATGAACAGGAGTGCATCGCGGCGCAGCGCCTGGTGCTGATGCTCAACAAGCCCCGTGGACTGGTCACGACCCGACAGGACGAGCGTGGCCGCGACACCGTCTATCGCTGCTTCGCGGACGCTGCCTTGCCCTGGCTGGCTCCCGTCGGTCGACTGGACAAGGCGAGCGAGGGCCTGCTGCTGTTCAGCAACGATTCGGCCTGGGCAGCGCGGATCAGCGATCCCAGGACCGGACCTGAAAAGACTTACCACGTCCAGATCGATTGCCTGCCAGGGGCGTCACTGCTGGCCGCAATCAAAACAGGTGTTGTCGTGGGCGGGGAGCAGCTGAGCGCTGCTTCGGTACGCCTATTGCGCAGCGGAGCCAGGAATGCGTGGCTGGAACTGGTGCTGGCCTCAGGCCGTAACCGGCAGATACGCCGGCTGTTGGCGGCATTCGATGTGTCGGTCCTGCGCCTGGTGCGGGTGGCGGTGGGTCCGCTGTCGCTGGGGGCGTTGCCGAAGGGCCAGTGGCGCTGGCTCAGCTCGCAGGAAACGGCTTCCCTGCTCTAAGGCCCCTACTGCATGTGCTGGCCGCCGTTGATGGCGATGTTGGCGCCCGTCACGAACGCGGCCTCTTCACTCGCCAGGTAGGCCACCAGGCCGGCGACTTCTTCCGGTTTGCCGAGGCGCCCCATCGGGATCTGCGGGATGATCTTGGAATCCAGCACTTCCTTCGGGATCGCCATCACCATCTGCGTGCCGATGTAGCCCGGTGAGATCGTGTTCACGGTGACGCCCTTGCGTGCGACCTCGAGCGACAGGGCCTTGGTAAAGCCGTGCATGCCGGCCTTGGCCGCGGAGTAATTGGTCTGCCCGAACGCGCCCTTCTGGCCGTTGACCGACGAGACGTTGATGATGCGGCCCCACTGCCGCTCGACCATGCCGTCGCAGACCTGCTTGCACATGTTGAAACAGGAATCGAGATTCGTGTGCATGACCGCGTCCCAGTTGACGCGATCCATCTTCCTGAAAGTCATGTCGCGGGTGATGCCGGCGTTGTTGACCAGCACGTCTACGGGACCGACTTCCGCCGTAACCTTGACCACGCAGGCAACGCAGGAATTCCAGTCCGTCACGTCACAGGCGTAGGCGTGGAAATTGAAACCGCGGGACTTCATGCCCGCGAGCCAGGCGGTGGCCTTGGTGTTGCCCGGCGAATAAGTGGTGACCACGACATCGCCCAGCGCGGCCAGCTTGATGCAGATCGCTTCGCCGAGCCCGCCCATGCCGCCCGTAACCAGTGCTATGCGTTTCGTTGCCACGATCAGCGTCCCCGTTCGATGTTGAATTGAATGCTGCAGCCGGTGCTGCTTCCAACGCTCTTAACGTTCCACGGCCAGCGCGACCCCCATGCCGCCGCCAATGCACAGGCTCGCCAGGCCGCGGTGTGCGTCGCGCCGTACCATCTCATGCAGCAGTGTCACCAGGATGCGGCACCCCGAAGCGCCGATGGGATGGCCGATCGCGATTGCGCCGCCGTTGACGTTGATCCTGGAGGTATCCCAGCCCATCTTGCGATTGACGCCGATGGCCTGGGCGGCGAAGGCCTCGTTGATCTCCATCAGATCGAGGTCCGCGTGCGTCCAGCCCGCTTTCTGCAGGCACAGCTGGCTGGCCGGCACGGGACCCATGCCCATGTACTTCGGATCCACACCGGCCGAGGAGTAGGCCTTTACGCGGGCCAGCGGCGTGAGCTGCAGCTCCCGCGCCTTCGACGCCGACATCATCATTACCGCCGCCGCACCGTCGTTGAGACCCGAAGCGTTGCCGGCGGTCACCGTCCCATCCTTGCTGAAGGCGGGCTTGAGCTCGGCGAGGGCCTCGGCGGTCGTGCCCGTGCGGATGTATTCATCGCTGTCGAATCGCAGCGTGCTTTTCCTGGTGGTGATTTCCACCGCCACGATCTCGTCCTTGAAGCGCCCGGCGAGCTGCGCCGCCTCGGCCTTCTGCTGCGAGGCAGCCGCGAACTCATCCTGCTCGCGCCGTGAAATGCCAAACTGGCTGGCGACGTTTTCGGCCGTGATGCCCATATGGATGTTGTTGTAGGCATCCCACAGGCCATCGACGATCATTGTGTCCACCAGCTTGGCGTCGCCCATGCGAAATCCGTCGCGCGAGCCTGGCAACACGTGCGGCGAGGCGCTCATGTTCTCCTGGCCGCCGGCGATCACGATCTGGGCATCCCCGCACTTGATCGCCTGCGCCGCCAGATGCGTCGCCTTGAGGCCGCTGCCGCAGACTTTTCCGACCGTCATGGCCGGGACGGAATCGGGCAAGCCGGCGCGGATGGAGGCCTGGCGGGCCGGATTCTGGCCGCAACCGGCGGTAAGGACCTGTCCCATGATCACTTCTGAAATCTGGCCGGCTGCCACACCGCTGCGCGCCAGCAAGGCCTTGATGACCTGGGCACCGAGATCCGAGGCGGCCACCTTGGCGATACCGCCGCCGAACTTGCCCACGGCCGTGCGCAGTGCCGCGACGATCACCACTTCTTCCATGCGAACTCTCCGCCCTACTTCAGCGGCAATATTACTGTGTTACGGTCCAGCGCGCTGAGCTCCGCCGCGCCTGTGAGGATCATGGCGATCCTGAGTTCGTTTTCCAGCAGCTCGAGCAGCTGGTTCACGCCCGCCTGCCCGCGCGCCGCCAGCGCGTAGACCCAGCAGCGGCCGAGCAGCACCGCTTTCGCGCCCAGCGCGAGGAGCCGCACGACGTCGGTGCCGGAGCGGACGCCCGAGTCCGCGAGCACCGTCAGGCGATCGCCGACCGCGTCGGCAATTGCGGGCAGCGCCCGCACCGTGGAGGTCGCGCCATCGAGCTGCCGCCCCCCGTGGTTTGACACCACGATGCCCTCGACCCCCGCGGCCGCGGCGGCCCGGGCGTCATCGACGTCCAGGATGCCCTTGACGATGAGCGGTCCATCCCAGTGATCGCGAATCCACGCGACGTCCCGCCATTGCAGCCCCGGATCTAGGTTTTCCGCCAGCCAGGCGACGTAATCATTGAGTCCGGCCCCGGGGCGCAGTGCGGAGGCGATGTTCCCGAGGTTCAGCGGCCGGCCACGCAATCCCACATCCCAGGCCCACGCGGGATGGCCGATCGCCTGGAGGTAGCGGCGCATCGAGGATCGTGGCCCCGACATGCCGGAGTGGCCGTCGCGATAGCGTATGCCCGGCAACGGCAGATCGACGGTAAAGACCAAGGCGGTGCAGCCTGCCGCCTTCACCCGGCCCAGCAATTCGCGCATGAATCCGCGGTCGCGAATCATGTACAGCTGGAACCAGATGGGCGCCGCCGCTGCCGCCACCTCCTCCACCCCGCAGATCGAAACCGTGGACAGGCAGAAAGGGACTCCTCTGGCTTTGGCCGCGCGCGCCGCCTGCACTTCGCCGCGGCGCGCGAACATGCCCGTGAGGCCCACGGGTCCCAGTACCAGGGGCAGCGGCTGGGTACGCCCGAAAAGCGTCGTTTCAAGACGCGGGCTCGAAACGCCGCTGAGGATTTTCTGGCGCAGCCCGATCTCTGCCAGATCGCCCGTATTGCGGCACAGGGTCCGTTCCTCGCCCGCTCCACCATCGATGTAATCGAACAGAAAGCGCGGCAGCCGGCGGCGCGCCGCCGCCCTGAAGTCCCCGGGTGCCGAGATGATCACCGCCATTGCACTCGCAACGGGGCCGGCATTCAGGCCTCGACGATCCGATTGCGCAGTTCGCCGATGCGATCGATGCTCGAGACCACCAGGTCGCCCGCTTTGAGCGCGCGCGCCGGATTCATCGCGTAGCCGACCCCCGCCGGCGTGCCGGTGGCGATGATGTCACCGGGCTCCAGCGTCAGCCCCGCGGACAGTGAGGCAATGATGGCGGGTATGTCGAAGATCATCTGCGCCACGCGGGCGCGCTGGCGCTGCTCGCCGTTGACGGTGAGGGACAGCTCCAGCGTGCCCGGATCGCCGATCTCGGCCCGATCGACGATGCAGGGACCCAGCGGACAGCTGGTGTCGAGCGACTTGCCCTTGAACCACTGCTCATGCCGGCGCTGCAGGTCGCGCGCCGTAAAGTCATTGGCGACGGTGTAGCCGAAGACATGATCGTAGGCCTGTTCCGCGGCAATGTCGCGACCCCCGGCTCCTATGATCACGGCCAGTTCCACCTCGTAGTCGAACAAGCGCGTCAAGCGGGAATCGAGCCGCACGTCACCGTGGGGTGCATTCACGGCCCGGGTCGCCTTGGTGAAGAACTGGGGCACACTCGGCAGTTTCGTTTCCTGGCCCCCCTTGGTGTAGCCCTCGCGCACATGGTCGGCATAATTTCTCCCCACGCAAAAAACATTGCGCACGGGGTGGGGTATGGGCGCGAGCAGCTCCACCTGGCCGGCGTCGATCCAGGCCTCGGGAAAGTCCTCGCCCCGCTCCTGCAGCCGGTTCAGCGCTGCGAGCGCTGCCGCGCCACCGCGTATGATTGCCAGCATGCTGCCCAGATCGGCCGCCTCGTTGGCGCGCCGCCCGGCCGCGGCCAGATCCAGCACACGGCCCGCGCGCCACAGGCCCGTCAGCATCCGGCCCTCGTGTACGCCGCTCACCAGTTTCATCGCCCTACCCTCCGTGCAGCCCTGGCGGAGGATTATCGCTCATGGCCGCGCCGGGCTCGCCTCGGAGCTTGGCTTCGCGCCGGCGCGCGTGCAGCACCCACTCGGTGTAGCCGTTGGCCTGCTTGCGGCCCTTGAACACCAGCTCGCAGGCGGCCTGAAAGGCCAGGCTGCGGCCGAACTCGGGGGCCATCGGCCGATAGCCCGGCTCCCCGGCATTCTGCTGGTCCACCACGCGCGCCATCCGCTGCAGGGCGGCGAGCCCCTGTTCGCGCGTGCACACCCCATGGTGCAGCCAGTTCGCCGTGTGCTGGCTCGAGATGCGCAGTGTGGCGCGATCTTCCATGAGAGCGACATGCTGCGTATCGGGTACCTTGGAACAACCGACACCCAGGTCCACCCAGCGGACCACGTAGCCGAGGATCCCCTGGGCGTTGTTGTTGAGTTCGCGCTCGATCTCCTCGGCGCTCCACTTGGCCTCGGGCGCGAGCGGTGGGGTCAGCAGCTCCGCCAGCGCGGCGCGTGGCCGGTGGCGCAGCTCCTGCTGCACGGCCGTGACGTCCACCGCGTGGTAATGCAGCGCATGGAGCGTCGCGGCCGTGGGCGAGGGTACCCAGGCCGTGCTGGCACCCGCGCGCGGATGCGCGATTTTGGTCGCCACCATCTGCGCCATCAGATCGGGCATGGCCCACATGCCCTTGCCGATCTGCGCCCGGCCGGCAAAGCCGCAAGCCAGCCCGACATCGACATTCTGGCGCTCGTAGGCATCGAGCCAGCCGGCGCTCTTGATCTCGCCCTTGCGCAGCATCGGCCCCGCCGCCATCGAGGTGTGAATCTCATCGCCCGTCCGGTCGAGAAACCCGGTATTGATGAACACGACGCGATCGCGCGCCGCGCGGATGCACTCCGCGAGATTGACGGTCGTGCGACGCTCCTCGTCCATGATGCCCATCTTGAGGGTGTTGCGGGGCAGGCCCAGCAGTTCCTCCACACGCGTGAACAGGAGCGCGGCGAGCGCGACTTCCTTCGGTCCGTGCAGTTTCGGCTTGACGATGTAGACCGAGCCGCTGCGGCTGTTGCGCAGCGTGCCGCTGCCGCGCAGGTCGTGCAGCGCGATGAGCGCACAGACCGCGGCATCGATCATGGTCTCGGGGACCTCTGCACCATCGACGCGCACCATGTCGCTCATCATGTGGTGTCCGACGGTGCGCACCAGCATGAGGCTCCGTCCCGGCAAGACGAACTCGCCGCCACCGGGAGCCGTGTACTGGCGATCCGGATTCAGGCGGCGGGTGTATTGACGAGTGCCTTTCGGAAATCGTGCCTCGAGCGTCCCGCGCATCAGGCCCAGCCAGTTGCGGTAGGCCGCGACCTTGTCGGTAGCGTCGACGGCCGCGACCGAGTCCTCGAGGTCCTGGATCGTGGTGAGCGCCGATTCCAGCAGCAGGTCGCTGATCCCCGCCGCATCGCCGCGCCCGATGGGGTGCTCGCGATCGACTTGGAGCTCGACGTGCAGCCCGTTATGGCGCAGCAGGATCGCCGTCGGCGCCGTTGGGAGCCCCTGGTGGCCCGCGAACGCCGCGGGGTCCGCCAGGCCCTGCTGCCCACCCGCGCTCTCCACGACCAGCCTGCCGCTCTCGACACGATAGGCTGTGGCATCCCGATGCGAGGCGGATGCAAGTGGAAAGTGCTGGTCCAGAAATTCGCGTCCGAAAGCGATGACCTGCGCGCCGCGTCGGGGGTTATAAGTGTCGCCACGTGCCGCGCCGTCGACCTCCGGCACCACGTCAGTCCCGTACAGCGCATCGTAGAGGCTCCCCCAGCGTGCGTTCGCGGCATTGAGGGCGTAGCGGGCGTTGCTCACCGGCACGACGAGCTGTGGAGCGGCGACGGCCGCAATCTCGGGATCGACATCAGAGGTTGCGATGCTGAAGGGCGGGCCTTCGGGCACCAGGTAGCCGATGTCCCGGAGCATCGCCTCGTAGGGTGCCCCGAATCCCCCCGCCCCAGGCCGCCGCTCGTGCCAGGCGTCGATGCGCTGCTGGAGTGCCGCGCGCTTTTCCAGCAACGCGCCGTTCACGGGCGCAAGCTCCCGCAGGATCGCGACGAGACCCTGCCAGAAGGCCTCCGGCGCAATCCCGGTCCCGGGGATGACCTCGGCGTCGATGAAGCTCCGGAGTGCAGGCGCAATTTCAGCGCCGGGACCCGCCCTCCCATCGTCCGGGGCCGCAGCACACAGATCGGCGTATTCCGGATGGCCGCGGACAAACCAGGCTATGAACGGGCAACGCGGCACGATGCGTTCCCCGCGGCTGCGCACCAGGTCCAGGCTCTGCCGGACCAGCCTGGTCCCCACGCCGCGGCCACCCAGTGCCGCGGGCACCTCGGCGTGATCGAGCCACAGCGTCTGGCCGACGCGGCGGTAGCGGATGAATGCCGGTCCGCCTGAGATCTCCAGTTCGAAACGGGAGCGGGCCGCGTTGTCACGCAGCGCTTCAGTCATGAAGGCGACAGGGGCCGCGCGGCTCGTGGCTGGCGTACATCTGTCGATGGTACTGCCACCCGGCAAAGCCAGCCAGGTGACAACAAGGTAACCGCCCTGTTACCGCTATGAATGCCCCTCCTGCGAGATCATTTCCATAGGTTTGATCCAGGTAGTGTCCCGCGGGAGTGATCCCAAATGCCATCGCGTATCAGAGCGCTGATCGCCACCACCGTGGGCCTGCTCAGCTGGGCGGCCCTGGCCGGCCCGGCCGGCGCCGCGCACCTGACCCTGTTGAATGTGTCCTATGACCCGACGCGCGAATTCTATGAGCAGTACAACGCTGCATTTGCCACGTACTGGAAGCAGAAGACCGGCGATACGCTGACCGTGCGCCAGTCCCA
>WNFI01036140.1_pt1 | contig 14739 bp, 16 predicted proteins | sample 5400471 | NCBI WGS metagenome assembly WNFI01 (sample SAMN13153348, study PRJNA577476) | soil metagenome | isolation source: 100 cm saprolite on Douglas fir-dominated hillslope | place: USA:California | collected 2013-09-17
CGGAACTGGCAGACGCGCTAGCTTCAGGAGCTAGTGATCGCAAGGTCGTGGAGGTTCGAGTCCTCTCTCGGGCACCAATTTCTCTGAACATTGTGCCGTTACCGGATTGACGGTTTGCTCCGCAATCCGTTACGGTGGTTCCTCAGAACGATTCACCGCTGTTCCGAGGTGTCGCCTTGCTCCCGCATCTTTTCATGTCCTCGTTTCCCGGATGGCAGCCGCACTTCTCCTTCCTCGGCGGCGGATCTGCGAATGAGATGATTGTCCTGCGCTGGCTGCACCTCATTTTCGGCATCATCTGGATAGGACTGCTCTACTTCTTCAATCTGGTCCTGACGCCGGCGATGAAAAAGTGCGATCCCAAGCTGCGAATCAAAATCTATCCCGAGCTGATGCCCGGCGCGATGGGCTGGTTTCGCTGGTCGGCGCTGGTGACGGTGCTTGTGGGAATCCGCTACTTCACGATCCAGCTGGCCTCGGATGCGAAAGTTGCGGGCGATCGTTCGCTAACTGGCAAGTGGTTCGGATGGTGGCTGCTGGTGTGGGTGGTCGCGTATTTGTTTATTTACGCGCTGCAGTTGCCTGCGAAAGGAATTCTCAATAGCCCTTGGGTACGCGCGATGGGAGTTTCCGTCGTGGTGATCGCAGCGTCATGGCTCGTTCTCGCTTTGAATGGCGGGCCCAACGTTTCGAATGCGCACCTGGCCATCAGCGTGGGCGGTGGGCTCGGTTTCATTATGCTGCTGAATACCTGGGGCGTGGTTTGGCGCGTGCAGAAACGGCTGATCGCCTGGACGCGCACAAGCGCCGAACAAGGCGCACCGATGCCGCCCGAGGCCGAGCGTCTGATGCGTTGGAACTATCTCACCGCGCGCACGTCGTTCTGGCTGTCGTTCCCAATGCTGTTCTTCATGGGCGCGGCCAGCCATTACCCGTTTCTGAGCACCGTCGCGCGATAATGAGTGCGGGATGCTCCCATGTCTGACGAACAAAATTACAACGTACTGACGACCGAGAGCGGTGTGCCCATCAAGGCGTGGACCAAGGGTGTTCAGCTCGAAGATCAGGCGCGGAAGCAGCTTCTCAACGTGGCCCAGCTTCCCTTCATCTTCAAGTGGGTCGCGGCCATGCCGGACGTGCACTGGGGCATCGGAGCCACGGTGGGCAGCGTGATTCCTACGAAGGGCGCGATCATTCCTGCTGCGGTCGGCGTGGACATCGGCTGCGGGATGATGGCGGTCCAGACGGACTTGAACGCACGCGATCTTCCGGACAATTTGAAGGGCATCCGCAGCGCGATTGAAAAGGCGGTTCCACACGGGCGCACCAATCACGGCGGGCGCGGCGACGTGGGCGCGTGGCGGGAGATTCCTTCACGCAACAACGAAGTTTGGCAGACGCTTAAGCCGCGTTATGACGCCATTTTGGAAAAGCATCCGAAGCTGGATCGCGGCAACCACTCGAACCATCTCGGCACGCTCGGGACGGGGAATCACTTCATCGAAGTGTGCTTGGATGAAGCGGAAAACGTCTGGTTCATGCTGCACAGCGGTTCTCGCGGTGTGGGCAACCGCATGGGCAGCTACTTCATCGAGGTCGCTCGCAAGGACATGCAGAAATTCTTCATCAACCTGCCGGACAAGGACCTGGCGTATTTTTCGGAGGGCACCGAACACTTCGACGATTACGTCGAAGCGGTGGAATGGGCGCAGGACTTCGCCCGCTGGAACCGCCACCTGATGATGGAACAGATCGTGGGCGCGGTGCGCGATTCCGGCGAGGTACGGCCCTTCGTCGCCGAGCTGAAGGCCATCAACTGCCATCACAACTACGTGGCGCGCGAGCGGCACTACGGCCAGGACATTCTGGTTACGCGCAAGGGCGCGGTGCGAGCGCGCGAAGGAGACATGGGAATCATTCCCGGAAGCATGGGAGCACGTTCCTATATCGTCCGCGGCAAAGGCAACATGGAAAGCTTCATGAGCTGCAGCCACGGCGCGGGCCGCGCGATGTCCCGCACGGAAGCCAAGCGCCGCTTCTCCGTGGAAGACCACAAGCGGATGACCGCGGGCGTCGAGTGCCGCAAGGATGCCGACGTCATCGACGAAACGCCCGCAGCCTACAAGCCGATCGAGGCAGTCATGGCAGCGCAGAGCGATCTCGTGGAAATCGTCCACACCTTGCGCCAGGTCGTTTGTGTGAAAGGTTGACCTGGGAGCGAAAATGAGAAGGGAGTCGGGCCAGGTCGTCCCGCCTCCCTTCTTTCCCCTCTCGGGGAACCCGGCCAGTCTGACGGAGGGCGACCAGCCGGTTGTGTGTTGGCCTGTCTATATAATCCCGGAACCCTGAAAAAAGTTCCTGTGAAACCCCAAAAAAGTGACTAGAATCACGGTGGAAATCAGCGCCTGCCGTCTGGCGCGACACCTCATGCCACGACCCTCACACCTAAGTTCCGATAACATATTGCGTTTTCTGCAAGTTAGAAGCGAGCCCGCATCCACAAGCGAGATCGCGCAGGGACTCCATCTGAAAAAATCCGACAATCGCCCGCTCTTCAGGATGCTTTCAAAGCTCAAAAAGCGCCGCGCTATCGAGGAATTACCAGGCGGACGGTACCGCCTCCCGGGCCGCAAGGCCGAACGAGAGGCGCCAGGACAAAAGTTGCCCCAGGACGCGACGCAGCGTACGCAATCCTCGGCGCTCGCGGATCGTAATGAGGTAAAAGGGCGCCTGGTTCTTCACCACGACGGCTATGGCTTCGTCGTGCCGGATTCGCCGATGCCGCACCTGGACGGCGATGTTTTCATCCCGCGGGATGCCATCCAGGACGCGATGCACGGTGATCATGTTCTGGCAAAGATCCAGCGTTTGGGCGGCGTCACCGGTGCTCAGCGTGCTGAAGGCCGCATCATTCGAATCCTGGGCCGCGCACATCCGACCGTTGTCGGTTTGTTTCGCTACGGCACCCAGCAAAATGTGGTCCTGCCTTACGATGTTCGAATCCAACACGAGGTGGAGATTCCGCGCGGCCACGAACTGACGACCGGGCTCTGGAAGAAGCTGGGCTTCAGCGGCTCAGACGAAACCAGCATCCGATTGAGGCGCATCCCGCGGCTGGATGAATTGGATGGAGCCGTCGTGAACGTGGAGTTGCTGCGTTATCCGCAGGGAGGCGCACCGGCGACCGGCCGTGTCATCGAGATTCTTGGCCGTCCCGGCGATCTCGGCGTCGACACCGAGATCATCATCCGCAAGCATCATCTCCCGCATTCTTTCTCCGCAGAAGTTCTGGATGAGGCGGAGCAAGGCGCGAAGCCTGTCGGTGAAACGCAGCGTGCCGGCCGCGAAGATTTCCGCCACTTGCCGATCGTGACCATCGATGGAGAAACCGCGCGCGATTTCGACGACGCCGTCTTCGTCGAGCATCGGGCCGAAGGCGGGTGGCACCTGCAAGTTCACATCGCCGATGTGGCGCACTACGTTCGAACGGGGAGTGCTCTTGACCGGGAGGCGCGACTCCGCGGCACCTCCGTTTACTTCCCCGATCGCGCCGTCCCGATGCTTCCGGAAGCCCTGTCGAATGGCATGTGTTCGCTCAAGCCCCACGAGGATCGCCTGGTCATGAGTGCGCTCATGGAATTCGACGCCGCGGGTCACATGAAAGCCTCGCGCATGACATCCGGCGTCATTCGCTCCGCCGAGCGCATGACCTACACGAACGTCAACAAAGTCCTTGAAGGCGACGCGGAAATGACGGAGCGCTACGCCATGCTGGCGCCCCGCTTCCGCGACATGAAGGAACTGGCACTGCTCCTCAATGCCCGCCGCAACGAGCACGGCTCAATCGATTTCGATCTCCCCGAACCGGTCATCGAATTCGACGAAGAGCAGCGCATGACCAACATCACGCGCAGCGAGCGAAACATCGCGCATCGGCTCATCGAAGAGTTCATGCTGGCCGCCAATCGTGCCGTGGCCGGCTATCTCCTGCAGCGCGGCATGGAATCTCTGCATCGCGTTCACGAGAAGCCCGACGCCCGCAAGGTCCTCGAGTTCGAAGAGTTGGCCCGCGCCTTCGGTTACTCTCTCGGCGTCGAAGACTTGCACCAGCGCGAGGTTGCCGTTCGCCATGGCCGCGTTCCGGCGCCCGCGAAAGCCGGCCGCCCCGACTCTTACGGCCACGGCCGTGAGCGCGGCATGAAAGTGGCGCTCCCGGGCGGCGAGCTGCGCATCACGCCGCAGCACTACCAGCGCTTGATTCGAAAAGTTGTCGGCAAGCCCGAAGAACGCATCGTTTCCTACCTCATGCTGCGGTCTCTGAAGCAGGCGCGCTACGCGGCTGAGCCACTCGGCCATTTCGCCCTCGGGTTCGACGAATACACCCACTTCACTTCGCCCATTCGGCGATATCCCGACCTTATCGTTCATCGCGTCCTGAAATGGGCTCTCGATCATCCGAACGATGCCCCGGCCACTTCGAAGACGCATGTCGCCGCTTCGCCGGGGTCCGAGTCCACACTCTATTCGCTCAGGAACCTTGAAGAAATCTCTTCAGAAACGTCCGAAGCGGAGCGCCGTGCCAATGGCGCCGAGCGCGAACTGATGGATTGGAAAACGGCTCAATTCATGGAGGAGCATCTCGGCGAGGAATACGACGGGCTGATCATTTCCGTGCAGAAATACGGCTGCTTTGTGGAACTTTTCGATGTCTTCGTGGAAGGCCTTCTTCCCGTCGGGGCGCTGGAGGAGTTCGCCGGCGCGCGATGCGTGCTTCGCGAGCGCGATCACGCCATCGTTGCCTTGCCGGGAAGCGGTGGCCGCGGAGCCCCTGGTGCCCGCCACGGTCGCGGCACATCGGGTTCTCATCTCGTTAGCGGTCGCGGTACAGTCGGTTCGGCCCCTGGTCGCGGTGCAAAACCCCGCCAGCTCGAATGGCACCTCGGCGATAAAGTCCGCGTCCGTGCCGAACGCATCGACCCCATGCGCAAACGCGTCGAATTCGCCCTAATCCCGTAGGGCCACGGCTTGTCGCGCCCGTAGGACGCTCCTCATGCCTTGCATGGCTTTCGTGTCTCGCGCTCAATCCCGAACATTGCCGATAAATCCTGTGCAGGTGTCTAGAATGGCCGAATTGCGTGGGGCTTTTCGTGGGGCGCTACATGAATTTTCTTCGTCTGAACGCCTTAATATCTGCGCTCGTCAACTCGAACCATTCCCCGTTCTTGCGCCTGCCCTCAAATCTCTTGTGCCAGTATTCTTCGATTCCTGGTGGGTCATCTGTGCGAATCGTATGTACGGTGTTTGGTTTCTCGGGAAGTTGGATACCCAACTCGTACTCCCTTCGTCCGGTTGAATTGCTTCGGCCAATCTTGTGGTAGCGACCTGCCTTCATCAGATAAACAAAGCCAATTGCCATCTCGGTGTCGTCGCCACTCTCTCCACGGGCGCTGGGACGCTCTGCGATTGCTGAGCACAGGGCAGACACATCTTCGTAGCCTGGCTTCCCTTTGCAGTAATCCAGAATCTTAGCTGCCAAGCGCTGCTTGGAACCGAAGCGCGTGAAAGTCTTATCGTTTGGAAAACTGGAATCTGCGCGCACCTTCGTTATAGCTCACAGTTCTCCTATCCGCCCGGAGCAAAGCCCAGGCATAGGCCCTCATGACCTGACACTTTTGCGCCTGCGACATTTTGACGTAGCTTAGGCAGTTCCGCTACACTTCCCGCTGGGTGCCCCATACGCGGGTTTGGCGTGTGGGGCTTTTGACTTTTCCTCGATCTTCTTGCTCCAACCTCTTTTCTTAAGATTTTCCACTCTCCCGCCCCGGATCCCATTCCTGAACTTCAACTTTCAAATTTCTAACCTGCAAACTTTTCAACGTCTTACGGCTCCATTCGAATGCTATCTAACTAATTACTTGACACGCTCTTTTGGCCTCAAGCAGTTCCACACTCTTTCTAAAAACTGCCGGGTGTATGGGGTTCTCCAACCAATTCAACCTGCTACCTTCCAACCTCCAAACTTGCCAATCGTTTTTGGTCTATCCCCTTTCTTTTCACACTCTTCCAAACTCTTTTGCACTCCCCAAAAACTCAACTCGTTTGTTTTCAGGCGATTCCGCACTCTTTGCAGAAAACACCCGGGGGTTGGGGTACCCCCCACTTCTCAAGTCGGCCAGTTCTGCTATTCTAAGAAAGTCAAAAAATGAGAGCCAGCCCGCCACTGCAGCCACCGAACGCCACACAAAAGAGGAAACCCACGCCGTGAGTCACGCAACCGTCAGCGCACGCGCCGCCAAGCGCGCTTTCAATTTTAATGCAGGCCCCGGGGCGCTTCCTCTTCCGGTCCTTGAACGCATCCGCGAAGAACTCCTCGACTGGCGCGGCAGTGGCATGTCGGTCATGGAGATGAGCCACCGCTCTCCGGAATTTGAGAGCATCAACGCAGGCGCAGAACGGAAGCTCCGGGATCTTCTTGGAATCTCAGACGACTACGCGGTCATCTTCGTCCAGGGTGGCGGCAGCATGCAGTTCACCATGGCCCCGATGAACCTCTGCCTCCCTGGAAAGCCCGTTGACGTCCTCCACACCGGCGCTTGGACCGCCAAGGCCCTTGGTGAATTGAAGAAAGGTGTCCTTCACCATATCGCGGCCTCCACCGAATCGGAAAAGTTCGCGCGTCTTCCCCGCCGCGACGAAAAAAGTACGGCGTCATCTTCGCCGGCGCCCAGAAAAACCTTGGCCCCTCCGGCGTCACCGTGGTCATCATCCGCAAAGACCTCGCCGAACGCGCCGACAAGAATCTCCCCACGCTTCTGCAGTACCGCACGCATATCAAGGAGAAGTCGCTCTATCACACGCCTCCGACTTTCGCGGTCTACATCGTCGGCCTGGTGTTGGAATGGATCGAATCCGAAGGCGGAATTCCGGGCGTCGAAAAACGCAATGAGGCCAAAGCGAAGCTCCTCTACGACACCATCGAATCCAGCGGCTTCTATTCCTGCCCCGTCGAAAAAGCCTCGCGCTCAAAAATGAACGTAGTCTTCCGCGTAGCGGGAGGACACGACTCCATCGAAAAGCAATTCGCCACTGAAGCAGCCGCGGCTGGCCTAGTTGGCACGCCCGGCCACCGTTCCGTGGGAGGTATGCGCGTTTCCCTCTACAACGCCGTCACCCCTGAAGCCGTCGAAGCCCTCACCGGATTCATGCGGGAATTCCGCCGTACCCGCGGCTGAAAACATCGGAATAAGAAAAAAAGCGTGCAGAAGGGAGAGTTCCTCCTGCGCGCTTTGTCGGTCGGGTTCGTTCTTAGACGAGGTCGAAGAGCAGCACCTCGGCGTCTTTTACGCCAGTGAGCTCGACGGCCTTTTCGGCGGAGATAGCTGCGCCATCGCCCGTTTCAAGTGGCGTGCCGTTCAGCTTCACGCTGCCCCGCGCCACTTGTACGTAGGCATGTCGATCTTTCTTGAGTTCGTGCTTCACCGTTTCGCCGGCACCAAGCACCGTAGCGTACAGCTCGTTGTCCTGGCGGATCTTCACCGAGCCATTACGTCCATCCGGTGAAGCCACCAGCCGCAGCTTGCCGCGCTTTTCCGTTTCGCTGAAGTTTTTCTGGTCGTACGCCGGCTTCAGTCCCTGTTTTTCCGGGAGCATCCATATTTGATACAGGTGCACCGGCTCCGTCTTGGACGCGTTGAACTCGCTGTGCGCCACGCCGGTACCCGCGCTCATGTACTGCACGTCACCCGGCTTGATTACCGATCCGTTGCCCATGCTGTCCTTGTGCTCCAGCGCACCCTCCAACACGTAGGTCACGATCTCCATGTCGCGGTGCGGGTGCTTCGGAAAACCGCCGCCTCCCGCGACGCGGTCGTCGTTCATCACCCGCAGCGTACGAAACTGCACATGCTCGGGATCGAAGTAATCGGCGAACGAAAAGGTGAAATGCGAATCCAGCCAGCCGTGGTTCGCGTGCCCGCGTTCGTCGCTCTTGCGGATATCAATCATGGCCCACCTCCTGGGTCTTACAAGCGCATAATACTCGTTATAACGACAATTGTCAAGAGGTATATTGGCTTCTCACTCTGCGCCCCTGCCCTTCCACCAACTCTTTGCCTTTGTGCACTTTGCAACGCCCCTTCGGCCAGTTTCCGGCGGCGCCCCCTTTGGTGTACAGTGATAACGAAAGCGCGGCAACCGCTCCGCGGCCTCCGAGGATTTTTCAATGGACTCCCCACTGTCCGCAACGACGACGAGAAAGCAAGAGGGCTCCACCACGCCCCGCGAAACGCTCACCATAACCGACAATCGCACCGGCAGGTCCTACGAGGTCCCCATCACGCACGACACCATCCGTGCCGCCGACCTCCGCCAGATCAAAGTCGACCCCAAAGAATTCGGCATGATGAGCTACGATCCCGCCTTCAACAACACCGCCTCCTGCATCAGCAAAGTCACCTTCATCGATGGCGACGCCGGCATCCTGCGTTATCGCGGCTATCCCATCGAAGACCTCGCGGAAAAAAGCACCTATCTGGAAACCGCATATCTGCTCTTGCACGGCGAATTGCCTACGTCTTCGCAGCTAAAGGATTGGACCTACAACGTCACGCACCACACTTTCATCCACGAAAGCATCAAGAAATTTCTGGACGGCTTCCATTACGACGCCCATCCCATGGGCATGATGATCTCCACGATTGCCGCGCTTTCCACTTTCTATCACGACGCGAAAGACATCTTCAGCGCCGAGTCGCGCAAGAAGCAGACCTATCGTCTCGTCGGAAAGCTTCCGACCATTGCGGCGTTCTCTTATCGGCACACCCTGGGCATGCCGTTCGTCTATCCGGACAATGACCTTAGCTATCCGGGCAACTTTCTCAACATGCTTTTTCGCACCACCGAACCTAAATACCGGCCTAACCCGACCCTGGAGCGCGCGCTCGACGTTCTCTTCATCCTTCATGCCGACCACGAGCAGAACTGCTCCGCCAACACCATCCGCGGCGTCGGCAGCTCCCACGTTGATCCCTACTCCGCCACCGCCGCCGCGATCGCTGCGCTCTACGGCCCTCTCCACGGCGGCGCCAATGAAGAAGTTCTGCGCATGCTCATGGAGATCGGGTCAGTGCAGAAAGTTCCCGAGTTCATCAAGCGCGTCAAAGCCGGCGAAGTTAAGCTCATGGGATTCGGCCATCGCGTCTACAAGAATTACGATCCCCGCGCCCGCATCATCAAGCACATCGCCTATGAAGTCTTCGAGCTCATGGGCAAGAACCCGCTCCTCGAAATCGCTCTCGAGTGCGAGCGTATTGCCCTCGAAGACGAATATTTCGTGAAGCGCAAGCTCTACCCCAACGTGGATTTCTACACCGGCCTCATTTATCAATCGATGGGTTTCCCGATGACCATGTTTCCCGTCCTGTTCGCGATTCCGCGCACTTCCGGTTGGATCGCGCAGTGGGAAGAGATGCTCCTCGACCCCGAGCAGAAAATTGCCCGGCCCCGCCAGATCTACCTCGGACACGACACGCGCCATTACGTTCCGATCGATCGACGCAGCTAGGAAACACGGTATCCACTTTGAATACCGCCGCCCGGGATGTCCTCGACAATCCCGTCCTGCCGCGTATAGTTAAATTTGAGAGAGGTTGTATGGCTCAAGTCTCGAATACACTCACGCATACGAGCGCTCGGCGCCGCAGTCAGCGCGTGCTGATGCAAGTCGCCATCCGCATTCGCGGCAAGGACGCTCAGGGTAAGGACTTCGAGGAATTCACCGAAACTCTTGCCATTAACGCCCACGGGGCCCTGGTCTTGCTTATCGCTCGTCTCACCAGCGGAGGCGTAGTTCACATGCGGCACGGCAAGACGGAAGAGGAACAGGAGTGCCATGTGGCGTTCCTCGGTCCGGTGCGTAGCGGCAAGGCGGAGATCGGTCTGGAGTTTTCAGCACCGCGCCCAACCTTCTGGCGCGTGGCCTTTCCTCCCGAAGACTGGACACCAAAGAGTCCCGAAGCCCGCAAGGCTTCCAGCAATCGCACGGTCAAGTAGCTCTCTCTCCTTGGTTCCCGCGGCTTTTCCCTTTCCCGTGAACCCCGAAGTCGATATGTGCGCGGTACGATCGATGCGCCGATTTGTTGTTTTGCCTTACCCGGCGTTTGTCTAGTTCTGCTCCGTGTCCGGCGCCTGCCCCGCCTGCCCCGAGCATCTCGGGGACCCGGTTGGAGTGCTCTAGTGAACTTTGTGTTACGCATTTTTCTCCCGGCCCAAACAATACTCGGACAATTTACGGTTATTTCCGGGACAGGTCACTGGGAGGTGAGATCGAGGATTTTCCGCGTGCGAAAAAATTCAGCCCTGGGACCCCTTTTTTCCCGCCATCGCCGCCAGCAGCCATTTCCTCAACACCATGAGGTAATAAGGCTTTGTCTCCCGAAACATCAGCCCCATGCCTTGATTTGGCTGCGAATAGACGACGCTTGCTTGCGCTTCAAAAAATTCGGTCTCGGTGAAAAGCTTTATCGCCAATGACGCCCCCACCGGATAAGGGCTTTCCGCATCCACATAACAGCCGTTTAAACTGAGTTCTTTGACGCGCGCTATTCGCTTGTCTTCGGACGTGCCTTCGCGCATCTCGATGGATCCAACGAACGGATACCGGGGGCTGCGGCGCCGATCCTGCTCCATGGGACTCCTGGTGAGAACCGCGACGATTCTACTCCGGCCTTCCGAGATCCCCTCAAGAAATCGCTTTTGGATTGTTCGACTGGATGGAGCTTGCGGACGTGAAGACTTACCGCTCGCGTGTCATTCTTTACTCAATCTCCGCAGGCGCATTCCGCAAACGCTGCAAGTGGAACTCTCTGTTCGCGTTTGCGTTCCTCGCCGCGACGCGCTATTTGCACCGCCTCTGCCGCGCGCGCTTGCCGCCGCTTCGCAGGCTGTAGTGCAATGCTCAGCTTTTCCCGGAGTCTCCGGTGCGCTCGGAACAGCCTCAGCCTCACCGCCATCCCCGAAATTCCCAGCCTCTCCGCAACTTCCTGCGTCGAGTACTGTAAAACGTCGCGCAGCAGGCATACTTTCCGCAGATCCGGAGCAAGCTGGACGATCGCATCCGCCATTAGCTTGCGCATTTCGCGCCGCGCGAAGCGCTCCTCGGGATTGTCTTCGTGCCGGCAAATTGCTCGAGGCGCGTCATCGCCTTCAGGAACGCATCCTGGCGCACGTCTTCCGCGTCCGCGGGATTGCGCGTCAGCCGCAGCGCCCCCAGGTACAACCCGGGTGCGTACGGCAGGATCAACTTGGCCAGCGATTCGCGGTCGCCCTTTCGCGCCTGCAGGAGCAACACGGAGCGGGTCGCGCCGTCAAGAGATAAGGAGGTGCTGCACATGGCGCAGTGAACAGTGGCAGGCCAATCGCCACCACCAAGCCAGGTGTAAGTTACAGAAAATACAGAGTTAACTGTTCTTGCCCCGGCGGGAATCAGAAAAAGGAGTGACCGCTTGTGGGACGCAGCGTGGCGATTCCGGTCATTTCAGCAAGCGAGAATCTGGGGCTGGTACGCTGTACTGCTCGGACAGAATCCGCAAGGGGGTGACCTCACATAGAGCTCTCGAACGCGAGACAAGGATCGCGCAATATAATATTTAGTCGGCGATCTGGAGTTTATCGCCCAGCATCTCCCACTCGACGCGAACGAGCCAATCGAAATGCATGCCCTCGGTCTTGAGCCAGCCTTCGAGGGCCTCGCGGGAATCGGCGCGGAACTCCACGAACATTTTTCCTTCCAGCATGTTGACGAGCACGCGTTCCGTGAGGCAAGCGAGTGTGTGCTGTGTGAGGTAGCGTGGCATCGAAACTCCTGAACCTGAATTGGTGTCTAAGTATTCCACAGAAGCGGATTCGTGTGCACGATCGGCAAAGTTAGGACCGCTGGCGTTAGTGCGCTTTGGCAAAAATAAAATTGCAATTCCGGACAACGCGAGTGAAGTCACGCGCATCTCGATTGACAAGTGTGTCATTCTTTTGGGACGGGGGTGGTTCATGAGGCGGGTCCTGCCAGTACTGTATCTCTTCCTGTGTTGCCATTCAGCTTCAGCACAAAAGAAAACAAATCCAGAAACAAAACCGCAAGATGCGCATGCAGCCAGTGAAGCGCGCGAGTATGTAAATCCCGCAGCGGCGAAGCTGCCGGTGCGGCGCGTGGTGCTCTACAAGAATGGCGTGGGCTATTTCGAACATCTGGGACCCGTTCGTGGCAGCCAGGATGTCCATGTCGACTTTACCAGCGCGCAATTGAATGACGTGCTGAAGTCGTTGACCGTCCTGGATCTCTCCGGCGGCCGGATCACGGGAGTCGATTACAACTCCGAGGCGCCGCTGGCGCGGAGGCTGGCAACGCTGCGCCTGTCCCTGGGCGAACGGCCGACGACGGCAGAGTTCCTCGGCGCACTGCGCGGGGCGAGATTGGAAGTCCGCAGCGGAAACGGGCCGTTGCTTACGGGAAAACTGCTAAGTGTTGAGCGCAAGACGCGCACAGGTGCAGGTCCCGGCTGGACAGTGGAGACGGATGAGATTTCGCTGATCACCGACAGTGGCGAAGTGCGCAGTGTGGATCTTAATGCGTCGACGAGCGTAAGAATCGCGGAAAAAGATTTGCAGGTGGAAGTAGGGCGCTACCTCGGATTGATCGCTTCCTCGCGCGACCAGGATGTGCGCCGCATGACCATCTCGACGACAGGCGCGGGCGAGCGCAATTTGTACGTTAGCTACATCAGCAAAGTGCCGATCTGGAAAACCACCTACCGCATCGTGCTGCCGTCGAAAGCAGACAAGAAGCCCCTGCTGCAAGGCTGGGCAATCGTGGACAACACGGTGGGCGAGGATTGGGACGGCGTGGAACTCTCGCTCGTTGCGGGAGCCCCGCACTCGTTTATTCAACAGCTCTAGGAACCGTTTTACGGGAGGCGGCCGGTAGTGGCATTGCCGGGGAGCGTGCAACTTTCGCCGCAGACGCATGCGGCCACGCTCATGCGAGGAAATGGCCGGCTGAGCGGCGTAGTGACGGATCCATCGGGAGCCGCGCTGCCTGGAACAAGTGTGCGGCTGCTGGACGAAAACAACGGAGTGATTGCGCAGACAACTACGGAGAGCAACGGGCAGTATTCGTTCTCGGGAGTGTCCACAGGAAACTACCGCGTTGAGGTGGAACGACAGGGCTTTCGAAAAAATGTAATCTCAAGCCTTAACGTCACGCCGGGTGAGAATCAGTTCAATTCGCAATTGCAGGTGGGGTCGAGCACAGAAACCGTAACCGTGAACGCCGAAGCCGCGACGGTACAAACATCATCATCGATGATTGCCGGACAGGGCAGGCTGAGTGCGGTGGCAAATCGTCCGCATGTGGATTCTCTCGCACTCAACGGCCGCAATTTTGGGAGCTTAGGCGCACTGCAACCGGGAGTGACTGGGGCATCGGTGGCGGATGTGGAAGAAGCGCGAGAAATGAGCGAGGCGGCGGCGAACGGGCAAGAACTTGGCGACCTGTTCGAATACAAACTGAAGGACCGGGTGACGCTGAAGAAGAACCAGTCGGCGCTCGTACCCATCGCCCAAACCGAGATCGAGGCCGAGAAAGTGTCGCTGTGGAGCGGCACGACCGGATCGGGCCGTCCGCTGCGTGGGCTCTGGCTGAAGAACACAAGCCCGCTAACTTTCGATGGCGGCAGCTTCAGCGTGCTGGAAAACGAGGTGTTCGCTGGCGAGGGACTGACCGATCCGATCAAGCCGGGAGAACGACGGCTGATTTCGTACGCCACGGACCTGGGACTGCTCGTCGAGGCGTCGAGAAACAGCCAACCGCAACACGTGACCCGAGTGAAGATTTCGAAGGGCGTGCTGACGCAAGTGAGCGAGTTGCATGAGCGCACTTTGTATACAGCGCGGAATCAGGACGAAGGCAAGCGAACTTTAGTGATCGAACATCCCGCGCGAGTGGAGTGGCAGCTCGCCAAGGCGGCGAAGGAGCCCGACGAAAAAGCGCCCGGCGTTTACCGCTTCCGTGTAGAAGTCCCATCCAAGGCCACCGCTTCATTGCCAGTAGAGGAAGTGAGGACTCTGGCCACGAGCTATCAGCTTTCGAATCTGAACGAGGATCAGATCGGCGTGTTTGTAAAACAAGGCACGATCACGCCGGAAATGGCACAGGCGCTCGCCAACATCACCGCGCAGAAGGCGGTGGTGGCGAAGCTGGAAGAGGAGATGGAGAATCGCCAGAAAGACATCGACCGGATCGTTGAGGACCAGGGCCGGCTGCGCGAGAACATGAAGGCGCTGCGAGGAAGCGCGGAGGAAAAAGCGCTGTTGCAACGCTACACCAGGCAACTGGACGAGCAAGAAACCCAGCTCGACGCGCTGCGAAAAAAGATCCAGGACACCGAAGCGCAGCGCGATAAAGCCAACAACGCGCTGGAACAAATGATCGACGAACTGCAAATCGAAGCGACGATGTAAGCGAAAAGCTTCGAGAACACGTACCTGTCCGAACTGGCAGGTTGGCGGTGAAGCACATTCTCCTTCTACGACGGTTCGTCCCGCCAGACACGCTTTACACTCAGAGTTAGTGAGTTGAGACTTGCGTAGAAACAGCGGGGAGTCACGGCTGTTCCACAGTGCTTCACGGAGAGAGCACCGGTAAGGATGAAACGAATGAGAAGCGCACTGCATTTGATTGTGATTTTT
>WNFI01219404.1_pt1 | contig 14736 bp, 13 predicted proteins | sample 5400471 | NCBI WGS metagenome assembly WNFI01 (sample SAMN13153348, study PRJNA577476) | soil metagenome | isolation source: 100 cm saprolite on Douglas fir-dominated hillslope | place: USA:California | collected 2013-09-17
GTCATGGAGGCCGTGTCCGCGAAGGTCGGGCGCGCCCGCATCTACGACACGACCGGCACGCAGTTCCTCGCCTTCAACACGCTCTATCAGCTCATCGCGGCGCGGCAGCAGACGCCGCGCCTGCTCGATGCCGCGACGGGATTCGGCACCATCCCGGACATCCTCAATTACTGGCTGACCGGGGTGCTTCGCGTCGAGTACACCGCCGCCACGACCACACAGATGATCGACGCGCGGGCGCGGAACTGGGCCGACGCGCTGCTGCGCGATCTGGACATCCCGACGCGCCTGCTGCCGGCGCTGGTCGAACCGGGCAGCTTGCTCGGCGGCCTGACCGGTCCCTCGCGGCTGGAAGGAACACCGGTGGTCGCGCCGGCGTGCCATGACACCGGCTCCGCGGTGGCATCGGTCCCGGCGTTCGGCGGCCGCGCCTTCCTGAGCTCTGGGACCTGGTCGCTGCTCGGGACCGAGGTGCCGCAACCGATCATCTCGCCGCGCACGCTCGAGGCGAACTTCACCAACGAAGGCGGTGTCTGCGGCACGACCCGGCTGTTGAAAAACATCGGCGGACTCTGGCTGCTGCAATCCTGCCGCCGCGGCTGGTCGCGCGACGGACACAACTACGACTATGCCGAGCTGATGGATGCCGCCGGCGACGATCGGCACGCGTTCGTGTCGCTGTTCGATCCTGACGATCCGGCCTTCCTGCATCCGCCGGACATGGCGCGCACGATCGCCGCCTACTGTCTGCGGACGGGCCAGCCGGAGCCGGCCGGTCCGGCCTCGTTCACCAGGGCGATTCTCGAGAGCCTCGCGTTCAAGTACCGCGTAGTGCTCGACTCGCTGGAGCAGATCACCGGGATCCCGATCACCGAAGTACAGATCGTCGGCGGCGGCTCCCGCAACCGTCTGCTGAACCAGTTCACCGCCGATGCCACCGGCCGCGCCGTGCTGGCCGGGCCCGCCGAGGCGACCGCGCTCGGCAACATCGCCATGCAGATGCTGGCCACCGGCTCCGTCAGCTCGATCGCCGAAGCCCGCCGCATCATCGAATACTCTTTCCCCGTCGATCGTTTCGAGCCCGAAGCGGCCGATCGCTGGGGAGCGCACTACCGCCGCTTTCAGGATTACGTGGAGCTGACCTGTGTCTGAGACCCCCGGGACGAGCGCGCCGACGACCACCTTCCTCCGGAACCTCTGGGACGACCGCGAGGCCGCGAAGCTGATCTCACCGCTCGATCTCCTGCGTTATCGCTCGAACCTTCTCGGCGAAGATCTTCGCATCACGAATTTCGGCGGCGGCAACACCAGCTCCAAGTTCGAGATGCCGGACCCGCTGACGGGCAAGCCCGCGCCCGTGATGGCGGTCAAGGGCAGCGGCGGCGATCTGCGCTCCATCGGCACGGCCGGCTTCGCTGTCCTCTATCTCGACAAGCTCGAGCCGCTCGTCGGCCGCTATCGCGGCGAGGCGCACGAAGACGAGATGGTCGGCTTCTATCCGCTGTGCGCCTTCGGCGGCGGCTCGGTCGCGGCTTCCATCGACACGGCGCTGCACGCCTTCCTGCCCTTCCCGCACGTGGATCACCTGCACCCGGACTGGGCGATTGCGCTCGCGGCGAGCGCCAACGGCGCGAGGAAGCTGGAAGAGTTCAACCGGAAGTACGGGCGCAACATCGCGTGGGTCCCCTGGCAGCGTCCCGGATTCGAGCTCGCGTTGATGCTGAAGCGCGCGGTCGAAGATCGGCCGGGCTGTGACGGAATCATCCTGGGTGGCCACGGCCTGTTCACGTGGGGCATGACCGAGCGCGAGTGCTACGTCAACAGCATCACCACCATCGACCAGATGGGAGAGTTCATCGAGGAGCACGCGAAACGGGCCAATCGCCCATTATTCGGCGGACCGGCGGTTACCGGCGCCGTCGCGGATCGCGACGCTGTGGTCGCCGACCTCTTTCCGTATCTCCGGGGTGCGGTGTCGTCGAACCGCCGGGTAATCGGTCATTACCACGGCTCAGCGGACGCGCTCGCCTTCGCCAGTTCGACATGGGCGGAGGACCTCTGCGGGCTCGGCACGAGCTGTCCCGACCATTTCCTCAGGACCCGCATCTCGCCGATGTTCATCCCGTGGGACCCCGCGACGGAGGATGCCGGCGCGATCCGCGGGCGGATTGCCGAGCGCGTCGCGCGCTACCGCGAGGACTACGCCGCCTACTACAAAGCGTTCGCGGATGGGTCGTCCCCGGCGCTCCGCGACAGCAACCCGTCGGTCGTCGTGATCCCGGGCCTCGGCCTGTTCGGCTTCGGCAAGGACAAGCGCGAGGCGCGCATCACGAGCGAGTTCTTCGTCAACGCCATCCACGTGATGCGCGGCGCCAACGCGCTGGAAGACGAGGGGGACGATGCCAACGCGCCGGTGCCCCAGGTTCGGCGCAAGGAGCAGGCGAAGGAGTTCAAGGTCTTCCACAACTATGTCGCGCTGCCGCGCCTCGAGGCGTTTCGCATCGAATACTGGGCGCTCGAAGAAGCGAAGCTGCAGCGGATGCCGCCGGAGAAGGAGTTCAGCCGCAAGGTCGTCGTCGTGGTCGGCGGCGCCAGCGGGATCGGCCGGGAAGTGGCGCTTCAGATCGCCAAGCGCGGCGGACATGTCGTGGTCGCGGATCAGAACGCGGCGGCCGCAGCGGAGGCGGCGCAGCAAGCGGCGAAGCTATCGTCCGCCGAAATGGTGCAATCGGCAGCGCTGGACCTGACGGTGCGCGGCACCATCGAGGCGGCGGTGCGGGCCGCGGTCCTCGAGTTCGGCGGGTTCGATTCCCTCGTCAACACCGCGGCCATCTACCCGACGCCCGACCTCTCGCAGCCGGCCGAAGCGGTGTGGGCCCGGACGCTGCACATCAACGTAACGTCGAACTATGTGCTCGCCCAGGAAGCCGGCCGCGTGCTGAAGGCGCAGAACCTTCCCGCGTCGATCGTGCTGACCAGCTCGGCGAACGCGATCGTCCCCAAGGCGGGGAGCGAGGCGTACGACGTCAGCAAGGCCGCCATCAACCACCTGGTGCGCGAGCTGGCGATCGGGCTTGGGCCGCTGATCCGTGTGAACGCCATCGCGCCGGCCACCGTCATCGCCGGCTCGTCGATGTTTCCCAGAGATCGGGTCATCGTCGCGCTGAAGAAATACGCCATCCCGTTCGACGAGCAGGAATCGTCGGACGCCCTGCGCGACAAGCTCGCCGAGTTCTACGCGCGGCGGACGATCACCCGCCGGCCGATCCTGCCGCTCGACAACGCCAACGCCATCTGCTTCCTCGCCGGGGAGCAGAGCGCGAAGACGACGGGCCACATCATTCCGGTGGACGGGGGACTGCCGGAGGCGTTCCTCAGGTAGCGGGCCGCGGGCTTTCGCCGTTACGCAAAGGTGGCGGCGGCCTGCATCAGCCGATCGTTCGGATAGATGTGGTCGACGTTGTCCGGCGTGACGAGCTGGTGCTTCACGAACACCGCCGGGGGCACGGCGCGGCGGCTGAGGATGTCGAGTGCCACCGCCACGATCTCCGCGCCATACTTCTCCGGAAAATACGCGACCGACCCGATCAGCCGTGTGCCCGGCTGGCGCAACTCCTCACGCCCCTCGGGCGAGGCGTTCTGGCCCATGATCGCGCAGCTCGCGACGCGTCCCGCCTCCTGCATCGCGCGCAGCGCGCCGAGCGCGCTCGGGTCGTTGATCGCGCCGATCAGGAAGCCGCGAGCCCGGCTGCCGCGGAGATGGCGGCGCATCGCCTCGAAGCTCTCGCCCATCTTGCCGTCGCCGTCCAGGTAGGTGACGCGGCAGTTCTCGAGCGATGGATAGATCTCCTTCATACCCACGAGCATCCCGGTGAGCCGCATCTTCGGCAGGCTGCCGGCGCGATCGAGGGCCAGGAACACGATCTCGTCGAGATCGCCGTACCGCTGCGATTTGGCCCAGCGGCCGAGATGACGGCCGCCGATCAGCCCGGCCTCGTAATTGTTCGCGCCGAAGTAGGTCGCGCCGGGGTGCGGGACTTCGAGGGCGATCAGCGGGATGCCGGCCTCGCGGTACTTCGCCGCGACAATCGGCGCCACGTGCTCGTCGGTCTGAAACTCGATGACCAGGTCGACTTTCTCGCGCACCAGTACGTCCGCGTTGCGCTGCGCGATCTTCGCGTTGTAGCGGTTGTCGACGCAGATGAGCTCGATGCCCTGCGCGGCGGCGGCGCGCTGGAGGCCCGTCGAGACCTCCACGGAACGTCATACTTTTCGGCAGACCGCTCCGCGTCGCGATCTCGCGTAGTGGCAGCGCTTCACCGGACGAGCGGAACGCGGACAACAGCTGCGAGGCGTGCACGACCGCCTTCACCAGATACGGATCGCGCCGAGCGTGTACATCGGGCTTCGGATCGGTTCTGCTCATGTCGCCTCCCGTCCTGTTCCGGGATTATGCCCTGGCGTTTTGCAGAGCACAACAGGATTGCGCGGTGCGAGACGGACTCAGGGGATCGCCGGCGCGGCGGTACTGGCCCGCTCGACCAGCGTGTGGGGCAGCGTCACCGAGTCGGGCACGACGGAGTCATCGTTGAGAATGGCCAGCAGCAGCCGGACCGTGCCTTCGCCGATCGCGCGCATCGGCTGCGCGATCGTCGTCAAAGCCGGCTCCGTGTAGCGGGCGAAGCGGATGTCGTCGAAGCCGACCACCGACAGATCCCGGGGCACGTGGCGGCACGTGCGCCGCGCGAAGTCGACCACACCCATCGCCATCTCGTCGTTGAAGCAAAAGACCGCGGTGGGCGGACGCGGCGCCGCGAACAGACGTTCAGCCGCCTGCGCTCCGGATTCGAGGGAAAAATCCCCGCCGACGACCACCAGCTCCTCGGTCCCGCGTCGTCGCGCGACCGTCGAGGCGCCGCGCAGCCGGTCGCGGCTGAGGGGACTGACCAGCGGGCCCGAAATGAGGCCGATGCGCTGGTGACCCAGGTCGTAGAGCAGATTCATCGCATCGGCCGCCGCGCGCGCGTTGTCGATGTGCACGCTCGGAATGCCGAGGCGCGGGTTGAGCGCATAGCGCTGCTCCCGCCGATCCTCGTGCTGGGTGTCGCCGACCAGCACCGCGTAGTCTTCGCGCTGCGCCGCGTCCTCGATGCCTTGCAGGATGAGCGAGAAAAACGGATTCGAGATATCCGGGACGGTGACGAGCAGCTTGCCGGTGCGCGAGGTCCGCAGGTTCTTGGCGGTGGAGTTCGGGGTATAGCCCAGTACGTCGACCGCCTTCAGCACCTTCAGTCGCGTCCGGATGGAGACGACATTCGGCTGGCTGAGCACCCGTGACACCGTGGAAGGCGACACGCCGGCACGCTTCGCGACTTCGTATATGTTCGACACAGGCTCGGGGTGGCTTCGGCCCCGGCGACATCCTATCCTGTGCTAGCATCGCCGGTATCAGAGAAATCGATTTCACCGCCCAAGGTGTGCGATCGGATGAGGTATCCATGCGGCCTAGTGTGACCTTGGCGGCTGCCGCCGTCGTCCTGTTTTCCAGCATTCATGTCAGCGTCGGCGCGCAGGGTCAGCCACCGGCCCCGACGCCTCCGGCCCAGACCCCGCCGGCGCAACCACTGCCCGCCGGGGGCGGCCGGCAGGGCCCCGGCCGCGGCACCTTCCCCGCGCAGCAGCGCGCGCTGGCCGATCCCGCCGTCATCGAGCGCGGCGGCACGCTGTACGGCATCAACTGCCGGCTGTGCCACGGTCCGGACTTGCGGGGCGGCGATCTGGGTGGCGTCAATCTGCTGCGCTCGGCGCTGGTCCTGAACGACCAGGACGGGGAGCTCATTATTCCGGTGGTCGCGCAGGGGCGGAACAACCCGGGGATGCCGCCGATGCCGGCGCTGCCGCTGCCCGCCGACCAGGTGAAGGCCATCGCCGCATACATCCACAGCGTCGCCGCGAAGGCGGCCGGCCAGGGCGGCCCGCCGCCGGGCCCGCCGGTCGTCCTGAACATCGTCGTGGGGGACGCGGCCGCAGGACAGAAATACTTCGCCGCCAACTGCGCGAGCTGTCATTCGCCAAGTGGCGACCTGAAGGGGCTGGCGACACGGTACTCCGATCCCGTGCAGTTGCAGACGGCGTGGGTCGGCGGAACCTCCGCCGGGGGACGCGGCGGCCCGGGCGGTCCGGTCCCCGGCGAAACGCCGGCGGCTGGGCGCCCGCCCGCTCAGGTCACCGTTGCCGTGACGCTGCCTACTGGTGAACGCATCGAGGGGCGCCTCGATCGCATCGACGACTTTGTGGTCACGCTGACGCAGGCCGACCGCACGCCGCGAACCTTCCGCCGCTCGGGCAGCGTGCCCCAGGTGCAGATCACGGATCCACTGGCCGCGCACAAGCAGCTGCTGCCGAAATACACCGACAATCGTCAAGCCGCTGGCCGACTCGTGGCCCACCTACTCCGGTGATTACAGCGGCCGGCGGTACAGCGCGCTGACCCAGATCAATCAAACGACCGTCAAGGGCCTCAGCCTGGCCTGGGTCGGAAAGCTCACGGCGGGTCCGCCGTACGCGCCGGGTGGCGGGCGCGGCGGCTTCGGCGGTTTCGGACGCGGCGGAGCGAGCTCGCCGGTTATCGTCGGCGGCGAAGGCAGCGACGAGTTCGCGACCGGGGGCGCGCCCAGCGTCAAGGGGTCGATCCTCCAGGTCGGCGGTGTGCTCTACGTGACGGCACCTGACAACGTCTGGGCGCTCGATGGCATCGACGGACACGAGCTGTGGCGGTACTACTGGAAGACGCGCGGCGGGACGCACATCGGCAACCGCGGTGCCGGCATGTGGCACAACTACCTCTATTTCGAGACGCCCGACAATTACCTCGTGTCGCTCGACGCCCGGACGGGCAAGAAGCGCTGGCACGTCGAAATCGCGAGCTTCAACGAGCAGTATTTCTCCACGGCGGCGCCGGTGGTCGTCGGCGATCACGTCCTGGTCGGGACCGGCAACGATCTCGACATGCCCGGCTTCCTGCAGTCGTTCGATCCGGAGACCGGCAAGCTGCAGTGGAAGTTCTACACCGTGCCGATGAAACCCGGCGATCCGGGACTCGACACATGGCCGGGCCTCGAGGCGGCCCGTCACGGCGGCGGCCAGACGTGGGTTCCGGGCGCCTACGATCCGGAGACGAAGCTGTACATCATCGGCACGGGTAATCCGACGCCGGGGTACACGGGCCAGGGACGCAAAGGCGACAATCTCTTCACCTGCGCGCTCGTCGCGATCAACGTGGACACAGGGAAAATGGCTTGGTACTACCAGACCTCGCCGCACGACACGCATGACTGGGACTCGGCGCAGACGCCGGTGCTGATCGACGGCGTGATCGACGGGAAGCCACGGAAGCTCGTCTCGACCGCGTCCCGCAATGGTTACTTCTTTACGGTCGATCGCGTGACCGGGGAGTCATTCGCCACGGCGAAGTTCGGCACCACCACCAACTGGACGAAAGGCATCCGGAAGAACGGATCGCCGGACCCGGATCCCGGCAAGGAGGCCACCGTGCCTGGTTCGCTGGTGTCCCCGACCGAAGGCGGGGTCACGAACTGGCCGCCGCCGGCGTTCTCGCCGGAGACCGGGCTCTTCTACATTCAGGAGCGCAACGGCTTCAACCTCCTCTATCTGACCGAAACGGATCCGCGCGGCTCGATGTGCTCGCGACCGCGGGGAAGCTGGTCTTCGGCGGCGATGGTGGCGGCAATCTGGTGGCGTTCGATGCCACCAGCGGCACGCCGCTGTGGCATACGCACATCGGCTCGATCAGCAATGCGCCGCAGACCTACTCGGTCGACGGGCGTCAGTACGTGCTGGTCGCGGTCAACGATACGCTGTACGCGTTCGCCATTTACTGATCCGGTATTCAGATCACGGATAGAATCTCCCCCATGTCGCGCCGCAGTCTCTTCGTGCTTTTTTCGGCGCTGGCCGTGGCTGCGGGCTGCGGCGGCCGCACGTCCGAATCCCCGTCAACGGCGTCCCCGCCACCCGTGCCGTCGGGTCCGCGCGTCTATGTCTCGGACGAGCCGGGTGGCCGGGTCGCGATCCTCGATCCCGAGGCGGGCAAGGTCGTCGGCGCCCTCGCCGTCGGCAAACGACCGCGCGGGATTCGCCTGCTCGCCGACGGCCAGCAGCTCCTGGTCGCGCTGTCGGGCTCGCCGATTGCGGGCCCCGGCGTCGACGAATCGAAGCTGCCCCCAGGCGATCGCAAGGCGGACGGCATCGGGGTCGTCGATCTGCGCGCTCTGAAGGTCTCGCGCATCCTGCGCAGCGGCCAGGATCCGGAGTCGTTCGCGTTATCCACGGACGAGAAGACCGTGTACGTTTCCAACGAGGACAGCGCCGAGATGTCGGCGGTGGACCTGGCGAGCGGGGAAGTCCGGGCGCACGTCAAGGTCGGGGAGGAGCCGGAAGGAGTTGCGGTCAGACCTGACGGACACGTCGTGTACGTCACATGCGAAGGGGCCAACGGCGTGGTCGCCATCGACACGACGTCGCTGAAGGAGATCGCGCGCGTGCCGACCGGCGCGCGGCCGCGCGGCGTCGTCTTCACGAGCGACGGCGCCAAGGCGTTCGTCACGGCCGAGAACGGCGGCGTGGTGACGGTCATCGACGCGCAGGTGCATCAGCCGCTCGCGACCATCGCCCTACCGCGGCCCGTCGGCGCCCAGGTCCCGCCGCGCCCCATGGGGTTGGTGTTGTCGCCGGACGGGCGCACCTTGTACGTGACCAACGGTCGCGCGAAGTCGATCTCCGTCATCGACGTAGGGTCCCTCAAAGTGACCGCGACGTACGAGGAGGTCGGCGCACGGCCGTGGGGCATTGGCATCAGCCCGGACGGACGCACGCTCTACACTGCCAACGGCTCGTCGGGCGACGTCTCCATCGTCGACGCGGCGACCGGCAAGGTGGTGCGCCGGATCCCTGTCGGCGGCAGCCCCTGGGGGATCGCGGTCGGTCGGTAGTTCGCAGTTCGCAGTTCACAGTTCACAGTTTGCGTTAATGGATTGTTCGTGAACTCTGAAACCGTGAACTGTGAACCGTGAACTGTTAACTGCGAACTGCGAACTTTGATTCCTGTGGCGGCGGCTCGATGTGAATGATCGCGTCCGCGATCTGCGGGTATTTCTGCATCAGCCGATCCTTCACCACGTGCGATAAGGCGTGCGCGTCGGCCAGGCGCGCGTCGGCGGGACACCAGACGTGCAGGTCGAGGAAGACGTGGTCCATCGGCCCCCGCGTGCGAATGTGATGGCAGCCGAGGACTCCCGGAACGCTCATCACGACGCCGCGGATGTTCTCCTCGTCGATGACCACCCGGTCCGACAGGATCCCGGACGTGTCGCGCGCGATCTCGAAACCGGTACGCGCGATCAGTACGGCGATGATGATGCCCCCAATCGGATCCAGCATCGGGAAGCCCAGCCGCACGCCGGCCAACGAGACCAGTACGCCGATGGTCGCGTAGACGTCGGTGCGCGTGTGGACCGAGTCGGCGAGGAGCAGCTCGCTGTTGTGCCGCTGGGCCTGGGCGGCCTCGTACCGCACGATCCAGATATTGACGGCGAGCGTCGCGAGCATGACAAGGAAGGTGAGGCCCCTGACATCGGGGGCGAGGGAAGAGGAGAAATGCTGCAGCGCCGAGCGGCCGATCTCGAGGACCGCCAGCAGCATGAAGACGAAGATGCCGGCCGCGGCCAGCGTCTCGAACTTGCGATGGCCGTAGGGATGGTCGGCGTCCGGTGGCTTGCGCGCCGCGCGCATGCCGACCAGGCCGATGACGTTGGCGGCCGAATCCGTGAGTGACTGGAAGCCGTCCGAGACGATGCTCACGGCACCCGTCGCGTAGCCGAGAAAAAGCTTGACGCAAGCGATCGCAAGGTTGAGGACCAGGACGCGTGTGAGGACACGCGCGACCGCCTGGTGGCGGGTGGGTTGGGGCAGGCAGTCGCTCCCTAGAAGACTCGCGCGTGTCCCATTGGCCACCAGCGCAGCTGCACCTTGCCGATGATGTATTTCTTGGGCACGAACCCCCAGTGCCGGCTATCGGAGCTGTTGTTCCGGTGATCGCCCATCACGAAGTAATAGCCCTCCGGGATGACCTGCGGGCCCCAGTCGTCGTGGCTCTTGAACTCGAAAGGGACGAAGCTGTCGTCGAGCGGCACGTCGTTGCGGAAGACGCGGCCGTCCACGATGCGGACCTGGTCCCCTTCCTCCGCGATGATCCGCTTCACGAACGACTTCTCGGGCTTCAGCGGGTAGTAGAGCATGACGATGTCCCCGACCTTGGGGTCGCCGATGCGGTACGCCAGCTTGTTGACGATCAGCCGATCCTGATCCTGCAGCGTCGGCGCCATGCTCATGCCTTCGACGCGCGCGACCTGGAACCCGAACGTGACGATGAGCGTGGCGTAGACGGCGGCGGACGCAAGCGTTTTCAGCCACGCGACCAGTTCTTCGCCGACCCGGTTCAGCCACACCGGCGAGCCGTCGAGCGCGAGGCGCGGGTCCGTCGCCGCGACGGCGGCGGCCGGGTCCCCCGCGATCGGGTCGGGCGGCGCAAGGGTAACGGGCGGCGGGACATAGGCTTCCACCGGCGTTTCGCCAAAGCGATCGGCGTGCTCCGGAACGTGCGGCGCCGGAGGGACGAACGGATTGTCGTTGTGACTGTCGCTCATAGCTTCAGGTACTCGCGCAGCCGCCGCGTCTGCGACCGGCTGACTGGAATCTCAGTGCTCTTATGGTCCTTCATTTTCAAGATGTAGTTCCGGCTGAACCAGGGCACGATTTCCTTGATTTTATTGATGTTCACCAGGTGCGACCGGTGCACCCGCCAGAACACGGCCGGGTCCAGCCGCGTCTGGAGTTCATCCAGTGTCCGATAATTGGACGTTCCAGACAAGCTGTTCGTTACAACCCGGATCTGATCGTCCTCGACCGAGGCATGCACTACCTCGTCCGCATGGATCAGGAGGAACCGGTCTTCGACCTTGATGGCCAGTTGTTCCCGCCGTCCCTGCCGGTCGGCGAGCAACTGAAAAAGACGCTCCAGATCCGGCTCTGCTTTCGATTCCGCCGGCGTCGGGACCGTCGCCTGCCGCTTGCGGGCCCGCTCGACCGCTGTGGCCAGCCGCGCCGGTTCCACCGGTTTCAGTAAGTAATCGACTGCGTTCACCTCGAAGGCGTCAATCGCGTACTGGTCGAACGCCGTGACGAACACGACCTGCGATTCGAAGCCGGCCTGCAGTGCGCGCCGGGCGACTTCAAATCCGGTCAGGCCGGGCATCTGAACGTCGAGCATCACCAGATCGGGCTGGTACTCTTCTATGACGTTCAGCGCCTCGACTCCGTTTCCTGCCTGCCCGATGATCTCGACCCCGCCCACCTTCTCGAGCAGAAAGCACAGCTCATCGCGCGCCAACTGCTCGTCGTCCACCACCACAGTGCGCAGGAGCTTTCCCGCCGGTTCCGGGGCGGACGGCGACGTCATTTACGCGATCTCCCTGGCGGGCGGCATCCGGACTTCCGGAATCACGATTCGCGCGCAGGTCCCCTGGCCGGGCACGCTGTCGAGCTGCAGCTGGTAGTTGCCGCCGTAGATGACCCGCAGGCGCTCGTTGACGTTCCGCAACCCGATGCCTGAGCCCTTTACGCGCCCGGCATCGCCCGCCGGGATGCCGATGCCGTTGTCGATGATGTCGATGATCGCATGGTCCCCCTCGCGGAGGCTCCGGATGGTCACGCGCCCTTCGCCCATCTTGTCCGACAGCCCGTGCTTGATCGAGTTCTCGACCAGTGGCTGAAGCATCATGCTGGGGACGATGAGATCAAGCGTCGCCGGGTCGATGTGCTTCTCGATTTTTAGCTGCGGTCCGAAGCGGATGGCCTCGATGGCGAGGTACTCGTCGATCGCCTCGAGCTCCTCGCGCAGGGTGACGAAGTGATCCTGGCTGCGCAGCAGCCGCCGTAACAGGCCAGAGAGCTTCACGATCAGCGTCCGCGCCTTCTCGGGCTCGGAGCGGATCAGCGACGACACCGACGTGAGCGTGTTGAAGAGGAAGTGCGGGTTGATCTGGCTGGCGAGGGCATCGAGGCGCTGGACCGCCTGGGCGATGACTTCGAGGGTGATCGGCGCCGCGAGCAGCACCACGACCCAGTCGATCTCGAAGCGGCGGACGAGCTTCCACACGTGCCGGTGGAGGCCTGTGAAGAAGAGCGGCGAGAAGTGCCAGATGGCCTCGGGCGGGCAGATCTCCCGGAGGCCGCCTCCCGCAAACCCGCAGCCAATCGCAAAGGGGAGGGCGGCCCATTCGCCCGCGAAGGTCGGCGGGATCCCGAGCATCACGCCGACGATCGCCCCCGCGTACGGCCCGGCCAGCAGCCCGGCCAGGAACGCCCCCGACAGGGTCAGGTCGGCGGCGTTGTTAATGAGGACGAGCCGCCAGATGACCCCTGCCGTCAAGGGCAGGCCGAGGCTCGCCGCAAACACCAGGCGCTCGGGCCAGTCCCGTTTCTCGGTGAGCAGGATCCGCCGGAACCAAGGAAAGCGGACCAGCATGGTGGCCAGCACGGCCCCCACGGCGAGCTTCGCCATGAGGGTGAACAGCAGGGTCTGTTCCGGCTGAAGGTGGCTGGACACTGGAGTTTACAGTTTACAGTCTACAGTTTACAGTCTGCGGGTCGAACCGGGAACCGGGAACCGCGAACCGCCAACTGTGAACTGTAAACTGTAAACTGCGAACTGATATGATCGCTGTATGATCCGTCCGCTCATCGTCGGGTTTGCCACCACGCTGCGTCACTTTTTCAAGCCGAAAATCACGGTCAACTACCCGGACCAGAAGATTCCGGTGTTCCCGAAGTGGCGTGGCAAGCAGGTGCTCATGCGCGACGAGAACGGGCTCGAAAAGTGCGTCGCGTGCGGGCTGTGCGCGGTCGCCTGCCCGGCGGACGCGATCTATCTCGAGGCGGCGGAGAACGACGGTTCCGTCCAGGCAGGGCCGCGTTACGCGAGCGTCTACCAGATCCACAAGACGCGCTGTATCTTCTGCGGCTACTGCGAAGAGGCGTGCCCGGTGTCGGCGATCTTCATGGGCAAGGACTACGAGCTGGCGGTCTATAGCAACAAGGACTTCATCTGGGACAAGACGGACCTGCTGGTGCCGGCACCGGAGACGACCACCACTCAGACGACCCGGCCCGCCTCGTCTTCGGCGCGCTAGGCGACATCCACGGCGCATTCGCGACCGCGCGATCGATCGTCGAGCGGCACCGCGAGGTCCCGTTCTGGCTGTGCGTAGGGGACCTGGCGGCCGCAGATGGCCGCTATGAATCCGCCGGCGCGCCCGTCTACTGGATTCACGGCAACAACGACAACTTCGACGCCATAGCCGCGGGCGATCTCCCGCCGGATCTGCATCATATTTCGAATGGGACGGCGATCCAGATCCTCGGCCACGGCCACGGCGGTCAGCCCCTCGTCGTCGCCGGCCTGGGAGGCACGTTCGCGCCGACGTGGTACGAGACGCGCGCCACGGAGTTGCCGCACCCGCAGAAGAACACGGTGAAGGCGACCGAGCTCGCAGACAAACGCCGACACTTCGTCCGCGAGGAGGTCGGCGCGTGTACGCGGCTCCGCGGCGTGGACGTCTTCCTGAGCCACGAAGCGGCGAGGCCGTTCCGGCCGTTTCCCGGCGGACGCGGGCCGGACGCCGGCAAATCCCAGATCAACGAAGTACTCGCGGCCATGCAGCCCCGCCTGCACCTGTTCGGGCATCATCATCGCTTCAGCGACGACACGCGCGAGGGAATACGATCCGTCGGGCTCGACCTGGTGACCCACTCGTATGTGTTGATCGACCCGGCATCGCTCGACCTTCACCGGAAATACGTGTGACCTGCCGCCGCGCGCTGACCCTTGCCACGTTCACGGCCCTCGCGGCGGTCGGCGCCATGTTCGTCGTGATCTGCGTCGAGGCGCTTCGCTTTTGGTATCCCCTCGATGTCGGCGAAGGGATCCTCCTCGATCAGGTCATGCGCCTGGCGCGCGGCCGGAACATCTACACCGCCCTCACCTCGCCTCCCTACGTCGTCAGCAGCTACCCGCCGGTCTTCATGCTCGTCCAAGTGCCGTTTGCATGGCTGTTCGGGCCTACGCTGGTGTATGGCCGGCTTGTCTCCCAGGCGAGCGCTGCCGCGGCCGGCGTGTTCCTGGGCTTGACGGTGTTCCGGCTGACGGGGGATCGCGTCGCCGGCTGGGCCTCCGGCTTGCTCGTACTCGGGCTGCCGGTTCTGATCTTCTGGGCGCAGGCCAACCGGATCGACGAGCTCGCGTTGGTGCTCGGCTGGGCGGGACTCTTTCTGATCGTGCGGCCCGGCTCGCCGTCGATCGCGGGAGCGGCCGCGCTGATCGTGGCGGCCGCCTACACCCGCCAGTCCTCGTGGATGGCTCCGTTCGCGGGCGCCCTTGCGCATCTCGCGAGCACCCGCCGATGGGGCGCCGCCCTGCGCTTCGTCCTGTACGTCGCGCTCATCAGTGCGGGTGCGCTCGGCACCCTCCAGGCGCTCACGCACGGCAACTTTCTGACCAGTATTCTGTCGATGCGCGGCGACCCATGGGACATGAGCCGGCTGATTCCCGGATTTCGTTACGCCGCCAGCGAGATTCGCGTCGTGCTGCCGATTGCCCTC
>WNFI01709630.1_pt1 | contig 14735 bp, 11 predicted proteins | sample 5400471 | NCBI WGS metagenome assembly WNFI01 (sample SAMN13153348, study PRJNA577476) | soil metagenome | isolation source: 100 cm saprolite on Douglas fir-dominated hillslope | place: USA:California | collected 2013-09-17
ATTCTTACCGCAGCCATCCGCATGTTGCCGAAGCTCTCAAGCACGTTCCTCGCGACAAAGTCACCGTCCTCACCAAGACCTGGGCGCGCGATCCCGCCACGGCTCGCACCGACCTCGATCGTTTTCGCCGCGAGCTTGGCACCGATCACATCGATGTCTGCCTGATGCATTGCCTTACAGAACGCGATTGGACTGAGCGCTTCAAGGGCGTGATGGACGTCCTCTCCGAAGCCAAGGAAAAAGGCATCATTCGCGCTCATGGCTGCTCCTGCCACAGCATCGAAGCGCTTCGCGCCGCCACAAAATCTCCCTGGGTCGAGGTTCATCTCGTTCGCATCAACCCCCTCGGCTCCTATATGGACTCCGACCCCACTACCGTTGTCAGCGTGATTCGCGAAATGCGCGCCGCCGGCAAAGGCATCATCGGCATGAAGATTCTCGGCCAGGGTGACCTTCGCCACCGTCAGGACGAAGCTCTGAATTTCGCTCTCGGTCTCAACCTCCTCGACGCTTTCACCGTCGGGGCCGAGTCCCAAGCCGAGCAGGAAGACCTGATCCGCCGCATCGCCGCCGCTTAGGGTTCCTTTGGCTTGCTATTTTGGGTTGACACCTTACCCAGACACTCTCATACTCAGGTTATATGTCTACCCAAGAAACCAAAGAACGCCTCGAACTGCTCCAGGGCACGCTGGACCTCCTGATCCTCCGCACCCTCATTTTTGGCTCGCAACATGGCCAAGGGATCGCGCGGGCCATCCAGGAAACGTCGGAGAAAGAACTGCTCGTCGAGCACGGAGCTCTCTATCCCGCACTTCAGCGATTGGAAGAGCGCGGCTGGATTTCTGCCAAATGGGGCACCTCATCAAATAACCGTAAGGCCCGGTTCTATTCACTGACGGCGGCTGGCCGCAAGCAACTGATCAGAGAAACCACTAAATGGAAACGATTGACGGGGGCTATCGCGCGGATTCTAGGAGCGGAGGGGGCGAAAGGTTAATGCCGTGTTCAGCCGCAAGCGCAAACTCGCCGACTTCACCTCTGAAATCGAAGCGCATCTGCAGCTCGAGATGGAGCGCTTGCGAGAGCAAGGCCTCAGTGAAGGGGAGGCGCGCGCAACTGCGCGCCGCTCCTTCGGCAACGTCATGCATGCCGAAGAGCAATTCTACGAATCCGGCCGCTGGCTATGGTGGGATCACTTCTGGCAGGACGCCTGCTACGCCCTGCGCATGGTGCGCCAGTCTCCAGGCTTCACCGCGACCGCCATCTTGACGACCGCCTTGGGAATCGGAGCCACGACTGCGATTTTCAGCGTCGTGGATGCCACGCTGTTACACCCGCTTCCGTATCCGCAACCGGAACAGCTCGTCAGCATCGCGGATGATCTTCCCGGCGTGGGCGCGCATGACGTAGGAATGTCGCAACCCGAATGGCAGGACCTTCAGCGCTCGGGAATTTTTGAATATGTCTCGCCGGCGTGGTTCGACGAAAACAATCTAACCGGCTCTTCTCAACCAGCGCACGTCCGCATACTTCTTGTCGCGCCGAATTATTTTGCGTTGCTCGGCGTGAAGACGCAGTTGGGCCGCGCCTTCAATCCCGAGGATCACTCGCCGGGACTTCTGGAGGAGGTCGTCATCAGCGACGGCCTCTGGAAGCGGGCGTTCGGAGGCGATCCGCATATTCTGGATAAAAGTGTGCGGCTGGACACCGACTTGTACCGGATCGTAGGCGTCATGCCACAGGGTTTTGACGCGCCCGGGCGAACAGCGGAAGAAAGGAATATCGAGGTTTGGGCCGCTACGAGTTTTTACGGCACCCCTTTGCCTGATAACCCGCCGCGGACCTGGCGTTTTCTTCCGACGGCGGTCGCCCGGCTGAAACCTGGACTATCCACGGAGCAGGCGCAAACCCGCGTAGACGCCCTGGTCGCATCCTTGCAAAAACAGTTCGCGGGCGATTACCCGCTGCAAAGCGCATGGTTCGTGCGGTTAATACCGCTGCAAGAGCGGGTGGTCGGTAATGTCCGGCAGTCGCTGATTCTGCTGCTTGGCGCCGTCGCATTGGTGCTGCTGATCGGATGCGTGAACGTTGCCAATCTGCTGCTCGCTCGCGCCAGCACAAGAGAGCGCGAAATGGCTCTTCGGCAGGCGCTTGGAGCGGGGCGAAGGCGGCTGATAACGCAGTTGCTCACCGAGAGTCTATTTCTTTCCTTGCTTGGCGGGATTGCCGGTTTGGTGATTCTTCTCTGCACGAAGCAGTATTTGCTGAGGCTCTTACCCGAGAGCTTTCCCCGGCTTACGAGTATATCGATTAGCTGGAGCGTCTTGCTCGTGGCTCTCGTTTCATCTCTCGTCACCGGCGCGATTTTCGGTCTGGCTCCCGCTCTGCATGCCGGTCGGGTCGATTTGACGCATGCGCTCAAAAAGGGGGCGCGCGGTTCGACGGGATCCGGAGAACAAGCACGCACGCGCAGGATGCTCGTGATAACCGAGTTCGCGCTCTCTGTGGTGCTGATGATTGCCTCCGGTCTTCTCCTTCGCAGTTTCTGGGACTTGCTAAATGTGCGCCTGGGATTTAGCCCGCAGAACGTGATGGCCGTCCGCACCAGGCTGCCCGCCCCCAATTTTCCTAAGAACGACCTCTATAGCAACGCCGCTCAAGAGACGCCGTTCTTACGCGAAGTTCTTCGGCGTGCCAGAACGCTGCCGGGCGTGCAAGAAGTTGCTATCGGCGACACCGCGTCGGTTCCGTTGGACCAGAGTCTGCGAGAGCTAAAGGTGATTTCCGAGGGTCAGTTCTTCCTGACATTCGAGAGCCGCGACAATCAGGCCGATCAGCCTACCGCCGTCGAACGCTCCAGCGTCACGCCAAATTATTTCCATCTGCTGGGAATCCCGCTGCTACGCGGTCGTTTCTTAGGCGAATCGGATGACGACAAGGCGCCGCAGGTCGCGGTCATCAACGAGGCTTTCGCGCGTACTTACTGGCCAAACCAGGATCCCTTAGGCCGGCGCTTTAAGAGAAATCGAGCGGATTCTCCGTGGATCACCGTTGTCGGCGTAATCGCAAACGCACGAACAGAATCGCTGGCGCAAGGGGAAGTTCCACAAGTCTATTTGAGCTTGTATCAGTCCCCGTCTCGCCGGCTGGCGATCTTTATGCGCGGACAATTGGACGCAACTGCAATTCCGGGAGAGGTGCGCGAACAAGTGCAGGCTGTCGATCCAACGCTCCCCATTTCTGGCTCGCAGACACTCAACGAAACGGTGTCCGCGTCTCTGGCCGAAAGGCGCTTCTCGATGGAAATCGTTGCCCTGTTCGCTTTGACTGCCTTGCTGCTCGCGGGCCTCGGAATTTACGGAGTCATTTCATACATCGTAAGCGCGCGTACACACGAGATCGGCATTCGCATCGCCCTTGGCGCGCGAAGGCGCAACATCCTGCGCCTCGTTGTGCGTCAAGGATTAGGGCTCGCCATCGCGGGTGCTGCTGTTGGACTTGTTGGTGCGCTGATCGTGTCGCGCTTAATGGCGGGACTGCTCTATGGCGTGAGGCCGACGGATCCTCTGACGTTTGGGGGGGTCGCCCTTCTTCTTATCAGTGTCGCTCTGCTTGCTTGTTATATTCCGGCGCGGCGCGCCACGCGCGTCGATCCCCTTCTCGCGCTGCGACACGAGTAGGTAAGGCCGGGACTACGCGTCGCGCTCTTGAAAGTCCATGTCTTTTTGGGTGGTTTAGAGAAATTGAGGAGCGTCATTCGAATGAAACCAACACGAATCTTCTTGCTGTTGGCGGTAGTCATCTTCGCGGGGACCGCCTGGGGACAGGGCACAAACAGCACTGCAGCCGCGAGCACAGCTAAGGGGCAACAGCTGCCAACTGCGCGTGTGGTTGACCTTAAGGCGTCCGACGGCACCATCCTGAGGGCAACCTACTTTGCCGCAGCCAAGCCGGGCCCTGGCGTGCTGCTGCTACACCAGAGCAACCGGACACGTGACTCGTGGGACGGCTTAGCCCGGCAACTCGCGGCGGCTGGTATCAACACGCTTACGCTCGATATGCGCGGATTTGGCGAAAGCGGCGGCACGCCACCCTTGTTTAAACGGACGGACGCGGAGAGGTCAAAGGTACGCGCGATGCGGCCTGGCGACATTGACACAGCGTTTCAATACTTAGTTTCGCAGCCAGGCGTCAAGCGCGATGTCATCGGCGTGGGAGGGGCCGGCGGACTGGGCGTCGACAGCTCCGTAGAGACCGCGCGCCGGCATCCCGCCGAGTTGAAATCTCTGATATTGCTTTCCGGAGAGACCCTCCCAGACGGCCTGCAATTCCTGCGGCAGGCGTCACAACTGCCCGGACTGTTCGTCGCGGCCGACGACGACGAATACCCTCCCACGGGCGAGGCCATGAAATGGCTCTATATCACCTCCTCCAGCCCGGAGAAGAAGTTCGTGCACTATCCGGCTGCACAAGACGCGCCCTGGATATGGTATGAAACCAGCGATGCCAGCAAAGTTCCCGCCAACGGCGGCCACGGAACCGACATGTTCAAGCCCCATCCTGAGCTGCCCGGCATCATCGTGGATTGGCTTGTAACTACGCTGATTAAGACACCGGGGCACGCGACCATATTCGCGAAGGCGAGTCGGAGAGGAATGCTGGCAAGTTGCGCGAGGCCAAGATGCAAATAGAAACAGCGATCGAGGTCTTCAAGCTCAACCTCATCGCCTATCCGGACTCGGCCGACGCGCACTATAACCTGGCCGATGCCTATTTGAAAAATGGACAGAAAGACCTGGCGCGTCAGTACGCCGAAAAGGCCCTGGCCATGATTGATTCTCACAAAGCGCCTCTGTCGTCGTGGTCCGACACCGAGCAGCGGCGGGCCGAGATTCGTAGCGGTGTGCAGGACACACTCAAAGAGCTAAATGCGGCTCATTGATTTTGAGAAAGGCGTGATTTCCGTTGCGCGTCAGATGCCAGAAAATCCATATCTCTTGCGTTCAAAGAGGCCGAGGAGAGTTACTCCAATGAAACCAATGCGCACAGCGGTCACGCTGTTGCTGGCAGTATTCTTCGCTCTATCTTCAGCCGGGCAGCTCGCGGCCCAGTCACCCGCTGTCGTCATTCTAGTGAAAGCCGCCCGGCTGCTCGATCCACGAACGGGAAATGTCGTTTCGCCCGCGGCAGTGCTGATTGAAGGGGGGAAGATCAAAGAGGTTGGCCCTCTTTCTCAGGTGCAGCCTCACGTGCCAGCAGGAGCCAAGACGATCGATCTGGGCAGTGCGACCTTGCTGCCGGGGCTGATTGATGGTCATACGCACTTGCTTCTCGACGTAATTGTGCCGCCCGAAGCCGAGCGCGCGCGCCATCTCAACGGCGACTTTGCCCCCGCTCTGTTATTAGCAATCGTCGAGTCACCCATCAAACGCGCATTTCTGGGCGCGCAACTGGCGCGAGAGGACCTAGAGAGCGGTTTCACAACCGTCCGCAATCTCGGGCACTCCGGAATCGATGGCGATGTCACGCTGCGCGATGCTATTAACGCCAGCCGTCTCCCCGGCCCTCGCATCTTGGCCTCTGGCCGGAAGCTTATAACCCCAGGTTCTTATTTGCAGAGTCTAAATCCCGCTCTCGCCGAGTTCATCATGCAGCAGGAATTTTTTCGGATAGAAGGCCCGGACGCAGCGCGGCAGGCAGTGCGTGAGAACGTCTTCTACGATGTCGACGTTATTAAAGTTACGGTCGACGACGACCTAACCGTGGCGGAAATGACGGCGATTGTCGAAGAAGCTCACCACCAGCACCTGAAGGTTGCCGCTCACGCCGCCAGCACAGGCAGCATCCAAACAGCGATTGATGGCGGCGCAGACTCCATCGAGCATGGCGACGACGTAACCGACGATCAGCTAAAGATGATGCGCGACAAGGGAATCTTCTTCGACATAACGCCAACTTTTTGGAGCGGGTTCTTCTCGAAGATTACCGAGCCGAGCATTGTGCTGTCACCCAGCTCAAAGGCCAAACTGGCCGCCTCCGATGAACGCAGGCGCAAAAGAGTTGCCGATTTCGTTCAGCGAATCCTCAAATCAGGAGTGAAGTTCGCGGCCGGATCAGACATGTGCTGGTTCTATCCTGGAAAAACGCGTGGCCAAGCCTCGGCGACCATGTTTGCCCACTTGCATGACGCGGGAATGCCGCCTCTCGACATCCTTCGAGCAGTCACGACCAACGCCGCGGAAATGTTGGGCTGGCAGGACCGCGTGGGCACTGTTGAGTCCGGCAAATTTGCTGACCTCGTCGCTGTCTCTGGAGATCCGATCGCGGACATTACCGAACTCGAGCGCGTTCGCTTCATCATGAAAGACGGCCAAGTGGTCAGGAATGATCTTGCGTCGCATTAGGGCCTGCGCCTGCTTGCCAGAACAACCCGGCATCAGATCAATCCAAAGGAGAAGATAAAGATGAAGCGATCTTCGATAGCACTAGTTGGAGTCACTCTGCTGGCCCTCACCGGAGCGAGTCTTTGCGGTCAGGGTCAAGGCCAGCCCCAGCCTCAGAACCAAGCCACGGGTTCCGTGCGTTCTCGAGCGGACGAAGCACTGGAGTGGTGGAATCATATCGGCAACAAGCTGATCGCCATGGCTAAGGATTTTCCCGAAGATAAATACGATTTCAAGACACAGAAAGACGAGCGCACGTTTGCGCAAAATCTCCTTCACGTCGCCGCAGTTGACTACGACGTCGCCGGCATCGTTTCCAAGTCGCACATCGGCCCCGACTTCGGAAAAGACAAGCATAGCCCGTCGCGCGACGTATACAAGACGAAAGCCGATGTCGTGAAACTCCTCGAGGAGGCAGTTGCCGCCGGGGCCGCTGTGATCGAGGAGCAGGGCGAGGCCGGCATAGACAAATCGACACCCCTTGCGTGGGAAACCGGCAAGCACGTAGTCCGCAATTCCTACGTTTGGATGGCTGCCATCGAACACAGCGGCGAGCATTACGGCCAGCTTGTGGTCTACTATCGCGCCAACAACCTGGTGCCGCCGCGCTCGCGCCCGTAAATGCGGTAATAAAGTCCTTGAAACTTCTCGGCTGCCAGCCGGACTTGACAGCGCTAATTCCTCTGGCTACTAGGCACCAGTTCAAGGTAGAATTCCGTTGCTCCAATAATGTCCGTCGAAAATCGGACATCGGGCGCCGTCGGCACGCAAAGACAGCGCCAAGGACAACGCCCATGTTCGTCCCGCAAGTCGCTGTACTCATTTAATCCTCCGCGAGCGCGGATCTGATCTTCTCTCCCGTTTCTACTATTCAGTTTGCCGCAACCGCGTTAGCGCACCTGCATCCTGGGAAGCGCCCGCGCAGAATGCAAAGGTCTATATGTCATTGGAACAAACTGCTGTCACCGCGCCACCGCTGGCGTTTTGGAGTTCCGTCCGCGAAGCCTTGCGCGGCTCGCACCAGGATTTCACTACTGGGAATCTCAATCGCGCGATTCTCCTCCTTGCCATTCCCATGATCCTCGAGATGGTACTGGAGTCTCTTTTTGCGGTCGTCGACGTTTTCTGGGTCGGCCGTCTCGGTGCGGATGCCGTCGCCACTGTCGGCCTAACGGAATCGCTTCTCAGCCTGGTTTTCGCCGTTGGCCTCGGCCTAAGCCTCTCTACCACCGCCATGGTCGCTCGCCGTATCGGCGAAAAAGATCCCGCCGGCGCCGCCGTTGCCGGCGTTCAAGCCATCGCCATTGGACTCGCAATCTCCGCCCTCATTGGCATTCCGTGTTTCTTCTACGCGCCAGACTTGCTTCGCCTGATGGGCGCTTCAATGCAAATCGTCGTCGTCGGTTCCGGCTACGCCCGCATCGCCCTCGCCGGGAGCGGCGCCATCACGATGCTCTTCCTCAACAACGCCATCTTCCGCGGCGCCGGCGACGCTGCCGTTGCCATGCGTTTGCTGTGGGTCTCCAACATTATCAATCTTGTCCTGGATCCTTGCCTCATCTTCGGCTGGGGACCTTTTCCCAAGCTTGGCGTCACCGGCGCAGCTCTCGCCACTCTCACAGGCCGTAGCATCGGCGTGTTTTATCAGTTCTATCGCCTCATGCGCGGCACGGAGCGCATCCGCATCCTCCGACGCCAGATCCATTTGAACTTCAATATTTTTTTTCGCCTGCTTCGCGTCTCGCTCACTGGCATCTTGCAATTTGCCATCGCTGACGTTAGTTGGATTGGTTTGGTCCGGATCGTAAGCGTCTTCGGCTCCGCGGCCCTCGCCGGCTACACCATCGCTATTCGCATTGTCATTTTCGTGATTCTTCCCAGTTGGGGACTCAGCAATGCCGCCGCCACCCTCGTCGGCCAAAACCTTGGCGCCAAGCAGCCCGAGCGCGCTGAAACTTCCGTGTGGCGCACCGGCCTCTACAACATGATCTTCCTCGGCGCGATTGGCATCTTTTTCATCTTCTTTTCCGTGCCCGTCGTACGCCTCTTTACTAACGATCCAGTCGTTGTCCCCCTGGCCGCTTCCTGTCTGCGCATTCTCAGCTACGGCAATATCGCCTTCGCCTACGGCATGGTCATGCTCCAAGCCTTCAATGGCGCTGGCGACACTCTCACCCCCACGCTCGTGAATCTCTTCGGCTTCTGGTTCCTGGAAATCCCTCTTGCCTACTTCCTCGCCATTCCTGCCCACATGCAATCGAATGGAGCTTTCTATTCCATCGTCTTCTCTGAGGCCGCCATCGCCGCCGCCGGCATCCTCCTCTTTCGCCGTGGCCGGTGGAAGCGCCAACAAATTTGAGGAGCCCAAATCGCATAGAACCGAATCTCTCAACGTCGAATGCTTCAATCAATGTTGCGCCCGAAATCCGGTAGCGGGCCAGTCTGTCAAACTGAGATGCACCACGAAATTCTCCCCTATTGACAAATATAGATATCGTTTGATATAGATATCAATATGACTGAAACTGACCCCAAGGGATTTATTCCACTCAAGACCCAGTGGTTTCACATCCTGTTATCACTTGCGAGCGGAGAGCAGCATGGTTACGGAATCATGCAGGAAGTTCTCAATCGCACCACAGGAAAAGTGCGGTTGTGGCCGGCGACCTTGTATGGATCGATCAAGCGACTCATCGAAGCGGAACTGATCGAGGAATCCGACGACCGCCCCGCTCCCGAATTGGACGACGCGCGACGCCGCTACTATCGCCTGACGGCCCTCGGCCGGCGTGTGCTCGACGCCGAGTGTGACCGCCTGCAGGAATTGGTTCATACAATTCGCTTGAAGCAAGGAATGGTGACCGAATGAATTTCGCTTTGTGGATCTACCGGCGACTGGCGCAAGCTTTTCCTCACGAATTCAAATTGGTTTATGGCCCGGAAGTGATGCAACTCGGAGAAGATGTCGTCGAAGAGATTGCCAAAAGGCATGGCGCAGCGGGCCTGATCCGGCTAATCGCGGACATCGCCATCCGCGTCCCGCTCGAATACCTTAGCGAAATGCGCAGCGATATGCGGTATGCGTGGCGAGCGCTGATCAAGTCACCCGGATTCGCGCTGGTCGGCATCATTTCCATGGGACTCGGAATTGGGCTGACAACCAACGTTTACAGCTCGAAATGGGCGGTGTTATTTCGGGATCTCCCGGCCGCGGCGAATGCCAAAAAGTTGGTGATGCTTCAACAGTCGGCGGATGGTGATCTCGCCGCTGTGTCGTACTACTACATCGAACAGTTTCGGGAGCAAAAGAGCCTTTTCATCGGAGTCGCTGCCTTCGAGACCAGCGTTCCATTCAATGTCACGTTCCAGGGCGCTCTGAATTCCAAACCGCAGCGCGTCTTTGGGCAGCTTGTGTCACCCGATTATTTTTCGGTGCTGGGTGTTCAACCCCAACTGGGACGAGTACTCAGCCCCGAACTTGACAAGCCCGGTGATGCGCCCGTTGTGGTGATTAGCGAACGCTTCTGGCGGAATCGCCTCAATTCCTCTCCCGACGCCATCGGGCAAACGCTTCGCCTGAATGGGCAAATAGCGACCATCGTGGGAATCGCGCCCAAGGATTTCAATGGCGCCCTTTCCATCAACCCTTCCGAGCTGTTCGTTCCTATCACCGTCCCCGCTGCTCTCGCTCCGGAGCTCGCCAACGACGTGCTGCATCAACGCAGCGCCAAGGAATTCCTCGCAATGATGTGTCTGGCGCCCGGCGTCACCATTGACTCTGCGGAAGCGAGTCTCGACTCGGTCACTCGTCGTCTCGACGAGGAGGGTTCTTCCTCGTCTGCGCGCATTGACAAAGGCAGACGCGTCACCTTGCTTCCAGCAGGCACCAGCATACCGATACCCAGGAAAGTGAAGCCCGCGTTAATCGGATTCTTGGTCGCGCTGATGGGCCTGGTTATCACCTTGGCGTGCATGAATCTGGCCAACATGCTGATCGCGCGCGGCGCTAATCGCCGAAAAGAGCTGGCCATTCGCCTGGCGGTCGGCGCCAGCCGTTTCCGGCTGGTCCGGCAGATGATGAGCGAAGGCATTTTGCTTTCACTGCTGGGCGGGATTGCAGGATTCGCTCTCGCGTACGGCCTGGGGGTCTTGAACTCTCACTTCACCCCGCCCATGATCGTGCCCCAAGAATCCAACTTCTATTTGGATTGGCATGCAGGCGTTTTCGCGTTTGGCCTCGCGATCGTGTGCGGCGTCGGATTCAGCTTGGCGCCTGCCCTTCAAGCGACCAGAGCCGATCTAACCCCGGCTCTCAAAGAGGGCTCGGCGCTTCAGTTGCCAGGTTACCGGCGCTTTGGTCTGCGCAACTTGCTGATGGTAGCCCAGGTCGCGGCATCGCTCATGCTGCTGCTATTGACAGGGTTTCTGGTGATGGGAATCAGCAAGCAAAGTAACATCCAAACCAAATTCGATGCAAACGCGATGGTTATCTTTTCCCTCGATCCGGTGCGTGACGGCTACGCGCCTGAAAAAGCGCAAGCTCTGTTCGAGAAACTTCCTGATCGGCTCCAAACAACCGGCCTGGTGCGTAGCATCGCCCTGGCGGCCCACCCGCCCTTTACGAGTGAGGTTGAACCCACCCAACTGTCTGCGGAAGATTCGCCGGGATCCTCGCAGGTACTGAAGCCCGTCCTCAAGGAAACCGTGGGCGCGGGCTACTTTGCCACGCTTAGCGAGCCGATGCTGGCCGGCCGGGAGTTCGTGGAACCGGATCAACGAAGGCACGCGGACGGCTCGCAGACTTTGCCCGCCGTACTCAATGAAAGCGCCGCACGCGCATTTTTCGGAAATGGAAATGCCCTCGGCAAGCGCGTTAAGGATGACAAGCAGTCCTATGAAGTGGTCGGCCTGGTCCGCGACCTGAAGGATGTGCAGGGATTCAGCCAACCCATCATTTATTTGCCTATGACTCCACGCAATTTTGCGCGGCCCCCGGCCGGCGGCATCACCTTTCTGGTGCGGTCGGATGCGGGAAAGGATGCGCTGAGCGCGATTCGGAATGAAATCGCTCTCATCGATCCCGATCTGAACATTCTTAATATGCAAACTCTTAACGCTTACCTTGACCGCAGCCAGTCTGCGATACGGTTCTCTGTCCAAACGTACGGTGGAATGGGAGTCTTTGGCTTGGTGTTGGCCGCCATTGGCCTCGCGGGGATCACCGCTTACTCGGTTGCCCAAAGACGCAAGGAAATCGCCATCCGCACAGCCCTAGGTGCAAGCAGGGCGCGGGTAGTGGGGCTAGTGCTGCGCGAAGGCGCGGCCCTGGTTGCCGTCGGAACGGTTCTCGGATTTTTGGGCGCGATCGGGCTTGCGAAAGTAGTTTCTGCGCTCGCGAATATATTTGTCGACGCCCTTAAGGTCGGTACGAACGATCCGCGTCTGCTCGTCGGCGCGCCCCTGCTGCTGGCAGCGGTGGCCATGCTCGCCTGTTACGTGCCGGCGCGTAGATCGGTTCAAATCGACCCGCTGAAAGCGCTTCGCGAAGAATGAAGCGTTTATATGTGAAATGCCTTAACTGCTAATCTCTGGTAAATTTACTTTGACAACATACCTTCGCTTTGCTAACGTCACTCCACTAAATTCCGGGGTACAAACCCACGGGACAGTAGGAAGGCCCGGGCCTCGTTTTTCTTGAGCCCAAGAGATTCGCCGATCCCATCCCTCCTCACCTGTCCAACTCTCCCTTTCCATTCCTCCCCCGGGATCGAAAGGAGCCTATGGCAAATTACAGAGAACACGTCACACTCAAAGGAAGTGAAAGAACAATTGTCCCCGGAGCGAAGGCGATTGGCTCGGCCAATCCCGATGAAAGTCTTCAAGTCACCCTGCTCTTGCGTTCACGGGCCCAGGCCGAGGACGCCAAGGCGCGGACTGCCAAAGCGACCGCTTCCGAGAAGGCGGCCGTGGAATCCTTGTTGAAACAGCGCGCGGCAGAGAGACAGCATCTGACGCGCGAAGAGTTTTTGGCGCAGCGGGGAGCTTTGGAAGAAGACATCCAAAGGGTAGAAGAGTTTGCTCACGAGTATGGTCTGAGCATCTCCGATGCCCACCAGGCGAAAGGTTCCGTAACGCTGTCGGGCACGGTAGCCGATTTCAGGAAAGCCTTCGACGTCGAGCTGCTGAATTACGAATCTCCCAGCGGATTGTATCGCGGCCGCACTGGCCCCATTCATATCCCCTCGGAACTGGATGGCATAGTCACTGCTGTTTTGGGCCTCGACAACCGTCCGCAAGCAAGGCCTCATTTTCGCACGCATCGCACGGGCATCACCCCCCATCCCCTGACGACACAACCCGCCGGGACGTTCACGCCCCTGCAAGTTGCGCAACTCTATGACTTTCCTTCCGGTGCGGATGGCTCCGGCCAGTGCATCGCCATCATCGAATTGGGTGGAGGATTCAAATCGCGTGACATCAAGAGCTACTTCAAATCCACATTGAAATTGAATCCCCCGAAGGTTGTAGCCATTTCCGTCGACCATGGCCACAACAAACCCACCGGTGACGCCAATGGTCCCGACGGCGAGGTCATGCTGGACATCGAAGTCGCCGGCGCCGTCGCTCCCAAATCGACCCTCGCCGTCTATTTCGCGCCCAACACTGACCAGGGCTTCTACGATGCCATCGCCGCCGCCGTTCACGACACTCGTTTTAATCCTTCCGTGATTTCCATCAGTTGGGGAGGTCCCGAGTCGTCCTGGACACAGCAATCACTCACGGAGTTCAACACACTTCTCGAAGACGCGGCAACGCTCGGTCTTACCGTCTGCGTTGCTTCTGGTGACAATGGCTCGACCGACGGCGTCACCGACGGCCTGCAGCACGTGGACTTCCCGGCTTCCAGCCCGTTCGCTCTCGCTTGCGGCGGCACCAAGCTCACCGCCGCCAACGGCAAGTACGGCAGCGAAGTTGTTTGGAACGAAATCGCAAATCAGGAAGGCTCGACCGGCGGAGGCGTTAGCGACTTTTTCCCCAAACCCGCTTATCAAGCCACAGCCAATGTTCCCGCCTCCGTGAACCCTGGCAATTTCGTTGGCCGCGGCGTTCCCGACGTCTCGGGAGATGCCGACCCGCAATCCGGTTACGACGTCCTCGTCGATGGACAGGCTTCCGTTATCGGAGGCACCAGCGCCGTTGCTCCTCTTTGGGCCGGCCTCACCGCCTGCATCAATCAGTTGCTCGGAAAACGCGTTGGGTCGCTGACCTCGCTGGTTTACTCCCAAGTTGCGCCTGTAAGCGGCACGTTCCACGACATAACAAATGGCGACAACGGCAAATTCTCAGCCAAGCCCGGCTGGGATCCTTGCACCGGGTTGGGGACACCCTTCGGCTCGGCAATCGCCTCGGCACTTACTGGGAAAGCTGCGGCCGGCAAACCCTGAGAGTGCCTTCAACTTGCGAGAGCTCTAACGCAGTGCACGAGAGTTGACTCGAATGGGGAGGCCCCGTCCACCGGGCTCGATGGATGGGGCCGCTTTCCTATTTATTTGTGCAAATCAGCTTCGGGCAGGCGCCTGAAGCCATTTGATCGCTTTACGCCACGGGGCGACCTCGGCCCTTTTCATGGGCGTCTTCAGCCATACGATCACTCGACGCGATACGCTTGGCCCGCTTTCGTGAAGTTCCTGGACCGGAAGTTCCTGCGCCGGAGCCGGAGGCACTTCTGACGGCGTCAGCCAATAGGGGCTTGTATTCGCGAACGATCGCTCGGCGGCACCGCTCGATAACTGCCGCTCTGAAATCGCACCCGTAACAGATATCTTTAGCAGTGCCCCAACCTGTTCTTGTGATGCCCGTAATGTGCGGAGAATTTTGCGCCCAAACCAGACAGCTGCGGCCAGGAAGGCACCTTCAATGAAGAGGTTTCCCAGCGCATACCAATTGCTTTGAATCCAAGCGGAGAAGTCGTTCATAGTCTCACCTTGGACTGGGATACGGTGAATTTACCACCGGGCTCCCACGGTGATAACTGGCGGAAAGTCCAGAAAACGGGCAGGTGTTGTCCTGTCCTGGCGCTCTATCGCCCGAGTTGCGTCCCGGTCCGCAGTCGTGTTTTGCGTCGCCCGCGGACCCGGCCTTGGTCGGTAAAGCTCCCTTCGTCCGCGTACCGATTTCGGTCTGCCATTTCCTCGCTGTGCTCGTTCAGAATGATTGGTGACACTCGGTAGAGTGTCAGGATGAGCCAAATCAGATGGGATGGGCTTTCCGAGGCGCGCCAGCTGGCGCGCC
>WNFI01109069.1_pt1 | contig 14734 bp, 13 predicted proteins | sample 5400471 | NCBI WGS metagenome assembly WNFI01 (sample SAMN13153348, study PRJNA577476) | soil metagenome | isolation source: 100 cm saprolite on Douglas fir-dominated hillslope | place: USA:California | collected 2013-09-17
GGTCGCGAACGTGGTCGATGCGCCAGGTGTTGAACGAGCTGCTCCGCCGTACGAGACCGTGGACCTCGTATCCCTTCTCCAGGAGGAGCTCGGCGAGATAGCTGCCGTCCTGGCCGGTGATCCCGGTGACGAACGCCTTTCGCACGGCCACGGCGACCTCCCTGCCCCGCGACTTGCGGCCACCGGCGAGTGGTTGGCTGGGGGCGAAACCCCGATTCTATCGGGGTCGGGCGCGGCCCGCCAAATCCGCGAAGTTGGGCTCCGCGATTACAAAGCACTGTGGAGTGGCGATGGGGGTGAGCGTGAGCTTGGACGAGTCCATCGCCACGCAGGTCACGCTGAGCAATGCGAGCTGTCCGGCCGTAGCCACGACGTTGTCCTCGGCACCGATTTCAGGGCAGCGTGGGGACCGTCCGTCTTGCGGATGATCCAGCGGTAAAGGGGAAATAAAAAAGGGATCGCGATCCCCGTCTCGCCCGGCGTCAAGTCCCCGACCGGTCGCACGACCGATCGTTACCGCGGCTGGCGGCGCAGCTCCCTCCAAACCACGCCGTTCGCCTGCGGAAGGCCTCGACTCACCGAAGCGACTGCGGTGATGCGATCCCTCGTCGATGGGTGATTAAGCAGGGGATGTGCCAACCTCCCGGAATATCCATATGGGCTGACCTGTATGGACTTCTGGGGCAGGCTCCCACGGAAAGTTCTCCACAAATGATGCAGATCGTCAACAACGGATTATCCAACGTACAACGCTCAGGGTCGGGACCGGGTGGGAGCCTGGATGCCGAGCTGCTTCATCTTCCGATAGAGGTTCGTGCGTTCGATCCCCAGTTCCCGCGCGGTATTGCCGAGGTTGCCGCGGTTCGCCGTGAGCCGATAGAGGATATATTGCCGCTCGAACCGTGCCCGCGCCTGCCGCAGGGGGAGGGGGTTGGTCTCTTCGGCGCGGAGGCCCGGCATTTGCAGGACGTCCATGACCTCCTGCTGGCCGACCACGTCCTTGGCCACCAGGACCACGAGACGCTCCATGAGGTTGCGCAGCTCGCGCACGTTCCCCTGCCACGGCATCTGGACGAGCAGGTCGACGGCGCGCGGCGAGAGCCGCTTGGGCTTGAGGTCGTTCTCGACGCTGGCCAGGCGCAGGAAGTGCTCGGCCAGCTCCGGGATGTCGTCGCGCCGGTTGCGAAGCGGCGGCACGGCGACGGTGAGCACGTTGATCCGGTGGTAGAGGTCCTCGCGGAAGGTTCCGCGCGCGATCTCTTCCTGCAGGTTCTTGCTCGTGGCGGATACGATGCGCACGTCGACCGGCCGCGACTCCGCGCTGCCCACCGGGGTCACTATCCCCTCCTGCAGGACGCGCAGGAGCTTGGCCTGCGTGGTGAGGCTCATGTCCCCGAGCTCGTCGAGGAAGAGCGTCCCCGTGGTCGCGGCTTCGAACTTGCCTTTCCGGTCCCCGACCGCTCCCGTGAACGCCCCCTTGACGTGCCCGAACATCTCGCTCTCGATCAGCTCGCTGGGGATGGCCGCACAGTTGAGCTCGATGAACGGCCGGTCGCGCCGCGGGGAGAGGGCGTGGATGGCGCCCGCGATGAGCTCCTTGCCGGTGCCGCTCTCGCCTGCGATGAGCACGCGGCATTTCGTGGGGGCGGCCATCTCGATGAGCTGGTAGATGCGCCGCATGGCCTCGGAGCGGCCGACCATGCCGTACCGCGATCCATCGGCGACCTTCTCGAGGTCCGTCTCGCCCCCGGGCAGCGGGGGGTGGAAGATACGGTCGAGGATCTGGAAGAGGCGGTCCCGCGAGACCGGCTTCTCGAGGAAATCGGTCGCGCCGACCTTCATGGCCTCGACGGCCTCGGCCACGCTGCCGTGCCCCGAGATGACGACGACGGGCGTGCCCGGCGCCTGTCGCTGGAGCTCGCGCAGCACGTCGATGCCGGTGCCGTCCGGGAGGCGCAGGTCGAGAAGCACGGCCGCCGGCCGATGCTCGGCGAACAGGCGCAGGCCCTCGCCCACGGACGCGGCGGAAAGGGTCTTGTGCCCGCGGGCCTCCAGCAGCTCCACGCAGGTCTTCCGGACCACGTCGTCATCGTCGATGACGAGGGTCGGAGGGAGCTCCGGCTCCAGCATCGGCGCATGCTATCATCCGATTTCGGAAGGTGGGAGTGATGGCCCGCATGCTCCAGCAGTCGGTTCACCGCGGGTCCGTGCGCCCCTGGCGCGCGGCGCTCCTCGGCGCGGTCGCGCTGAGCGCGTTGTCCTGCAATGCCTTCCGGCGCGCCGCCGGCCCGGAGGACGCGCCTCCCGTCAACCCCCCCGGCACCGTTTCCGTCACCATCGAATACGAGCAGATCGTGGAGTGTGTGGCCGGCTCGCCACGCTGCTCCGACAACGTCGTCTTCTTCGGGAACTGGATGCAGGTCGGCGAAGAATTCTTCCTCAAGAAGGAGCCGGGCCGCTTCGTCTGGCGCGGGACGGCGCCCCGCGTTCCCGTGAACTTCCCGCCGCGCGGGGAGCCCTATCTGGTGCGCATCTACGATCCCCACATCGTGGGCGGCCCCACGGAGGGCATCACCGCCGATCGCCTCAAGGTGGGCGGCGAGGCGCTCTCGCGCTTCTACTCGCCCGGCAATCCCTACGAATCGGGGCTGGTCTTCATCGACCAGAACGGACAGGGCCACTCGCCGTTCTGACGAGTCGGGCCGGGCGGCGGGCCCGGGACCCTAGTGGCGGATGCTCTTCAGCCGGCGGCGGTAGTCCTCCAGCATCTGTCCCTGGGCGGAGCTGCGGTCCGTGACGTACTTCGCCGCTTCCCGCAGGTGGTCCTCGGTCACGGCGTACTGCTGCTTGGTGAAGGCCTCGGCGGCCATCTTCAAATAGATCGCCGCCACCTTGCCGCGGGTGGCGTCGTCGTCCGGTACCCAGATGAGGGCCTCTTTGTACGCATCGAGGGCGGCCAGCGGGTCCTTCTTCTCCTCGGCCAGGAAGTCCCCGTACCGCGCGAGAGGCTCCGCCGTCTCGCGTTCCTTCTTGCGACGGACCATCTCCTTGAACCCCGCCTCGGCGGCATCCAGGCGGCCCACCCGCCGGCCGAACCGGACGATCTCCTCGACCGGCGCGGGCGAGGTGGGATCGGCCTGCATGGCCGCCTGGTACGCGCGGATGACCCGATCGACTCCGGCGTCGATCGGCAGCGGCGGCGCCGGCGCGGCCGGCTTCTTGTGGCGGGCCGCGTCCTCGGCCAGGTCGTATTGGTGCGCAGCGTGAGGGGCGAGCAGCTGGCCGAGGGCCAGATGGGGCGCCGCGCTGGCGGGCCGCGCCGCGATTGCCTTCTCGTAGAGCTGCGCCGCCTGGACCTCTTCCGGCTTGAACTCGGGGGGCGGAGGGGCCTGCCAGCCTTTCGGAACGGGGTTGGGCGGCGGCTCGGGGGTGGGCAGCGGCGCGGACTCCGCCTTCTTCGCCCACACGCGCCCCTGGTAATACAGCGAGTCGGGGTCGTCCGGGGCCTTCTGCAGCTCGGCGAGGGCGGCGTCGAGCTGCCCGGACTCGAGGAGGGCCTTGCCGTCACGGACGGCGCTGGGCAGGCTTCCGTCGGCTCCGCCCGCCCCGGGCATGTGCTTGCAGGCGGAGATGGTGACGGCGACGGCCACGGCGGCCACGAGAGATGGGCGCCCTCTCACCTCGAACCTCCTCCGCCCGCGCCGGAGGGCGTCCTCAGCGCGAGGCCTTCGCCCCCCCCGAGCGGCGGAGACGTTCGACCGCGCGGTTGGCCTTGTCGGCCACGGTCTGGCTGGGATCGTTGATCAGCGGTGTCAGCCGTGGAATCGCCTCCGGGTCGCCGAAGGCGGCGATGATGTCGCACAGCGTGGCCCGGATCTCCGCCTCCGGATCGTTGAGATACGGGTACAGCTCGGGAAGGATCGCCGGTCCCATCTCCTGCAGGTAGCTCCGGCTCCGCGTGCCGAGCGTGCGCGAGGGCAGGCTCAGCACGATCGTGTCCAGGAACGCGCGATCGCCGAGCAGGGTCAGCGCGAAGCTGTACGCGAGACGCAGCTCCTCGTTCTTCTCCCGCTGGTAGTCCTTCTTGAACGCGGGCAGGCGGGAGCCGTCCGAGATCCGGCCGAGCCCTTCGATGGCGAGTCGCTTGCGCTCCGGATCCGGGTCCTGCACGAGCTCCTGGAAGAGGTCGGCCTGGGCGGGATCGCCGATGCGGCTCAGCGCGGCCAGGATGCGGGCACCGCCTTCCTTGCGCCGATTGGCCTCGTAGAGCTGGCGCAGGGCCGGGCCCGCCTCCCTCACGTGCAGCACGCCGATGGCCTGCAGGACGCGGTTGCGGACGCTCGTGGAATCGTCGGAGAGCAGGGGCACCAGCGCCCGTCCGTTCTCGGCCGTCCCGATCTTTCCGATCGCGGTGGCCGCCGCCCCCCGCACGGACGACTCCGGGTCCCGGAGGGAGTTCGCGAGCGCGGGCAGCGCGTCCGTCCCGTTGAGGATGCCCAGGGCGAAGGCCGCTTCCTGCCGGATGTCCTTGTCCTCGTCGGCCAGCTTGCCCGCGAGGGCCTGGATCACGGTGGCATCGACCGACCCGTGGGGCGCCACGGATGAGCGATCGAATTCGTCCGAGAAGAGCTCGAGGAAGCGTCCCACCGGATTGCCGCGGTCGCGACCGGCGTAGAGCTCCACGAGCGATCCGATCGCCTCCTCGCGGATCTGCGGCTCGCCGTCGGAGAGCGAAGTCACGATGGCCGGCACCGCGGAAAGGTCGCGCAGCTCGCGCAGCCCGCGCACCACCTCCAGACGCACCTTGGCATCGGGGTCGCGGACGAGGGCGGCCAGGGGGGTGACCGCCTCGCGCCGGCGGCTGCGTCCCAGCTCGGCCGCCGCGTCCCGTCGCGTGCTCGCGTTGGGACTCTTCAGGTTCGCGACCAGGTCCTCGAAGGAAGGACGGGACGCCGCCTCGGACATGCCGGCCAGGAGCGCACAAAGAATTGTCGCGGGCGCTGTCCGCTGGATCATCCGCTTTCGTCCTCCGCTCCTTGAGTGCCGCGCGCGCCGACCCTCCGGCGAGGGCCGCGAGAATTTCGCACGATGATATCAGACTTGCGAAGTGACGCTGCCCACGAGGGCTAGACCTCGGCGAGGGCCTGGCGCACGGGCGCGGTCAGGGCCGCGCGTAGATAACGTGAAGTGAGGCTCACACCGGATGCCGCCGCCAGCCCTTCGGGCGTTCCCTGGAACACCAGGCGTCCGCCCTCCGCGCCGCCCTCCGGACCGAGGTCGATGACCCAGTCCGCCTGCTTGACGACGTCCATGTTGTGCTCGATGACGAGCAGCGTCGCCCCCGCCTCCAGCAGCCGGTGGAAGCACCCGAGCAGCTCGTTGATGTCGCCGAGGTGCAGGCCGGTCGTGGGCTCGTCCAGGACGTAGAGCACGCGCTGCCCGGCCTTGCGCGCCAGGTGCGCGGCCAGCTTGATGCGCTGCGCTTCCCCGCCGGAGAGCGTCGTGGCCGACTGTCCGAGGCGGAGATAGCCGAGGCCGATCTCCTCGAACAGCTTCAGGCGCCGCACCACCGCCGGTTGCCCGGAGAAGAAATGCACGGCCTCGTGCACCGTCATCTCGAGCACCTGGTTGATGGACCGGCCCTTGTAGCGCACCTCCAGGACGGGCGCGCGGTAGCGCCGGCCCCCGCAGGCCTCGCATACGAGCGAGACGTCGGCCAGGAACTGCATGTCCACGCGGACCTGCCCGTCGCCGGCGCAGGTCTCGCAGCGGCCCCCGGGCACGTTGAACGAGAAGTCGCTGGCGGTGAGGCCGCGGGCGCGCGCGTCGCGCGTGGCCGCGAACAGCTCGCGGATGCCGTCGAAGGCTTTCAGGTAGGTGACGGGGTTGGAGCGCGGCGTCCGGCCGATCGGCGACTGGTCGACCACGATCACCTCGTCCACGTACGAGGCGCCCTCGAGCGCATCGTGGGCTCCCACCGGCCGGTCCCAGCGGCCCTGGCGGTGCAGGAGGGCCGCGCAGATGACGTCCGTCACCAACGTCGACTTGCCGGAGCCGGAGACTCCGGTCACGCAGGTCAGCGTTCCCAGGGGGATGCGGACGTCGATGCCCTTGAGGTTGTGGGCGCGCGCGCCCCGCACGGCGAGGGAGAGGCCGTTGCCGCGCCGTCGCTTGGCCGGCACCGGGATCTGCAGCTCGCCCCGAAGGTACTTGGCGGTGAGGCTGCGGCCGTCGCGCATCAGCTCCGGGTACGAGCCCTGGAAGACCACGCGTCCGCCCTGCTCCCCCGCTCCCGGTCCGAGGTCGATGACGTCGTCCGCGACCTTGATGATGGCGCGGTCGTGCTCGACGACGAGGACGGTGTTGCCCTGGTCGCGCAGCGCCTTGAGGACGTCGATCAGCCGCCCCGTGTCCCGGGGATGGAGGCCGATGGACGGCTCGTCGAGCACGTACAGCGTGCCCACGAGGCCCGTGCCCAGCGCGGTGGCCAGGGCGATGCGCTGCGCCTCGCCGCCGGAAAGCGAGGCGAAGCCGCGATCGAGGGTCAGGTAGTCGAGGCCCACGTCCGTGAGGTACTGGAGCCGGCGCTTGAGCTCGAAGAGCACCTTGGCCGCGACGGTGCCGTCGGCCTCCTCGAAGCGAAGGTCGGCGAGGAACGAGAGCGCCTCCCGGACGGAGAGCGCGCAGATGGCGTCGATGCTCTTCCCGCCGACCTGTACACCCAGCGCTTCCGGCCGCAGGCGCGCCCCGTGGCAGGCCGGGCAGACCTGATAGCCGCGATAGCGGCTCAGGAACACGCGGACCTGGACCTTGTACTTCTTGGTCTCCAGCCAGCGGAAGAAGCCCACGACGCCCTGGAACTCCTCGTCCCCTTCCAGGACGAGACGCCGGTGCTCTTCGGGCAGGTCCTTCCAGGGCGTGTCGAGGGAGACGCCGCGCCGCCGCGCGAAGCGGCGCAGCTCGGCCTGCGCCGTCTTGTAGTGCGGCTTGTTCCAGGGCTCGACCGCGCCCTTGCGCAGCGTGCGGTCCTTGTCCGGGATCACGAGGTCCTGGTCGACCTCGATGAGGTTGCCGAACCCATGACACGTCGGACAGGCGCCGTAGGGGTTGTTGAAGGAGAACAGCCGCGGCTGCGGCTCTTCGAACCCGCGCCCGCAGCGGGCGCAGTCGAAGCCCTCCGAGAACCGCAGCTCGGGCCCCCCGATCACGCGTACGACGGCACGGCCGCCGCCCTCCGCGAAGGCCGTCTCCAGGGAATCGACCAGGCGCGCCCGCGTGTCCTCGCGGGCCGCGACCCGGTCCACGAGGACGAGCATGTCGTCCCCGGCGGGAGCGGCCGCCGCATCGAGGCCCTCCAGGTCGAGCGCGTCCTCGCCCGCGAGCAGGCGGCGGAAGCCGCGCTTGAGGAGCCGCTCGAAGAGATCGGCGCGCGGGATGCCTCCGGCCGAGACCGGGAACGCCACCAGGACGCGCGAGTCCTCGGGCAGGCCGAGCAGGCGCTGGGTCACGGCCTCTGCGGTGTCCTTGGTGACCTCGCTGCCGCAGGATCCGCACACCGTGCGCCCGACGCGCGCGAAGAGGACGCGCAGGTGATCGTGGATCTCGGTGGAGGTGGCGACGGTCGAACGGGGGTTGCGCGAGGGCGTGCGCTGCCGGATCGCGACCGCGGGACAGATGCCGTCGATGCCGTCGACGGCCGGCTTCTCCATCCGCTCCAGGAACTGCCGGGCGTAGGCGGACAGGCTCTCGACGTAACGGCGGTGCCCTTCCGCGTACAGGGTGTCGAAGGCGAGGCTGCTCTTGCCAGAACCGGAGACACCGGTGACGACGACCAGCTTCCGCGTGGGGATCGAGATGTCGATCCCCTTCAGGTTGTGGACGCGAACCCCGCGCGCGTGGATGGCTTCAGGCATTGCATTTGCGCCTGGCGCGGTCCTCAGCGGCAGGCACAAACGCCGATCATACCATCGCGGGGGGCGGCCCTGTTTCTCCCTGTCCGGCGAGGGGTTAGCGCGGGCCCGCCCCTGAGACTCCCGGCGTTCCGCGAGGCTCGCGCTGACGCGTCAGTAGACATCCAGGTCTCGACCGATCACGAACTGGCCGGAATAGCGCGCGCTCATCTCGCGGAAGAGCTCGTCGGGCGTGGATGCGAGCGCTCCGGCACCCGGGCGCAGGGCAATCGAGTGGTGGTACAGCACCAAGAGCCGCGGCTTCGCCTTGGCCGCGAGCTCGGCGAGCTGTTCGGTCGAGGTATGGTACTTGGCCGCGAAGGCCTGGAACCTCGCGTCCCGCTTCGACAGATACTCGAGCGTGTTCACCTCGTGGATGAGCACGTCGCAGCCGCGGCAAGCATCGATGGTGGCCGGCGTCGGGCTCGTGTCGCCCGAGATAACGATGCTGCGATCGGCGGTGTCGAAGCGGTAGCCGTAGCTTTCCATCGCGTGCTTCGTCGGGAAGGCCGTGACGGTCACGTTCGCGTCCTTGTACACGACGCCCGTGCGAATCTCGTGCGCATTCACCTTGTAGCCGTCCGGGAAGTCGTGCTGGTTGCCGTCCGCGTTGGTGCGCGTCTCGATGTCGACCCGGTAGGCCTCGAGCAGGTGATCGGTCATCGCCTTGATGCCGGTGGGGCCGTAAACGTCGATCGGCACCCGCCGTCCCAGCGTCCAGGGGCTGAAGATGAGGTCGGCGTAGCCGACGGTGTGATCCGAATGGAGGTGCGTCACGAACGCGATGCGCAGGTTCGTCGGTTCCAGGGCCGTGACGCCCCTCTCGATGACCGCGGCTTTCGCGCGGCGAATCACCCCGGGCCCGAAGTCCACGAGATACGGCGTGTCGTTCACGACGATGGCCGTTGCCGGTCCTGATCGATCCGGATCGGCGGCAGGATTACCCGTCCCGAGCATGACGATCCTGGTCCTTCCCGCGGATACCGTCTCTGGTTGCGGCGCGGCGGCAACGCCGCCGGCAAGAGCGCACGTGATCACGACGAGGGTCCCCCGGCACCTCCGCCCCGCCGTGTCGATTCTCACGGGCGGTGTCGGCACTAATTGCAGTCTCCCGACGAGTGATCGTGCACGACGCGCCAGCCTTCGCGTAGCTTTCGGAAGACGACCGTCGTCATGCCTGTCAGCTCCTTGCCATCCGACATCTTGAGGCGCCATCGGCCACGAGCCACGGGCGCCTCTGAGCCCAGGGTCAGCACGTCCAGGACCGGAAAGTCGAGCGTGCCCATCTGCTTCCCCGCTCCCTGATAGCGGCCGCGATAGCGGCCGAGCGTCGGCTGCCAGCCGCGCGTCTCCTCGCCGTTCGAGAAGAAGACGAGATCGGGCGAGTTCCAATAGCCCGCCATGTATCCGTTCAAGTCGCCGCGGTTCCAGGCCTGGATCTGGGCGGCGAGGACGGCACGTACGCCGCGCTCGACATCCTCCGCCGGCTTGTCGGCCGCGGCCGACAGGGTGCTTAGCGCGAGAAGGAGTGATGCCGCCCGTCCGGCCCCACGGTGGATCGAGTGCTTCACGGTCGTTCCTCCAGTCCTTTGGCGCGGCGCTAGAACGTCAATCCACCACTCGCCGACACCTTGACGGTCAGTCCGCCCGATCGCCACCATGCTCCCCGCTCGTTGGTCATCTGCAACTGGAGCTCGTATGCCCCAGGGAGCACGCCCCGGGCCAGGGTATGGCCGGCGGTCATCCCCGAACGGTCGGGCGACCAGAGAACAGACCGCAGGTCCAGCGGCACTTCCACCCTCTGTTTGCCTGCGAGGCGGAGCGCCAGGGACGGTTGCGGCAGTCTCGGGGCGTTCACCTCCGCCCAGTACATCGGCTCTTGCGCGCCTTCCGCAGTCACCCTGGCGAGGGTCAAGTACGTACGAGCCTCGAGAGCCACCGGCTGCTCGCTGACGTTCTCGACCTTGACCGTGATCGCGCCGCGGGTACTTTTCACCACCGACAGGACCACGCGCGGCGACGCGGACGGGCTTGCGGCCACCGCGGACAACACCACGAATACGACACCGAAGGTCATTGCCTTCTCCTTCGATAGAGGGAGCGCCGCTTCATTCTCGTTGTTGGCCGGCCCTGTCAGCCACGCACCTCGGGCCGCCTACGCGCCCGCGCTCTCCATGGGAGGACGAAGAAAGCAAAGACGCTCATCGTAAGAAGAGAGGCGACCACCACGTCCGCCAGTAGCCCAACCACCAAGTGTGCCTCGAAGATGTTCAAAGTTCCCCATGCAAGGCGACAGAGCCCGAAGGTCACGATGATCAGCGGGAAGAAGAGGACCTCCGCAACTGTCGAGAAGGCGTCGAACCACGGTTCATTCTGACTGCTGGAGAGCCACACCCACCAGGAAGCAACGAAAAGGGCCCAATAGGTGTAGGCGCCTCCGACGAGCCAGGCCTTCCTGCTTCCAAGCCTAGTCATCGCATGGTCCGTCCAACACACGTTAAGCTGCGGCGCTCCCGCACCGGTCGAGACGACAGCAGTGCGCCGTCAGCTTCGCTTTGTTGGACGGCTGCTCCGGCGTGCGGGACGGCTCACTCCGGAGACTGCTGGCCGGTTGAAGGCAGGTCTCGCCTTTGCGGGAAGTTCAATGGCAACGAAAAGATCGGAAGGGAACAGATAGTCCTCTCCCGACTCGTCGATCACACGGATTAGGGAGCTTTTCTCGGCGGCCGGGTCTTCAAGCACCCGGTAGACCTTGCGAGGTTGGAGCGAAGCACGGTAAGTGCCATTCCGCACGCAGACGACGTACCGCCCTTTGGACCGGGGCATCGCTATTCCAACAGCCGCTTGATCTTCATGTCGACACGCCCGATTCCGTGAGCCTCGTACCAATGAAGCTCCGCCTCCACGACGCGGCCGTCCGGCACCTCAACGAGCGCCCTGCCCTTCAGCTTGCGCCAACGGCCCTTCCCGTACAACCTTCGGAGCCACGGCAGAAGGCGCAGATTCCGCCCAGTGGCGATCACTTGGATGTCCGTGATTTCGCTGCGGAGCCGGAAGCCCGTCACGCGACGACCCTAACACCGCGCTGGTCCTACTAGTGTCCGTCCGAACTGTCCGCGATCGCGCAGAAGGTCGGCCCCGCGGTGCTCCCAACCGCGTCCGGCGCGCTACTCTTCGAACGCGGAGGAGACCTTGTCCTTCTGTTTCGCGGGGGCCGCCGACGACGTGGTGCCGCCCTCGCCCAGCCGCGCCTTCATCGCCTCCAGCGCCGAGTCCACTTCGGTCTTCTGCGAGATGGCGGAGAGCTGGCGGTCCAGCTCCTCGCCTTCGGAGACGGCGATGGTGTCCATCGCGGAGAGCCGGTCCGCCTGCTCCTGGATCGAGCCGGCCGTCTTGTCGAACACGTTCATCGCCCCGTCGATGTTGTACTCGTCCGTGATCGACTGCATCTTGCGCTGGGCGTCGTTCATGGCGTGGATGGCCTTGAGCTCGCCGAGCTGGCGGATCTTGCCCTGGATCCGCTCCTCTTCGACCTTGAGCTTGCCCCGCGCGTTGTCCGCCCGCGCCTTCGAGGCCTTGTAGGTGGCGACGGCGCGCTCCGCGGTCGCACGCGCCTCGACCTGGAGCTGCAGGGCGCGGCGCGCCAGCTTCTCGTTGCCCTGCTTGAGCGCCTCTTCCGCCTGCCGCTCGAGGTTCTTGATGCGCGCGTTGTGCATGTCCTGCTCGCGCTTGGCCTTGGTCTCGAAGGCGATGGTGGTGGCCGTCGCCTCGCGCAGGCTGCGGAGGTTGTCGAGCATCTCCCGCGTCGACTCCTCGAGCATGGCGAGTGGCACCTGGTTCTCCGCCTCACCCAGGATCGAGTTGAAGACGGCCCGGAAGAACCGGCCGATGCGCGTGAACATTGCTGGCCTCCGCCGCGGAAAAGGAAGTGGCCGAGAATAGCACGATCGGCCAGGCGTGAGTGCCCCAGGGTAAGCCGACCGCAGAGCAAGGCAGCGCCGCGCAGCGGCGGTGCGTTGCGAGGGGGGTTTCAGGGGGGGTCGCGAGTGCCCATCGCGGATGCTGCGCGAGTGCCCCCCCTGACTTAATACGCCCTACTGAACCGGCGCCGTACCCACCGGCCGGTTCTCGGCTATCCGCTCCGCGATGAAGCGCTGCGGGTCCTTGAGGAGCAGGTCCGACTTCGGCACCAGCTCCAGGGCCTTCTTCACCTGCGGATCCCAGGCCATCGACCGCCTTCGCGTCTCCCCCTCCCCGAACACCTGCAGGAGGACCTGCTCGGTGATCTGGTGCGCGATGACGTCGTGGTTCGCGGCCAGATCTTCTGGCGTGTACTTGAGCTTCCGGGTGTCGAGGTAGCTCTTGAACTCAGTGAGGGTCCGATCGTCGACCTGGAAGTCCCGGCTCACGATCCGGAGCTTGGCCGCGCTCACTTCGGACCGCTTCCCGGCCCCGGCGATGTCGGCCGCGCTGCCCGTCGTCTCCGCGGCCGAGAAGCTCCGGGCGAACCCGCCGAAGGCCGCCTTGGAGATGAGGTAGGCCACGAACTTGTTCGGCGTCTCCTGCTCGACGCAGAAGTCGGGGGTAATGCCGTCGCCGCCGAAGACCTTGCGGCCGGCGTCGGTCAGCTTGGCCTCTCCGCTGCGCGCCTCGTCGCAGGTCTTGCGGTCCTTGGGCGCGACGTAGTCTTCGAAAGCGGTGGACCCGTAGTCGCGCTGGATGGACCGGCCGGAGGGGGTGTAGTAGCGCGCGGTGGTGAGGGCCAGCGCATAGCCGCGGACGTTGCGCAGGGGCATGATCGTCTGCACGAGGCCCTTGCCGAACGTCGTCTCGCCCACGATGAGGCCGCGGTCGTGGTCCTGGATGGCGCCGGCCACGATCTCCGACGCGCTCGCGCTGTGCTTCGACGTGAGGACGATCAAGGGCAGGGACGCGAAGCGGCTCTCCTCTTCGGTCACGTAGCTCGTCTCGTCCCGCTTCGTCCGCCCGCGCGTGAAGACGACCATCTGCCCCTTCTTCAGGAACAGGTTCGAGACTGCGAAGGCCTGGTCGAGAAGTCCCCCCGGATTGTCCCGGATGTCCAGGATCAGGGAGGTGGCGCCCTGCTGCGTGAGCGTGCGCAGCGCCTTCTCCAGCTCCTTCTCGCAGTCCGCGGGATCGCCGGGGCGGCAGGCGGTGGTCTCGTTGAAGTCGGTGAGCCGGATGTACCCCGTCTTCTTCGAGGCCATGAAGAAGTACGGTACCGAGTGCAGCGGGATCTCGTCGCGGAGGACGGTGAACTCGAGGGGCGTCTCGTAGCCCTGGCGCACGATGGTGATGTGCACGGGCGTGCCTTTGGGGCCGCGCAGGCGCTTCACCGCGTCGTCGATGGCCATCCCGCGCGCGTCCTCGTTCTCGATCTTGCTGATCACGTCGCCGGCGCGGATGCCCAGACGGTGGGCCGGAGTCCCTTCGAACGGCGACACCACGGTGATGTTCCCGTCGATGGACTGCACGGTGATCCCCAGGCCGTAGTAGGAGCCCTTCTGGCGCTCCTGGAGCGTCGAGTACTCCTTGGTCTCGAGGAAGTTCGAGTGCGGGTCGAGCGTCCGCAGCATCTCGCGGATCGACGAGGAGACGAGCTTGTCGCTCTTGACCGGCTCCGCGTAGTGCTCCTCGACCGCGCTGAGGATCGCCGTATAGAGACGGAGGTGGTCGGACAGCTTGTTGCCGCCGGCGAGGACCCGATTGCCGAAGAACCCACCGGCCAGGGTCGAAATCCCGAGAACCGCGATGCTGAACGCGCCCAGCCTGCTGAGTTTCATGCCCGAGAACCCCTCCCCCGCACGATGATAGCAGACCTTCTCTCAGGCCTCTCCCGCGCCCGGCCGCCGCGCCCGCAGGCCGCGCGCCCAGACGACGATCAGGAAGGCGAGGACGATTCCTCCCAGGACGATGAGGATGGCCGCCCACCGTTCCGCGAACCACGCGTCGAACCGCTCCAGCCATTGCAGCGCCTCGTCGCCGTAATAGAACCCCATCGCGGCCCAGAAGGCATAGCGCATCCCGCGCGCGATCAGAAGGGTCAGGGCCAGCTTCCTTCCCGAGAACCCGACGACGCCCGCGGCCACCACGAAGATCTTGAACGGCATGGGCGGCGGAAGGACCGCGGGTATGGCGAGCGTGAGCACGCCCCAGCGTTGCACGGCGAGCTCCACGCGCTGGACCCGGCCCGCGCCGAACTTCTTGGCGAGGAAGGCTTCGCCCCCGCGCCGCCCCAGCTCCCACATGACCAGGCATCCGGTGACCGACCCCAGGGTCGTCATGAGCGCATAGAGCCAGGCGCGTTCGGGATGGATGTGCGAGGAGGTGACGAGGAGGATGTCGTTGATCTCCGGGAAACTCAGGAAGGAAGAGTCCAGGAAGGCGACGACGAACATGCCCGGCGCACCGAGCAGCGGCACGAGGACGGTCTGAACCCAGAGGACGACCTTGTGCATCGGGGGAGACGGGCCTCAGGAAGGGAGGACGAATTCCTCGGTGTCGGGATCGTGGTCGAACAGCTCGCCGTAGCGAGCCCAGTCGAGGGCGGTGCCGAGCTGGCGCTCGGCTTCGGTCGGGGAGAAGTGCTCTTCGAGCCGCTCCAGGAACTCCTGCTTGCGCACGCGTCCCCCCTCCGCCTCCTGCAGGGCCTCGCGGATCCGGCGGAGAATGGGCAGCTCGAAGAGGCGGCGCCGCAGCCGCTCCTTGCGTTCGGGCGCCTCCGCCGCGGACAGGGCGCGCCCTTCCGCGGTCAGCTCGATGTC
>WNFI01289873.1_pt1 | contig 14733 bp, 10 predicted proteins | sample 5400471 | NCBI WGS metagenome assembly WNFI01 (sample SAMN13153348, study PRJNA577476) | soil metagenome | isolation source: 100 cm saprolite on Douglas fir-dominated hillslope | place: USA:California | collected 2013-09-17
GGCGCGGCGGCGATTTTCATGGCTATAGGTAAACTTGACGAACTGGCGAAAGGGTGGATAGCCATAGCGGCGCCGCGCCTCGATCTCGGCGGCATAAAACTCATGATAATCGTGACGTGAAGCGGCATCGATGCAAAAGTGCTGCGGGTTAAATGTTTGAATAATCACATGCCCGGCCTCCTCACCGCGCCCGGCTCGACCTGCAACCTGGGTGAGCAGGGTAAATGCACGTTCGGATGCGGCGAAATCAGGCAAGTTGAGAGCAATATCCGCTGAAACAACTCCTACCAGGGTCACCCCGGGCAGATCAAGTCCCTTGGCAATCATCTGTGTTCCCACCATGATATCGGCCTCGCGATTGGCGAAGCGATCCAGCAGGGCCTGGTGAGCACGATGATTGCTGGCGGTGTCGCGGTCCCAGCGGAGCAAACGGGCGGTAGGGAAACTGCGGCCAATGGTTGCCATGACCTTCTCTGTTCCCAGGCCAAAATAGCGTATACCTGGACTACCACACTGGGGACAGACATGCAATATCTTGCCCTGGCGATTACAGTAGTGGCACAGGAGAATGCGCTCAGTCGAATGATATGTTAAGGGTATATCGCACTGGTCGCACATGGCTACAAAGCCACAATCGCGGCAGAGAACGCAACTGGCTGCTCCGCGCCGGTTAAGAAAAAGAATAGCCTGTTGGCCCATGCGTAAAACGCGCTCAAGCTCACTTTGCAAACGCCGACTGATAATGCTGGTGTTGCCAGCGTGTAGTTCACTGCGTAAATCAATTACCTCAACAGGAGGTAAGGATGCTCCAATGCGTCCTGGCAACTCGATCAGGGTATAGGCCTTTTGCTGGGCGCGGTAGAAGCTTTCTATAGCAGGGGTGGCACTGCCCAGGACAACGGGAATGCGCAGGATGCGCCCCAGAGCCAGGGCTGCTTCACGGGCATGATAGGTAGGTTTAAGTTCACTCTGCTTATAGGCCGGTTCATGCTCTTCATCAAGGATGATTATACCCAGGTCCGGCAGCGGTGCGAAGAGAGCCGAGCGCGACCCAATCACCACATCGACCTGGCCAGAGCGAATCCTGCGCCACTCATCATAGCGCTCACCCTGGAAAAGGTCGCCATGAATAATCGCCACTTTGCCCGGAAAACGTCCTGCGAAACGCTGGATAGCCTGGGTGGTAAGCACAATTTCCGGTACCAGTACAATGCCGCGCTTGCCCTGAGCGATAATAGCCGCCAATGCCTGAAGATAAACTTCCGTCTTGCCACTGCCGGTTACACCATGGAGCAGAATAGGTTGAGGAGTAGTATTATGCGCAGGTGAAGCTTCCCAGTGGGGTGTGGGTTGACCGGGAGTGGAATACAGTCGTTTATGCTGTGCACGCCCATGGTGGTTACGCTGTGAAGATGCATGCATATGCAAGGCCGCCCCTACAATCTGGTCCAGGGCATATTTTTGATCAGGTGTAAGCGCCAAGGGGGCGCTTGGAGCAATCGTTTGTCCTTGCAGCGGGCTGCGCTGTACCTCAACCTCTTCGATGCTGATGATCTGTTCATCTACCAGGGATTGCAACTGCTTAGGCGTTAGTTTAGTGGCCTGACAGAGCTTTGTTGGTACCCAGTACGAGGCAAAGTTCTTTTCACCTGTACCGTGAAGAAGCAGTTCTACATTATCAGGGGCCATAGGAACAACTACAGAAGCGGGAGAGCTTTGCGGCAACATTGCCTCTGTACGCTGGCGCCAGGCCGCCAACACCTCTCGTTGTGCTGTGAGACGCACGACACGCTTGATACGTTTTTTGACAAGCGGGGCAGCCAGTTGTGGATTTCGTTCAACCAGGCCGCTAGCCAGAGCTTCCTTTACTATTTCTTTGGCACGTGTCAACCCCAGCATTTTCTTGAGTTGTTCGATATCTAAAGCCCCCTCAGCCAGCAGAAGGCCCTGCAGCGCTTGCAGGCGCAGCGATACTGGCTGCTGCACTGCTATGTCCTCGCCTTCTTCGCTCTTCACCATTTGCAGGACGATGCGCGAGCGCTGCACCAGGCCTGGTGGCAGCATCATCATGGCAATATGCGCCAGCGGTGTAACATAGTATTCAGACATCCACTCGGCCAAGGCGTGCTGATGAGGCAGGAGAGCTGGCTCAGGATCAAGGATAGCAGAGATGGGGCGGAGAGCGTAATCGACATCCATAGTCGTGACATCCGTGGGCATATGCCAGATGACGCCTTCCACAAGGCGCTCACCATAGGGGATAGCGACCAGTTGGCCTGGGCGGAGCTTGTCGGCAAGTTCGACTGGAACAGTGTATGTGAGCAGCGGTTGTTCACTGTTCCAACTGGCAGCGGAGGTTAGTACATCTGCGAGCACGTTAGCGCCTCTCAAATTCATGTTCTAAGGCTGACAGGCTAAAATGAATCATCGTTGGGCGACCATGACAGCAGCTAAAAGGGGCATTGGTCTGCTCCAATTGTTCAATCATTTCGCGCATTTCGCTCACCGTCAGGAAGTAGTTGGCCTTAATAGCGGCTTTGCAGGCGACGTTCGCCAGGGCATGCTCTTCCCAGGTCTCACTATGGCCTCTCTGCTCTGGTACAGTCAAATCCACCAGCAGTTCATGTAGCGAGCGAGCATTCATCTGCTTAATCAGCACCTGCGGCACGGCTTTGATGTGCAGCAGATTGTCTTCAAGAATGTCGAGGCTAAATCCAATCTGTTCTAGCTGCGGGCGGCGCTCTTCTAGAGCCTCCAACTCTTGCGGGGCCAGTTGCAATTGCATGGGGGTCAAAAGCATTTGCGAGAGGGGTGCGCGGGCCTTTAAGGCGGCTACCATGCGTTCTAACAAAATCCGTTCGTGCGCGGCATGCTGATCAATCAGATACATGCCCTCTTTGCCCTCGGTCACGATATAGCTCTGGGAAAGCTGACCGACCACACGCAAAGTGGGAAGTCGGCGTGACTGAGACATAAAAGACTGCTGCTGCGCGGCGGCCGAGGGCACGCTCACAAGTGGTAGATCGCCCTGGGTTGAAGTAGATGCGTTAGCTGGCATATGAGCTTCGGCGCTGTTGACTTCCTCTCTCTCTTCAGGCTGAAGCGTAGTATCACTTGCCTGTGACTGCGAGAGGGGCGCAGGTGTAGTGGGTGTAGTGGGTGTAGCGGGTGTTGTAAGCTTATTCTTCCCGCCAGGCTCGCTTCTGGGCACATGGCTCTGCCATAATCTCGCTAACAATGGAGGTTTTGAACCTGTTTCCTCTTCAGTCACTGTGAGCCATGGATTATCTTGTGGATAGCTGGCAGAATCACGTAGAAGAGGTCCTGCTGGCATTGCTCCACGTAGGCATCTCGGCCTCATGCAGTAGTGCCTGACGTACCGCGCGCAACACGGCAGCATAAACGCGCCGTTCTTTTAAGAAGCGGATCTCTGTCTTGGCCGGGTGTACGTTGACATCAAGCAAGGTTGGATCAAGGTTGATATTGATAACCGCAATGGGGTGTCGTCCACTGAGTAACAGCGAGTGATAGGCCTCTTCTACAGCGGCTGTCAGCATCCTGCTCAGGACCCAGCGCCGGTTCACGAAGAATGAGATATGCTGGCGTGTGCTCTTGTAACAGGCGGGCTGGCTGGTATAGCCACTTACCACAGGGCGTTCAGGATCATCATCCCGGCCATCGAGACTACTGATGGCAACCATCTGTTCGGCGATTTGTAGGCCATAAATTTCTATTAAGACGCTGGAGAGTTGACCATCACCCGGCGTGGCAAAAATTTGTCGCCCTTCGCTAAAGACGCTGAAGCGAATTTCAGGATACGCCAGGGTGTACTGTTCTAGCATATGATGGCAGTGACTGATCTCCGTATGGCGACTCTTCAGGAATTTCAGGCGGGCGGGTACTGCGCTGAAGAGATTACGCACAGTTAACGTGGTTCCCTCTGGCGAAGCTGCTGCGCTCACATCTGAGATGTGCCCGTTGGCCGCGCTGACCTGCGCGCCCTGGGTCGCTTCCCGGTGGTGGCTGAGCAGGTTCACTTCTGCGACGGCGGCAATACTTGCCAGCGCCTCGCCACGAAAGCCTAATGAGCGAATGTGTTCCAGGTCGTCTATCTGTGTGACCTTACTGGTAGCATGTCGGGCGAGGGCCAGCTGCAATTCATCACTGGGGATGCCTGATCCGTTGTCAGTGACGCGAATAAGCTGAAGCCCGCCATTCATCAGGTCCACGCGAATCTGGGAGGCTCCTGCATCAATGCTATTCTCGATGAGTTCCTTCACAACAGATGCTGGCCGCTCAACAACTTCTCCTGCAGCAATTTTTGCTGCGACATCGGGCGCAAGCTGGCGTATTGGCATAGGACTAGTTCTCCAAAAAGGGTTTTACATCTATTAAGAACGAGTGTTCAGAGAAGATTATAACATATATGAGAGAGCATTTCCTCACGACAAAAAGAGGGGAAGCGGAGTTTCAGGCCACTCCCCATGACGCTTTCATGACGCTTCCTCCTTATAGTAGGACCAGAGAGGATACAAACAAGCGATTGCTGCTCAACGTCTTTCCTCGTTATAACTCATCAATACATTTCATTCCTACAAACAAGTTGACAATACCCCCAGGAGTACTAGGCCAATGACTTGTAAAAGGCGCAGATGTAACAAAGCATGACCAGTGGGCACTATCTCTCTGAACCCGCTTGCGGGAGGTCTGGTGGAGAAGTAGTGAATGGCTAATAGCTTTCGCGTGTCCTACACTCGCAATGGCATTGCCTGGGTAACCGCCGATCTCTTAACGCAAAGCAGATCACGTAGGCATCATTCCCACTGCCAACCACCAGGCACGTTGACATTTGTTTAGGATGTTCGGTCTGCTCGTCATGTGAAACCTTGATGAGGGATGAGCAAAAAAAAACCGAACAGGAAAAGGAGTTGTTGTTTTGTATAAGTCACAACCACATGAAGACCAACTGGGAGATCCGGAGAATCTTCCAGGGGCAGAGACGCAACCTGACGAGACGGGAAGTGCTAACTCGTTTGCCAGGTGGGCTGCCGCATCGGGCAGACCCTCCAGCAAGCCATCAAAGGCCAGTGCTCAACCCGTACGGCAGAGTCGAAGAAAACTTATCTCGCTGATTGCTATAGGTGCCGTGGCGATCGCTACAGGGGCAACTGGGGTCGGAATCTCCCACGCCGAGGACATTGACGGCTGGGTCCGCAGGATGAGTGGCGAGAATGGCCAAGTCGCAGTCAAGAGGCACAAGAGCGACGGCAACGAGAGCGACGGCACCGAGAGTGACGACAAGCATAAGAACAAGCCGCCGACACAGCAGCCAACGCAACCGACGCAGCAGCCAGTGTCGACAGGAACGGTGATTGGATCTGCCAACATGGCTCCGAACAGCAGCATGGCTTTCAAAAATCCAGCCAATGGTCAGCAGGCTATCCTGGTCCGCATGGCCAATGGCAAATTCGTAGCGTCCACATCAGCCTGTACTCACCAGGGGGTGACGGTCGGTTGGGACCCGGCCACCCAGACCCTCCTCTGTCCGGCGCATGGAGCGACTTTTAACCCGGCCACTGGTTTCAGTGCCACCTTACCGGCAAAGGCTCCTCTGACGGCTATCTCTGTTCACGTTAGTGGCGCCAATGTTGTGACACCCTAGCCACTTCCTTCCGTGTGGGATGCGCTCTCGTGCAATCGAGAGCGCGTCCTCATAGATACAACGCAATCTGAGCGCTGAGGCGCTCAGCGGAAAGTAAGGAGAGGTGCACGAATGGAGAGGACCACCAACTCATCAAGACATGACCGTCACCGCTCTGCCTCCTGCTCACCCGACGATTGCCAACAAAGGCGCGGCCTGACGGTTGAACTTTTGTTGGGCGGCATTCTCATTCCTGGCATCATTGAGTACAACGCCAGAGATGACCGGGTGACGTTTACTATAATGAGCAAGAATATGCCGCGACCGATTCGTGGCAAGTCTTGATCTTAAAACAGGAGGCGATGTTCCTGTCCAGGCTCGGAGCCGGACACCATCAAGTCGAGTATGAGGCTTGTTGTTTATCTCGTCTCCTGTATTCTATCTGAGGGAGATTCGCGTCAAGTGAGTCGAACCGAATCTGAAAAATTTACAAGAAAGGCATATACTCCATGGCACAGCAGAGTACAATGAGAGAGGAAGAAGAACAGGCGGCTGGAGCAGAGGAAAGCGCGCCGCGAATGATAGGCCTGGAAGCGGGCATACCCCTATGTGAAACGCCTTTCCGCCCATTAACGCGCCTCGAGCTGCGAAACCTGTGGACCAAGGAATTTGGCGAGCAGGACTTCGCGCTGCAAATGTGGACGCGCCTGGTAGAACTGCAGGGCCTGGAAATCGAGATGATGCTCCAGATGCACGGTCTGCTCATATTCGGCGTGATGGTCAGCACACAGAGCTATACCCAGTTTTACGTCGACCTGAATGAAAAACTGTATCGCGAGAGCGAGCCGGAAACGGCGGATGCGCTGCACGAATACCACCTCGCGCTCTTGTTGCCACAGGATCAGCCAGAGATCGGACCGGATGGGCTGCCGGTCCTCTTGCACTATATCCATATGCGCGACGTGATGATCATGAGCGCGGGACACAGCATAAAGGTTCCTTTCTGGCGCGGCAAAATTAGCGAGGTGGATGCGTTCGTGATGGGTGCGACAGCTTCGGAGCAAATGAGATAATTCAATATCTCATTTACACCAGATAGAGCGTGAGGAGGTCGGTGGAGAGGACCAGTCCGACGGTGCCCCAGTACTGCTTTCCCCAGCGCGTTGCGAGAACACGCGGCTCTGGTCGGAATGCCGACCAGAGCCGCGACGCGTTTGGGAAGGGGAAGGGTTCGCTTCGCTTTTCGTCGGGCTGCCCGTCGGGTCTGGACTCCATGGTACCGCGCTTTCTTTTCGTTCAGCAGGATCTCGCCGTTCTGGTCACCCATCTTGTCGGTATTCCCACCCCAAAGGAGCATCAGGAAGAAGACAACGATGTTGTAAAAGAGGGCGACCTGTTTATGTACGACGCCGTTCTGGACGGCGAGTGGCAACAGAGCGCTAGAGACGATAAATATCCCTAATGCGATGGTCATGCAAATGATATCAGTGATGCGCGAATCGGCGATGGGAATGTCACATGCGATCCTTGGTGGGCGCCGTGTCCCCGTTTCCGCTTCTTCCCCGCTGGCCGCCTCTCAATGGGCGAAGGCTTTGGAGTATGAGGTGGTTTGATCTGTCGCCGTGACCGGAAACAGCCAGGTCATGAGTCCCAGGCACGCTCCCTGCTCAGTGAGGATCTTGAAGGACCCGTGAGCGTCACATTTGATGTAGGTACCGCTTCCCGCCGGGCGGTCCGGATTGCCGCTGAAGATCGTGAATGTCATGTTGCAGGGCATGTGTTGCTGAAGAACAGGACGCATCTCCTGGGCGGTAAATGCCAGATCCCTCATGCTCAGAGGGAAATCAAGAGAATAGCGCTGTTCGCGTCTCCCAAATGTGGCAAGCATGTTCTTGCGGAACGCGAACGGGAGACACAGCCAGAGCCGTCGTAGCATTGTCAAGACCTGACTGTTCACCAGGGCTATCCGCGCTTGCTTCAAAAACCATCGAACGAACGCGTTGTTGAAAAAATGTGTCTGTTCCATAACAGTTGTCCTTTTTTCCCTTGACTTTCGTTTTCATCATCATTGAGGAGAATCCCACAGACCCACCTCACCAGGACGATCCTCCTCCTCTTCCTCGATGGGAGCCGTGGTCACAGGCGGGAAGATCACCAGATCATCGGAGCATTCCCCTGAAACGAGATGCTTCATACAACGCTCCATGGCCGCGATCACGAGATCGATAGGTCCTCTAGTCCTTTGAGGGGGCAAACCTGATGGCAGACGCCTGTACAAGGCGCTGCACTACAAAACTACATGAGTTACCCATTGCTTCTAGCTATTGATGCAACACCAGCATTTTCCACAGCTCAAAGAGACTGTGATACCCGATGATAGCAGTGGCTGCACATGCTAGAGGAATGTGAATATAGCGCCAGACAGAAATGATCATTTGGGCAAGCTGCTGACGGCGCAGTGAGCGGGCGAGCATGGCGTGCTCGGCGAGCACTGCGCCAGCGCGGTTGAAATCTTTTGCTTCGCGAGGCGGCAGCCTGGATAGAGCGACATTATCTGGTGGTTGAGCCCAAATTGAGGCCAAAATCGTGCGCAAATTTCGCTGCTTCCACCAGTACTGCAGTGTGAACACTAGTCCCTTGCCGCGTAAGAGTCGTTGTTCGCAGAACTGCTTGAATGGGTCCGATTTGCCCGCGCTCAGTCGTTCGATCGTTAAGGATAGATCAAACAAGCGTTCCGCCACCGAGCGCGTGATCCCAACGCCATTGCGGTCAGCTTCGGCAGCGATTACTCGCGCCTGCCAGAGATCGAGCAAACGGCCTATGATTCCTGTGAGAACAAGCGCGAGCAAAGCGTAGAGGGCTGTTGTGCCGTAGGCAGCTTCGGTAAAACGGCGGGCCAGAAACGAGAAATCGTGGGTAATACCCTGAAAGTTGTTATGCATAAAGGCGATCAGCACACTGATGACACCAAACCAGATATGCAGCCAGAGCCAGTCCTGCACTTTTCCCGGCAAATTTCGCATAAAACGACGGCGCATGGTATAGCCAGCTACCAGTAGGACAAGGACGAAAGCCACGATGCCAAACTGGCGGAAAGGATCATTGTACGGACCGGGATACGGCTGCGTTGCAACGGCCGAACGATAGACGAGGAAGACCCAGCCAAGAACGAACAGGGAACTTGCCAGAAAGAACCAGTTAAATTTTGACCCTGGCGTTTTCCAGATGCGCCGGACAGTTTTTCTTCGGATCGAAGGGCGATTTGCTATTTCCATGTGCTTTTCCTCTAATTTGTTCGTCGTCGTAGAATCTCTTCAGTTGAGCCAAAGAACGTGCCTGGTTGAACACGTAACGCAGCCCCCGCCGGACAGGCCTGCACACAGGCCTGGTTGCTGTAGCCGGCGCACAGGTCGCATTTAATCGCGATTTTTTTGCGTAGTTCATCGTAGCCACTGCGAGAGGGGAACACATCGAGTGGACCAGAAGCTACCTGGCTGCCACCAGCTACATCTGCGCTGACCACCGGTAACGCCAGTTTTGCGCTGGTCGCTGGTAGTACTGGTAGAGTTCTGCGTGCCCGCTCTTTGCCTGCACCTTTGGTAATCAACGTGCTGAAACGCTGCCAGGTGCTCTGGGCAAGCGGTTCATCATCGATTTGCGCGATCGAGATGGCCCCATAGGGACAGCGTTCCGCGCAGATGCCACAGCCGATACAGCTTTCCGTAATGTATACCTCGCCATTGGGATGCCGTGCTATACCGGCCCGGCTACACAACATGCAGACCGGGTCCTGACATTGCCGACAGGTTGTGGTAATACTGATGTTGCCAACGACCATCCCTTTGCGGTTCATGCGCGAGTGCCCGTGTCGTCGTTCACAGGCATATTCGCACTCATTGCAATGAATACATTTATCCAGGTCAATCACCAGCACTTCTGTCCCCTCCACTACGCCATCATTCACCAGTGAATGGAGTCCTGATTGCACATGAGGATCAGCTGGCATTACGTCTGGTATAGAGGTTTGCAGCGATCTGGATGGGATCGCGGGATCTCGCGTGGAGGCAGCAACCTCAAGATATTCTTGCATGCGCAAGACAAAACGCTGCTTTACGTCTGGATAACGCTGGAACAACGCCAGAACGACTTGCCGGGGAAATTCCGCCACCCGGCAGCGGTTGATGGTGGTTACCGTGACAGCCTGTCCATCTCCCAGCAGATCCAGGCCGCCGGCAAAGTAGTCGCCTCCCTGGCGATAGGCGATAATGCGTTCGCCACTTTCGCCTTGTCCCGTGCCTACCCGCGTCTGCCGGGCAACTTTGACAAAACCCTCTAGCAGAACATGCAGGGTTTCGCGCGCTGGGCGGCCTCGCTTATCTTCAGCAAACAGTTGTTCGCCGCGTTCATAGTGGCTTATCGGTGTCTGGCGGATGAGTGTCTGGAGATCAGCGTCTGCCACTCCCTCGAAGAGTTCTATGCGCCGCAGAATGGCCAGGAACGAATGGTTCTGTGTAAAACGTTCAAAATGCAGGCGCACCGCAGGCGCGTGTTCCATCAGGTACTGCATCACCTGTTCTGGTACGCGGAGAAGCAGTGTGGGCATTTGTGCCCGCACAGAGGCTTTATAAGGCAATCCCGTCAGCATTCCATCCTCCCCCACACACTCGCCGCGGCGCAGCTTTGCCACCGGGAGTTCTTTGTTCTCCTGATCAGTTGTTGTCAGTTCCAACCGCCCCTCCAGGATCAGGTAGAGGTCACGACCATACGCTCCTTCGCGCAGCAGTTGCTCCCCAGGAGCGAGGATAAGCCGTTCGGACAACACAGCCATATGGAGCAGATAGCTATCTGGGACCCACTGTGGATCGCGAAACATCTTTTGCTCGCGCAGGTGTTGGATGAGCAGCGATTGCGACCAGCCCGTGGGTATCGCCTGAACGACGCGCTGTCTATCTGGTTGGCTTTCCCATGAAGTGCCCAGGCGCTGCTTGAGCGAGAGCATCAGCAGATCGCGGTGGTTGTCGACCGGGCACACAGGCACGCAAGAGCCGCACATAATGCACTCGTCCGTAAAACGAGCTATTTCGGGCGCGATGCTCGTTGTGGTATTGGCACGATTCAGAGCAGCAATGGTGATCTGTGAAGAACTGGGCAGCGGGCAGGCATCCATGCAGCGGTTACAGCCAATGCACATATCAATCTCAAAAGCAACGCGCGCCAGATCTAGTGGCACTGTCTCTTTGCGGTGTTCCAGGCCAACCGTAACAGGCTTCTCAGTTTCCGGCTTTCGGCCCGTAACCGCTTCTGTGACCAGGTTCCGAGAACTTTGCCTGGTGATGGCTGTTTCCTCGAGGGATACGCCCCCCCTGGCCTGCCGGGGCACACTGCTCTGCGAATGCGAGAAATAGAGCAGAATATTTCCCAGGACAATGCGATCTCCATGTGAAAGGTGAAAGACATTGGTAATTTTCACCTTATTCACTATTACACCATAACTACTATTGAGATCACGAATGTAGAAGCCATCGGGCGCGCTGAAAATCTCAGCATGCCTGCGAGAGAGAGAGGCGTCAGAGAAAATCAGATCGTTTTGTTGATCTCGTCCCAACAGGTAGCGCCGCCCGTGTTCCAGGGGAAGCATGCGAGGTACCCGGTCAGCTCCCACCTGCACCAATACCGGCGTCTCCGGCAGCGTGCGCAGAAACGAGGCGGGAATGAGGCGCGAAACTTGCGCGTGCAACTCTGTACCCGCGAGATGGGCAAAACTGTCGGACGTGGCAACCGCCGCGCGATGGTCAGACGAGATACGGGGGCGTAGCTCAAAACGAAATTGCACATCGCCAAAGCGCACCAGGTCGTGCTGGCGCAAACGGTAGACGCTCTCACGCACAAGAGGGGAGCCATTGACGAAGGTGCCGTTTGAGCTGCCCTTGTCGCGCAGCAGGTACGCATCATCCGTGCGGATGACTTCGGCGTGCAGGCGTGAGACAGAACTGTGCTCCAGCACCCACGCGACTCCGGCCTGCCGGCCAATGGTAATTACTGATGCCTGGTCTTTCTGGTTCAATGGCATCTCTGTGGCAAACACAGGCACTTTGGGATGCGAGATAGGCACAAAATACGCATCGACCTCTTGAGTGAATAATTGATGCGCATCTGGTCGGTTCAACAATGCGTCTGGGCCCATCGTTCCCCTGTGTTCCGCTGCGGAAATCGCGGGTATATCCTGTTTCTGTAAAGAGAGGATGGGGGTAGAGATTTGCTGTTGATCGAGCCATGCGTCGAGATCAAAGTCTGCATCGAACAACTGCCTGACCACTGGGAGCAGATCGGCCTGGTGATCGATTGCACGCTTGAAAGCTAGCCCTTGCCTGCGGTTACCCAGCAGGAGCGCACCAGCGATCTTTCCATTGTAGAAGATCGCCTTTCGGTAACTGCGCGGTCCCGGCTCCGCGATCACCTCATAGAAATGTGGAGTTGCCGGACAGGTGGTCAATCCAACCGAGACAAAATCGAGTCCGTACAGGAAGGTCGCATTGTAAAAATGCTCGGCAGCCATCCGGGGAGCACCTGGGGAGTGCGTGCCAAGCATATGGTATGCTGCGATCTGCGCCTGCTGGATAGCAGGAAACCATTGTCCTATGATGCGTGCGCGTTTGGTCAGTGCATCAGTTGTCTCAATCACATCGCCAGCGGCGTAGATATCCGGACTGCTGGTACGCATGCAGTCATCAACCTTGACGCCACGCCCACAGGCGATACCGCTGGCGCGAATAAAGTCGGTTAGCGGCTCGATGCCAACAGCAATCAGGACCAGTTCGCAGGGAATACGCTCACCCCGCGTGGTCACGACGGCACAGACCTGCCCATCCTTCCCAAGAATTTCCTTGATTTCTTCCCCGGTGCGTACATCAACACCATCGCGCCGTTCTTCCTGCAACACCATATCAGAAGCCACAGGGTCCAGCACTTCTGACCAGAGCTGCTTGCCACGCAGCAAATGGGTCACCTGGTAGCCACTGTGGCGCAGGGTTTCAGCGCTCTCCAGCGCCAGTGTGCCACTACCGCTCACTACTACGCGGTTCACACTTTCAAGACGGCGTAGGATTTCCTGGTAATCGGCGACTGTGCGCAAGGTGGAGACACCGGCCAGATTAAGGCCAGGGCAGGAGAGTGTATGAGAACGAGCTCCGTTCGCGAGTAGTAATCTATGGTAAGGGACCAGCTTGCCATTATGCAATTGGACGACGTGTTGTTGATGATTGATACCCACGACGCGCCCCGGAATGAAATGAATGCGCTGTTCCTGGTAAAAAGTGGCGGGCCGCGCCCACAGTTTTTCCTCCCGCAGGTGTCCCCCCAGGAAATCTTTCAATGCAGGACGATAATAGGCAGGAAAAGGATCGTCCGCTATGATAGTAAGAGCGCGGGCCGCGTCGTGGGTGCGTAAGATCTCGGCGGCGGTCACTCCCGTTATGCCATTGCCAATAATTACGTATGATGGTCGTGTTTCCATGCAATACTCCTGAGTCAGACTTCCACGAAAAGGGTTCAAGGAGGTAGTGCCTTTGGTCGGTCATTTGTTACGCATATTTCTCTTAGCAGGCGGTGGGATAGTACCATGAGGCATATTTGTAATGATGGATATTCGTAATGACGGATATCCCCCGTAAATCCTACTGCGAGCGTAACGCATTGACAATATATGCTATATGCCCATACACTTCTTTTCCAGGAAGGGGCAAACAAGGCCTTAGAGAAAGTGAGCAATTCATTGGATGTTACCGGGAGGCGGCCTACGGATAGCCGAGTTTCAAGCTCTCCAACCGTTTTTGCGCACGTGCTTAAACGGGCACGCCTTCATGATGAGGAGGCCCTGGTAGAACTCTACCAGCGCGCGCTCCCTATTATTTACCGCTACGTGCTCGCGAGATTGGGCCGTCCCGACCTGGCCGAAGATGTGGTTTCCGAGGTTTTCTTAACAATGGTAGAATCTATTGGAGGTCTTCGTACTGAGGAAGAAGCTGGCTTTTATGCCTGGCTCATTCAGATTGCTCAAGGCAAAATTTCTAGAACTCTACGACACTTGACACGTACTAACAGAAGACAGGTCTCTCTGCCAGATACCTCTGAGACAGAGGGTCGCTTTATACAGGAACTAATGGCAATGGATCTGATAAGTAATCCGGCTGCGTTTCACGAATGGCAGGAAACATTGGAAGAAATCGGAATGGCGCTGGGGAAACTGAGTGATGAGCAGCAGGCAATCATAGTTGGCCGCTTTCTGGCAGGGGAAAGAATTGAAGATCTTGCACTGGCTCTGGGAAAACAGCCGGGAGCGGTGCGGGTTCTACAATTTCGTGCGTTGAAGACTCTAGCCAAACATCTAGGGCTAGTGCGCGGATCACACAGCAAGGACAAAGGAGGGCGGAGATGAAGCGGGAGGAGTTGCTGGATCGTTTGATCGATAGGCATGATTACCAGGGAAACCGGCGGCCTATGAGCAATAATGAGATCACAGCCAGCCTGGCTGCCGCGGAAGCGCTTACGCAACTCCAGAAAATCGATGTTCCACCCGAGTTTGCACATCGCCTGGAGTTATCTATCCGTGATCGCGCCCGCTCTCAGGGCGTTCTTCAGCAGAACGGCCGGAGCATTTCAACAAGACCCCTCCGCGGTTCCGCGAAGACACATCTTCTGCCACATCGCCGTACCTGGGTTGCCGTAGGAATCGCGGCCATGCTTGTGTTAGCATTTATTAGTCTATTGACGGCTTTCGCCGTCAGCTTGCCAGGAGATCCGCTCTATAATTTGAAACAGGCGAGGGATCAGTTTATACTTGCCTCTCACAATAACCCACAAGACTATGCCAGTGTAGAGATCGAGCAGTTACACAGCGCACTTAGTGATCTAAGCGCAGCGGTCAATGCCGGGCGTGATGACAACACGATCAAGCAGGCACTTAATATTGTTGCCACGAAAACAAATGACAGCCAGAAAGCAGTGGCCGCGCTGCCAGCCGGCTCTGATCATGATACAGCTCAGCAGAATCTTGATAATGCCCTTGCTGAGGAAAATCAAACGTTGCGCCACCT
>WNFI01016624.1_pt1 | contig 14731 bp, 17 predicted proteins | sample 5400471 | NCBI WGS metagenome assembly WNFI01 (sample SAMN13153348, study PRJNA577476) | soil metagenome | isolation source: 100 cm saprolite on Douglas fir-dominated hillslope | place: USA:California | collected 2013-09-17
CGGTCTCGGTTAACAGAGTTCGATTGGCTTTCTGCGCGGCGCGAACTATAGTCTCCGTGCGCGCGCGACCCGAACCATTGTCGAGTCCTCCGGCGGAAACTGCAGGAGTCTCATACAGCCCGCGCAAACTCTCGCTATACCGCCACATGTAACAAAAACTACGGGCGGCTGCGTCCGGATATTGGAAAGTCGGTATACCGGATTCGTTAAGAATGGCTTCACCTTCCGCCACTTCACCTGCGCCCATCCAACTAGCGAGAATGGGTTTTCCAGGGAGTCTTTTGAACTTCTGCAATCCTCGCGCGATGGCAGTCGCATCGGTCATCGCCTGCGGAGTTACTATTGCTAGAATTCCGTCGTTGTTCGGATCGGAACTGATAATTTCGACCGCTTTTCCGTATCGATCTGCATCTGCGTCGCCCAAAACATCAATCGGATTATTCCGGCTCCAATGACTGGGGAGAATCTCGTTCAGTTTTTGCAAGCTCTCTTCCGAAAGAGTGGCTATTTTCCCGCCCTCTGAGACTAGCATGTCAGTTGCCAGGACGCCGGGCCCGCCTGCGTTCGTGACTAAAGCAAGCCGGGGCCCTTTCGGGCGAGGCTGTTTGCTCAGTACTTCGGCCATGTCGAAGAGGTCCTCAATCGTCTCGACTCGCAGGACCCCAACTCGGCGAAACGCGGCATCGAGCACGGCATCATTACCTGTAAGAGTTCCGGTATGAGAGGCCACGGCTTGAGCGGCCCCTTCCGTGCGCCCTGCTTTGATGACGATAATCGGTTTTCTCAGAGCGACCTCGCGGGCTGCAGAGAGAAACGATCGGGCATCCCCAATCGACTCCATGTAAATCAGAATGCTCTGCGTGTGAAAATCATCGGCCAAATAGTCGATGAGGTCTCCCCAGCCGACGTCCAGCATTGAACCGACAGAGAGAAAAGCGCTAAACCCAACCTGCTCGCGAAGACTCCAATCCAAAACCGATGTGCAGAGCGCTCCACTCTGGCTAATGAACGCCACGTTACCACGTCGGGCCATCCTCTTTGCAAAGGTTGCGTTCAAACCGAGCTCAGGGATCATGATGCCGAGGCAGTTTGGCCCGATCACCTGCATCTGGCCACGGCGCGCGAGAATTTCCTCTTCGAGCTTGATTCCGGCTGCACCACATTCCTTAAAGCCAGCTGATATGATCACTGCCCCTGGCACTCCTGCTGTTTCGCATTCGCCAACTACGTCGGGCACGGTAAACGCCGGCGTGGCGATGACCGCCAGGTCAACCGCGGCTGGCACATCTGCAATCTTAGGGAATGCCTTTACGCCAAGTACGCTGGGTCTCTTCGGATTAATCGGATAAAAATTTTCGCCAAATGAGAGGAGGTTTTCCATCAGCGTGCGACCGACGCTGTTGGGCGCCTCGGTTGCGCCGACCAACGCGACAACTTTGGGACTTAACATTCGCTGCAACATTGGTCCGCGGCGGTCCAGAGTTGTTAAGAGAGAACCCGCTGCTTCCGTTACCAATGAGCTCATTTGATCGGAGCGTACGGCCTCTGGGTTAGGGCTACTTCTCGGCGGTTGTTCAAAAGCGCTCAAAATTTGGCTATCCGGCTCATAATGATGCGTCGATTCAAATGGCGTGCAATGTTTGCGGGCTAGATCGGCAGCGTCAGGACCAGGATCTGCACCAAGAACACTCTGAGAATCATTACTAGCGGGTAGACCGCGGCATAAGCGAGAAGCGGTCTATCCGACTTGGTGATACTACTGGCAAAGGCCAATGCGGGAGGATCGGTCATGCTCCCAGCCAAAACGCCACACAGGGTTGGATAGTCGATCTTGAGAAAAGCTCGGGCCAAAAATCCGACCAGCAAGAGAGGAACTAGCGTCAGAAGTGCGCCTGCCCCAAGCCAGGACAATCCGCTCTCGGAAAAAAGCATTTCCAGGAAGTGGCCTCCGGACTTTAAACCAACGCACGCCAGAAACAGCACAATTCCTATTTCTCGCAGCACAAGGTTGGCGCCCGGGGTTAAATACCAAATCAAGGGTCCCGGTCTACCTAGTTGACTCAAGCAAAGAGCAACTAACAGCGGACCACCAGCTAATCCTAAGCGGACTGGGGCGGGCATTCCCGGCAGCGCGATTGGTAAGCTGCCGAGCACGACTCCAAGCATGATCCCGACAAACACGGGGAGCACGTGTGGATGATTCAGGGCATCGGCTTTGTTGCCAACTAATTCAGCGACCTTGGCGACGCCCTCTTTCGGTCCAACCACTGTAAGCGAATCTCCGAACTGCAAATGAACAGAGTCATTGGCGGCGAACTCAATCCCGGCCCGGTTAATTCGTGTCCCAACGGTTCCGTGATAGTGCTCGAAATTGAGTTCACCCAAGGTCTTTCCCAAAACTTCTCGCTTGGTCACATGCAAATGCTCCGTGGCGAGTTCATTGGGAATTTCCTTGAGATTGACTCGGCTCTTCTTGCCAATGACGGTTTCGAACTCGGAAAGCTTCGCTTTGACGCCGACCAGGCGGAGCGAGTCACCAACGTGAATGACCGAATCATCTTCCGGAACAATGACTCTTCCATTGCGGAGCAGTCGCGAAAAAACGATTCCGGACTCCGCCATAAAAGGCAGGTTGCGAAGAGCGATGCCGTCGCAATTCGGGTTAGTCACTTCCAGGTCAATGTAATCCGGAATTTGCGAATCGATTTCAGCGGCTGAACCCAGCTCAGCTGTTGCCTTTTTTGGCTCGACTCGGAACGTCTTCCGAATCAACAGCATGGTTAGTATGATGCCGACGACTCCGAAGGGATAGGCTACGGCGTAAGCCATTCCGAGCAGATCGCTGCTACCAGGAGGCAGTCCTTTGAGATTCAGCAGCGCCGCCTGTCCGGCAGCCAAGCTCGGCGTGTTGGTGGTAGCGCCAGAGAAAAGACCGGCAGCGGTTGGTAAAGAAAAGCGAAAGAGAAACCGGAAAGCCACCACGAACGAGCCGCCAAGCAGAACTATTGTGGAAGCAAGCAGATTGAGCTGGAGACCGCGGCGCTTTAAGGAAGAGAAGAAGCTTGGCCCGACTTGGAGGCCAACCGTGTAAACAAACAGAATGAGACCAAAATCGCGAACGAACTCCAGGATATTTTGGTCAATATGGAGGCCGGTCTGCCCGAGCAAAAGTCCGGCAAACAGCACGCCGGCTGCTCCCAATCGAATGCCTCGAAATCCGAGACTTCCAAGCACCAAGCCAAGAGCTGCGACGAAACTCAATGCAAGAACCGCGTGGGCAACCATCCCAGGAGCCAGATAATCCATCCACCCAAACATTGCGCTCTCCTACTCGACGGCCTTACGTCGATTAACGTATCCTAAATTCTCTCGGCTGTTCATGCTCACACTCTGTGACAGACTAGCCCGTCGATCTTCGCGTCCGTTGTTTGATCGTAATCATCAATTGTCCTGGTCTAGTGCCCTTGATATGATTTGCTATCTGTGATGAGCCGACAAAAAGCTCCCCCAAACAACGCGGGAGTTGCTGTCCCAGTGGGTAGAAATTCGCGTAAGAAACTTGTTGGTGCTTCTCGGCCTCAGAAATCCGCCTCTCTCGGCGGAAAAGATAAGCGGGCGGAGGAAAGGCAGCGGAAGCTGAATGAAACACTGACAGTTCTTTTTCAGTTCGCTCCTGATGCAATCATCGTTGTCGATAAGGGTGGATGCATTGTGCGGGTCAACGATCAGGCGCGGGAGATGTTCGGCTATACCGCTAACGAATTTTTGGGTAAACGCATTGAGATGCTGATGCCGGCACGGTTCAGGAAACGTCACGTGGGGCATCAAAAACGATACATGGCCGAACCGCGGCTACGGGAAATGGGGGCGGGGTTAGAATTGTACGCGCAACGTAAGGATGGCTCGGAGTTTCCGGTAGATATTATGCTCAGTCCGATCGTGACATCGGAAGGCCGAAGCGCGATTGCTACGGTGCGCGATGTCACCGAACATAAAAGAATGCCGTTGCCGAACTGAGCCAGCGAGCACTGGAAGGTCGCGACCTTGATTCACTTTTGGGCGATGCAGTTTCCTTGGTGCCACGGATCCTTGGAATTGAGTTCTGCAAGGTCTTGGAATTGCTTTCGCAAGGAGATGCTCTTTTGTTACGTGCAGGGGCGGGCTGGAAGGAGGGGTATGTGGGACACGCGACGCTACCCACCGGGCTTGAGTCGCATGGAGGATTCACCCTGTTGTCCAGCATACCGGTAGTTGTCGAAGATTTTCAAACCGAGACTCGCTTCCGCCCACCATCGCTTTTCGTTGAACACCGGATCCGTAGCGGGATCAGCGTCATTATCCACGGTCGGGGAAAACCTTACGGCGTTTTGGGAGCACACGCCGCTCAACGACGGAAGTTCACCGCTGACGATATCCATTTTCTCCAATCTGTCGCCAACGTCCTGGCTGCGGCGATCGAGCGAAGAGGACTGGAAGAAGAGCTGCTCAATATCAGCAGTCGAGAACAACGGCATATTGGCCAAGATTTGCATGACGGCTTGTGCCAGCAGCTCATCGGAGTCGAATTTCGAAATTCGGTACTTGTCCAGCAGCTGCAAAATATTCCAGCTGCGCAAGTCGAGGCGGCAAAAATCGGCGAATCTATTCGCGATGTGACTCGCCAAGCGCGTTCACTCGCCCGGGGTCTATCACCTGTCCAGATAGAGACCAACGGATTGATGTCAGCGCTTCAAAACCTGACGGCAAATACTGCGAAACTGTTCTGCCTAGCCTGCTCATTTGAATGCCCTCGGCCGGTGCTCATCGAGAACCCAACCATGGCGACGCATCTGTATCGTATTGCCCAGGAGGCGACCGGCAACGCGATCAAACATGCCCAAGCGAAATCGATTGTCGTGAGTCTCAAGCAATCGGATGGCGAACTAACATTGACGATCAAAGACAATGGTCGTGGCTTTAGCAGGGGGAGCAGTGCAATTGAGGGCATGGGCTTAAGAATCATGGAGTATCGTGCCGATATGATTGGTGCCATGCTCAGAGTCGACTCGACCGTTGGCAAAGGTACGACGGTTGCTTGCAGGTTGAAGGTGGGCCAATGAGAGCAGGAAAACCAACTGTCAAGAAGACTCGGGTACTCATCGTTGACGATCATCCGATGACTCGGGCAGGGCTGGTTCACGTAATCAATCATCAGCCCGATCTGATTGTGTGTGGTGAGGCGGAGAGTGCCGCTCAAGCGCTTGATATTCTCGATTCAAGCCGGCCCGATCTTTTACTGATCGATATCACACTTCCCGGCAAGAGCGGTCTAGAGCTGATCAAAGACGTCAAAGCAATGCAGCCCGAACTTCTCATGCTAGTGGTTTCGATGCATGACGAGTCACTGTATGCCGATCGCGTGCTTCGTGCCGGCGCCCGAGGTTATATCACGAAACATGAGGGCGGCGAGAAACTGATGGAAGCCATCCGACATGTCCTGAGCGGAAAAATTTACGTAAGTGAGAGCATGTCGGCCCATATCCTGGAAATTTTTTCCGGCGGACAAACTAGGCTCGATCGTTCTTCAATCGAAAAACTGAGCGATCGGGAATTCGAAGTCTTCGAGTCGCTGGGTGAGGGTCTGTCTTCTCAGCAAATTGCCAAGAAACTGCATTTAAGCGCAAAGACTGTGGATGCGCACCGAGCCAACATTAAAACAAAGCTGAGCATTAAGACTACCGCCGAACTCATCTCTTACGCCGCTCGCTGGACGTCACATCAAGCGCAAAAGGAATAGCAGCGACTTGGCGAGTCGCTTGGCGCAAGATATCAGGCCACCGCTAAGTCTCCTAGCAGACAGCCAAAACGCTTTAACCGGTCCGATTATCAGGTTCGCACCTGATTCCGGCACGTTTTGGTCGCCGCGAATTCAACAATATTATCGATTGTACTTTGTGCGATGTGCTCCAGAGCTTCCTTAGTGAGAAAAGCCTGGTGTCCCGTAATTACCACATTTGGGAGGGTGAGCAGACGAGAAAAAACGTCGTCCGGAATTACTTGGAGTGAGAGGTCCTCGAAGAATAATTCGGTTTCCTCCTCATACACATCAAGCCCGAGATATCCGATTTTCCCGGTTTTCACCGCGTCAATGACAGCCTGAGTATCGACCAGGCCGCCGCGGCTTGTATTAATCAGCATAACGCCCTTCTTTATCAGCGCGAGAGTCTGCTCGTTGATGAGGTGAGCGGTGGCTGGCAGCAGGGGAGCGTGTAACGAGACAATATCAGACCTCTTTATCAACTCCTTGAGGTCAACATAGCTCAGGCCGAGATCTTGACAGGCCTGATTCGGTTCGGGATCATAGCCGAGCAATTTACAGCCGAAGCCTGGCCCCAGGATTTTTGCGACGGCCAGGCCAATGCGTCCGGTGCCGATCAGGCCGACCGTTTTGCCATGCAGGTTGAATCCAACCAATCCCTCCAAAGAAAAGTTACCTTCTCGAACTTGCCGGTAAGAACGATAGATCTTTCTATTCAGCGCCAGGATGAGCGCTACCGTGTGCTCGGCCACCGCTTCGGGGGAATATGCCGGAACTCGGACGACTGAGATACCGAGGTCGTTCGCCGCAATAAGGTCAACGTTATTGTAACCAGCGCAACGAAGCGCTACTAGCTGTACTCCTACCGCTTTAAGGTTTTCCAAAGCCACCCGATCGAGCTGGTCGTTTACAAATACGCAGACCGCATCGTGACCTTTAGCCAAATGAATTGTCTCTGGCCGCAAGTGGATATCGTAATAAGCGAACTGGTGATGCGAGTTAAACGTGGCGTTCGTCGCCGCTGCTTGGGCAAGAGACTCGCGGTCGTAGGATCTCGTGCTAAAGACGGCTATCTTCATGTGTTGCGATTAGTTTTGAGCTCAAGTTATTCAAGTACCTTTCGAAGAACAGCCGGTCGATCCTACGTTCCGGTATACAAGCCGTCGATCACTCCAGCGGATCGCCGTCTCGGTCACGGTGATCTTGTCCACGCGCGACCGCTCCGCTAACCGCAAATTGTCTTTCTTCTCCCCAATATTTGCTGTGAGCCGATGACCACGCTTTGCCGTTTGCTCATTTGTACCCTGCGGGTTAGCCCTGCCGTTACATGAAATCCAATCTGGATTCCAAGCGATAAAGTCTGGCAGGCCGTCTCCGTGAGCGTAATATACAAAGATACAGTGGAGGTGGGTTATGGAAATACCGAACAAACTGATTAGCTATTTGAACGACAAAAAAGTCGGATACGAAATACTGCATCATCCAGAAGCGTTTACCGCTCAAACCATTGCGGCGGCAAGCAGAATTCAAAGGTCTGTTTCCAGACTGTGCGCCTGGCACGATGCCCCCGTTTGGCGATCTTTATGGAGTACCGACTTATGTCGATAGAAAATTGACCAGCGAGGATTATATCGTTTTCGAAGCCGGCACTCATACCGACGCGATACGGCTCGCCTATAGTGACTACGAACGGGCGGCTAAGCCGTGCGTCGAAGAGTTTGCCGTAAAGCTCCAGTCCCTTAAACGAACGTAGTTGACGTCAAAATTGGGTTGATCGGAACGACAACGGTCGCGAAGGTAAAGCAGAAAGGTAATTATGCGAGGTTCCCCTTTGCAAGCATTTAGCAGCTACCTTTCATCGCAGGCAGCTGCCCAGGATATAGCCTATCAGCCCCAGCAACCATCGATCACCATCTCCCGCGAAACCGGATCGGGCGCGGTTACAATAGCGCAGATGTTAGTCGAGCGGCTGAATGCGGTTTCGAAGTCATCTGGTGACACGGCCAGCTGGATGGTCTTTGATCGGAACTTGGCCAAACAAGTGTTGACGGATCACGAGCTTCCACAGAACCTGGAGAAGTTTATGGTCGAAGACGCGCGGTTGCCGGTCGAAGTGATCGTCGAGGAATTGTTAGGTCTTCATCCGACCCAATGGACGTTGGTCCAGCAGACAACGAAAACGATTCTTCGGCTGGCGGGTTTAGGCCGCGCGATTTTGGTGGGTCGAGGAGCGGAAGCGATTACCAACCGTCTGCCCTTTGTTTTCCATGTCCGTTTGGTTGCGCCGCTGGAGAAGCGGATTCTGCACGCAAGTCAATACTATAATCTCACGGAAGAGGACGCAGCCAAAATGATTAAAGAGGCGGATCATGCGCGACGTCGCTATCTACGACGCTATTTCGATGCGGATGTCGAGGACCCGTTGCTCTATGACCTCGTACTCAATACTGGAAGACTTGGTTTTGTTCGGACGGCGGAACTCATCGCACAGGCTACGATGAGACATTACGAAGAGTTCCTCGAAACGCGATCCAGACACCCAGTAAGTTGATTCGATTGGGGCTCTGAGCCGTGCATGGCGAATGCCTCTAGCGCGGGGGATTGCATTAGTGCATCGTCTCATATGTAGATTGATGCGTAAGGAGCGAACAACGCGGAAAAACAGTCAACCGGCCGCGCCCCGGAGGGTTGCGTTGAAAATGGGCCGGCGGCTGCGTTGCTCGTCGATTACAGATCCACTCAGATATGCGCCCTCCCTTCCGCCAGTCCGGCTCGGACCGCCTTGCCGGCGGCCCGTTTTGAACGCAACGATACGCCAGCTACATATGAGACGATGCACGAGCGCCGCCGTTGCGCTCCGGCCCTGATTCGTGGCAAGATGTTCTCCATGAAACGGATGCGGTGGTTTCCAATATCCGGTATGAATTCCCGAGCAAACGAGGGAGCGAGACCTCGCGCTACCTTTGCGGAAGCGGTGGGTGCAAAGGCGACCGGCGCCGTAGCAATGGGTGCGTTAGCGGTCGGCGGATTGGCTATCGGCTTCTTCGTAATCGGGCGTCTGATTGTTCGGGAGCTGCTGGTGAAACGAGTTCATCTGGGCCATCTCAAGATCGATCAGCTTGATGTGGAAGACTTGCGGGTAAGCAAGCTAACCGTGCTGAAGGAGCAGCGTTCGGCCGATGGTCCAGTGCATCAATCTAATGAACCGAGTCCTTAACCTGCAGCTTTTCGTGGGTACTCTCTTCACGTACTAAGGGGGCCTCGATAAGATCGTCGGTTTGATCATTGCTTTGACCGCGATTCAAGCTACGCCGGGCTAGCCCGCAAATCTACGCATGCCATGCGCGTCCACACGTTGCCTCTCATCACCAGGGCTGAATTGACTTGGCTTTTTGCCGCTCGAATTTAGAGTCCCTGCCCGAAGATGGGAGAGGAAAATTTGTACAGGCCGGGGACACGAAAGGGCGGCAAGATTTGGAACTTTATCGGGCTTGGATCCTTATTGCTCCTCATGGCTTCCGTATTTTTTCTTGGCGGGTTGGCTGCGCGGAACCCCGGCCTAATTCCAGCGTTGCTCAGCGGCAAGCTTCGCTTGTGGCCGAAGCCGGCGCCGACCCCGAAGAAAGTCATGCTGGATCCGAACACCCCGGAAAGCTATCTCGGTTTGCTGAACGTGAATCCGAATTCTTTGCCCGAGAGCCAACGGAAAATTGAGCGGGCCTTATACGCTGGAGTAGTTGCTTTAGGAAGTGCCAGCACGCCGACTTACGACGTCGAAACAAAACTGGAAACCGAGCTTTTCGCTCCTTTGTCCGTGGCCAGCACAAGAGCAGATCTTCAAGCGACGCGACTCGTCGCAGAGAAACTCCGCAATGCCGGCCAGAAAACATTGGATGAGGAAAAGCATGCGGAGAGAAAACTTATTCAAGAATTGAACGCGGCGGGTCTAGCTGAAATTCTCGCCCAAAGGATCACCGCATTAGTTGTGGCCAAAACTCGGACCGGTATCAATATCGCGACCGGCAACGCATCCAGGATTAGCGATCACACGATCCAACTGATTGATTTTCTGGAACAAAACCAAGCAGATTGGCACCGCGACTCCAAGCAGTTGATCTTCAACTCCGCGGAAAACTCGAGTCGCTGTAACGAGCTCATGAATCAGTTGAAACAGGATATCGAAAACCTGAATCAGACAGTTCGTCAGACGCCATGATGTGATAGATATGGCTCAACCAGCCAGAACGTCTTCCGAAGCTGGGCTGTGGCGTCCTCCGTCTTGGCTAGGGTTTCTCTGGGGTTTTGCCGAGGGAACCCTTTTCTTTATTATCCCGGATCTCATCCTCAGTTGGGCGTCGCTGGCTGGGGCTCGGTGTGGGATCAAAATTTTGGGCGCAATTCTCGCCGGGGCGGTAGTCGCCGGTCTTAGCCTGTACACGTGGGCGGTCTGGCGGCCTGACTCGGCTCGTTCCGCCGTTGCTTCGGTGCCTTTCGTGCGAGCCAGAATGTTCAATAAAGTGGAAGAGGACTATCGGACGCATGGCGTTTCCGGAATATTTTATACGCTTGGTACTGGTATTCCGTACAAAGTGTACGCGGTTCTCGCGCCACCGGTTGCCGATCCGGTTACATTTGGCTTCATGAGCATTGCGGCACGATTCGAGCGAATGGCGTTAAGTTGGCTGATCCCATCCTTGCTGGGGTTATTCCTCAAGCGCTGGATCAGGAATCATCGGCGTCTGACCGCCGCGCTCTGGCTCGGATTTTGGATGGCTACCTACGCGATTTATTGGAGTACGGTGGGGAGTTAGCGTTGGCGGTTAGCGGTTAGCGGTTAGCCGTTAGCGGTTGGGCGGTTCCGTTCGGGCTCGATATTCGTCGGCGCTGCCGAAAAATCTACAGAAAGCTTACTCGACAAAACAGACCGGCTTCGACCAGGTTGAAGTGCAGATTATATGGGCAATGCACTTACCAAAGTAAAACATATTAGTCCGATGCTCTTGGTAGAAGACATGAATGCGACCGTAGGGTTTTACGTTGGTATCTGGAAGAGCACCCGATAGGAACGCATCAATCGCTGGGCCGGCGATTTCCTCAATCTCCATCGTAACTTACGTCAGTCCGGTTACAGACGCACGCCAAGCATAGAGCTTAGATGTGACCCTGAATTTCAAAGGGACGTCCCGATCGCGATATCCTAATCCGTTGGCATCGATTCAAGGTCCCGCAATACGCAGATCCCGAAACAATCGGTGCGGCGACCGATGAGTTTAGGCCTGGTCCGCGGTCTTCATCATTGGAGGTGCAGATCGTACCTCTTGAAATACGCAAACCTGACTCAACGAAAGGACAGTGATGAGCACGCAGACAAAAACATTCGAAGAAAGAAAATATATACTGGACCATGAAATCGTATCGCCGGAAAATTGGTTCGCAATGCGCAAAGAGCTCCTCAAGCAGGAGAAGGAATTCACCCGGCTGGGCGATCAGCTGAGTGCTGAAAAGCGTAAACTGCCCTGGGTCAGGGTGGGGAAGGAATACGTCTTCGACGGACCGGATGGCAAGGAAACCCTCGCCGACCTCTTCAGCGGCAGAAGCCAGTTAGTTGTCTACCACTTCATGTTTGGTCCGGAGTGGGAGGAAGGTTGCCCGACCTGCTCGTTAGTGGCCGATAACTTCGATGGCAACGTCGTACACCTGGCGCATCGCGACGTGACGCTGACAGTGGTTTCGCGTGCGCGCCTGCCCCAGATTGAAGCGTTCAAGAAGCGCATGGGCTGGCGGTTCAAGTGGGTATCATCGTATGGGAGCGACTTCAACCACGACTATCGCGTGTCGTTCACGAACGAGGAAATGGCGAATGGCGACTATTACAATTACGATACCAGCGGGTTCCCACGCGAGGAAGCCCCCGGCATCAGCGTGTTCTATAAGGACGAGGCCGGTGACGTCTTCCACACCTATTCCAGCTACGCACGTGGACCGGAGTTTTTGATCGGCGCCTACAGTTACCTCGATCTCGTGCCGAAGGGCCGTGACGAAAACACTGTACCCTTCACGATGGCTTGGATTCGCCACCACGATCGGTACACTGACGAGAACCAACTGTGAGCGCTGATCGTTGTTGCGAAGGCGGATCAAGCGAGTCGGGCCGCGAGATTGCCGTGGCGAGGACGGCGGATAAAGATACGCGACCGCCGACGTTCGCTCAGCGTTGTTCCGAGATCGCCGGATGGATGCTGCCGAGCGCCATCCTGGTGCTGTTGCCGAAGTGTCCTGCGTGTCTGGCCGCCTACATCGCAATTGGAACCGGGGTCGGTCTCTCGATGCCGACCGTGACGTCCCTGCGGATGCTGCTGGTGATCCTGTGCGTGGCGTCGCTGTCATACTTTGCCGCAAAACCCGCATACCGTCTCATGGTGTTGATATTCACAGCGAAATCGAAAGCAAAACGGATTGCCTGGTTCGATCGAGTGACTCAACGCCGCGCCGCGGTCGAAGCAGGATCTCCCTCGCGTTAGCATGCCGTCCACCGATATACCGGATCCATCGATCCTGCTGAGCTCCGCCAAAAGAGGCGACCGGGACGCGTTTCAGCAACTGGCCGAGGCTTATCGCCGGGAACTACGACTCCACTGCTACCGCATGGTGGGGTCGCTCCACGACGCCGAGGACCTAGTCCAAGAGACGTTCCTGCGCGCCTGGCGCGGGCTCAACGGCTTTGAAGGACGGGCCTCCTTCCGCGGCTGGCTCTATCGAATCGCCACCAACGCTTGCCTTAATGCTCTCGCCAGCCGGGCGAGCGCACGTCGAGTACTGCCCGAGACGCATGGTCCGCCCTCAGACCAGCCGCCCGACGGCGAGCCAGCCACTGAAGTCGCCTGGCTTGAACCCTACCCAGATACAGCGCTGGAGGGCATCGCCGATGCCGCGCCGAGTCCGGAAGCGCGTTATGAGATGCGTGAGGCGGTGCAGCTCGCATTTGTCGCGACGATCCAGCACTTGCCGCCTCGGCAGCGGGCGGTGCTGCTGCTTCGCGATGTGCTGGGTTGGACGGCCACTGAGACTGCGGCGTTGCTGGACGCCTCGGTAGCGTCGGTCAACAGCGCCCTGCAACGCGCCCGCGCCACGCTTGCGAAAGGATTCCCGACCGGTCGACCCAGCACCAATCCAGCGCCGGACGGCCGCCAGCGCGCGTTGCTCGAGCGCTACGTCCGGGCTTGGGAGGGTGCCGATCTCGACGGCTTTGTCGCCCTGCTTAGGGAGGATGCAATCCTGAGTATGCCTCCCTGGCGGCAGTGGTATCTCCGGCGCGAGGCGATCCGGGCGTTCTTCGCCTGGGCTTGGGAGCCTGACTCCATGGCTTCCCGCCTCGTCCCCATCGCGGCGAACCGGCAGCCCGCCTTCGCGCTGTACCGTAGCCGCCGCGAAGATCCCGAATATCGACCTCACGCGATCGAGCTGCTCACGCTTCAAGACGACACGATCGCCGTTCTTACGGTCTTCCGCGATCCGCGGCTGTTCACTGCGTTCGGCTTACCAGTCTTCCTCCCGGTCCAAGGCACGGTGCCGTCGGCATAGTCCATGGCAACCAATGGATTCCTCCTCCGCCCAAGGCCCATTGTCAGCGAGAGCTTTCCTGCGCTGGCAGTTCCGGGTTGCTCACGAGCTTCTGGAGGCCGCGATCGAACGGCTCACCACCGAAGCGGTCCTCCGGCGTCCAGCTGGTACGGCTGGGTCGGCCGGAGCTTGCTACGCCCAGGTTGTGCTGTGCGAGGATCTCAGCGTGAATGGCATACTCGGCGCTGGAACGCCGCTTGCACTCTCGACTTGGATCGGCCGCACTGGCGTCAGCGAGATTCCTTGGCTCGCTGATCCGACCGGCTGGCGCGCGTGGGCTCGGTACGTACGGCTCGACTTTGGCGAACTGCGACCCTATGCGCGGGCGGTCTACGCCTCGACCGACGCGTATCTAGCCGATCTAAGAGACGATGCTCTCGACCAGTCGCCGGGCAAAATGCCGACGTGCGTGCTGAACGCACTGCTCTTGACGCTGTCGATGCGACGTGGCGAGATCGCCTGTCTACATGCCCTCGATTGCCACTCGCCCATGGCTTGCTAGCTTGTACTGCATTTAATGGTAAGGTGCGGTATGCTACATACGGAACTTAAACGCAGGTATCGAGACGTACTCCGAAATGCTCAACCGATATCCGAAAAGACAGGCTTTGCTCTCCAACACGTTATTGACAGCGCAACCGGCAATAGACCTATAACGAAGGATGAGACGCAGAAAATACTCGATGCTCTGACCAGCTTAGACTAGCACCAAACCTTCGGTATCATTCATCTTGGTGGGCGGGGATCCGCAGGAAGCAGTGTTGAGTGTAGCCTGCGTCAGAGTAGTATCCCGTGGTCGTCCCCGCCGGGTTGATGGCGAGAGCGGTGATGCCTGTGGAGGCCATGCCTTGGGAGGGCGGGGCATCGAACGTGGTGTAGGTACCGTTGGGGGCCCGCAGGAAGCCGTGATACACGCCGCTTCCGTCTATATAGTATCCCGAGATTGCTGCCTGCGGGGTGATGTCGGTGGCGAAAGTGCCTTGGGGGTAGGAGGTTCCAGCTCCGGAAACGTCCAACGTGATGAGGGTCCCGTCGCGGGCCCGCAGGAAGCCGTGACCAACGGTGTTTGCGTCATAGTACCATCCCGTGATTGCTCCCGCCGGGTTGATGGCCATGGCTTGGATGTATATGGGGCCCGTGGCCGAGGCCGAGACATCGAACGTGATGTATTTGGGGGCGGGTGGCGCATCCTCCGCGCCTGAGGCTGTCTGCTGCTACCGTGGTTGTTGTCATTACCAGACATTCGCATTATCAGGCAAGACCGGCGCCGTTAGTAGCATTCTGGTCTATGATCGGAAGCCGCCGCCAAAATGT
>WNFI01379912.1_pt1 | contig 14730 bp, 16 predicted proteins | sample 5400471 | NCBI WGS metagenome assembly WNFI01 (sample SAMN13153348, study PRJNA577476) | soil metagenome | isolation source: 100 cm saprolite on Douglas fir-dominated hillslope | place: USA:California | collected 2013-09-17
TGGCGGTAGGGCTCCGAATGCCCGGCGAGGGCGGCGTCTGCGATCGCCTGATCCTTGAGGGTCAGGCGGAGCGGGCGCTGGGAATGTGCGTCGATGTAGCCCATCTGCAGAGGCGTCGGCTCCTCGCCCTGCGGCGGCGGCGCGAGCTCCTCGAGCGGGATCTCCTCGATCTCGAAGTCCCGCCGCAGCGCCTCGGCGAGGGCCTCCTGGCGGTCGGCGTCGAGGCCGCGCACGAGGCGATGCGTCGGAAACACGGTCAGGCCGGGATCCTCGAGCGCGACGAGGCACATGAGGATGTAGCGGTGCTCGCCCTCGCCCCCGACCTCCTCGGCGTAGGCCTCCATCGTCTCGTAGCGATGGTGGCCGTCGGCGATCAGCAGCTCGGCGTCGGCCGTCGCCGCCTGGATCTCCGTTATCGCCGCAGCATCGGAGACTCGCCAGAGGCGGTGCCGGGTCCCGTCGCCGTCGGTCACATCTGCCCACGGCTCGGCCGCGGTCGCCGGCCCGAGCGCTGCCCACGCGGCCTGGCCGGGGTCGGAGTACAGAGAGAAGATCGGCGAGATGTTGGCCTTCGTGGCGCGCGTCAGGCGAAGGCGGTCCTCCTTCGGCCCCGGGTGCGTGCGCTCGTGGGGCCGCACCCTGCCGGGGCCGTAGCCCTCGATGCGGACGCGGCAGAAGAAGCCTCGTCGGGTACGGGCCATGCCGTCGGGGCCCTCGTAGTCCTGGGTATGGGCCCACAGCGAGGGGTCGGCATCGCGCACCACCGCGCCCTGCTGCTGCCAGCTCCGGAACTCCTCACCGGCGCTCGCGTAGACGTCGCCTCCTGCAGCGCCCGCCTTGGGCAGGTCGACGGCCACCACGTTGAACGGAGACCGCGCGAGCAGGGCGGCGCGCTGCCGGTCATCGATCACGTCGTACGGGGGCGCCACGACCTGGCCGAGGTCGCCCACGACCGAAGGCGCATAGTGGAGTGCTCTGAGGGGCTGGACGTCGGCCACGGCGGTCGCGAGGCTAGCAGCGTGCCGGGCGCGGGTGCCGTCCCCTGCCGATCCCTGTGGTCGCTTGTCAGGGCGCGTCCGACGATGCCGGCACGGCGTGCTCGCGATTGGATCGAACGACACGCACTTTCGAGCCAGGCTCGGTGCGTGGGTGGACTCGATCAAGCATGAACGGGCGCAGCCATCGGGATAGACTTGTCCAGTACGGGGCGTGGCGCAGTCTGGTAGTCGCACGCGGTTTGGGTCCGCGAGGTCCCCGGTTCGAATCCGGGCGCCCCGATATTCCGTAGATCTGCGAGCAGCCTGGAACCGGGGGCGATCAGCGGCGAAAGCGCTGGGGGGTTGCGGGGACGCTGTTCGCGGGTGTTCGTGGATGTTCGCGGGGATCCGGACCGCAGAGGGACCGCAGCGACACACGGGGCGGAGCGCAAATGCTTAGGCTCGGGGCGGCAAGGCTTTCCAGCCAGTTCACGCGGACGGACCACCTCAAGCAACGGGCTACGGGATCGTGACGCGCCGATGAACCTCGCGCCAGCGCCGATCGAACGTCCACACTGCGTCGGCGTCGATCATCTCGGCGACGACGAGCGCGATCGCGTCAGGCAGGCTGAGGCTCCGGTGCTGGGCCTTCAGTCCAGCTGCGTCGTCAGCGATGGAGGCGCCGACAGGAATCGTCTCGCACCCGTCTGCGAAATCTCGAGCGGCCGTTAGTACCTTCCCGCCCACGCGAGCAGGCCCGACGAGGATCTCCGCCCTCGTCGTGGCGGCGAGCACGAGCTCGGCGTCGCTCGCGCCGGCGAGCGCTTCCACCGCCGCATCGTGGTGCGCGTCATCGGCCGACAGCGCCCCGATTGCGACGCTCGCGTCGAGAACGATCAGGCGCGCCACTGGGCGCGGAGCTCATCGAGGTAGCCAGAGGGGTAAGCAGAGCTGTCGAGCTTGCCCATCGCGGCGAGTAGACGAGCGCGCCGCTCAGCACGCCCCTGCTGATCTGCGGGCGCGCCGAGCAGCTCGTGACGAACCGCCGTGCGGATCAGCTCAGCCTCGCTGGTGCCGCGCTCCTTCGCCGCCTGCTTGACCCCCTGGTGAAGCTCAGTCGGCAAGTAGATCGTCGTCTTTACCACGGGCGGAATGTACCACACGTGACATATGGCATCGGCTACCGCTCGTGCGGAAGGCGTTGACCGCTCGCGCGGTGTCGCCGCTGACGAAGCAGGCGAGCGAAGGAAGTCAGTTGAGCACCGCCGCGATGCGCGCGACGTTACGCCACCCCGCGGCTCAGGGCTGCGCTCCCTTTTTGCGTCTCCGCTCGATGCTCGCGAGGGGAGCCGAGAGGAGGCGCTGCCGGACGGGGGGAGGAAACGGAAATGGCAGTACGAGCACGATGCTGTCTCGGAAGCGCTCTGCGAACTCGGCGCCGGCAAGCATCGCTGCCAGGTTCTTCGGGATACCGCGGGGCGTCAGCTTTACCGCCGAGTTGAGGACTGCGCCCTCTTCGAGGGACTGCTGCATCTGGGCCGCCGGCTCGACTTCGGCGCGCAGGATGGCGGTATCGCTTCCGGTGTTGATGAACCAATGACGGACACCCGGAGCCACCACGAGTTGTTCGCCGGGCGTCGGTCGATGCGTGCGCCCGCCGACAGTGAACTCGACGTCGCCAGTGACGATCTGCCAGCGCTCTTCCGACCGCGGATGGAAGTGGTTTGGAACCCGCCCCCCCCGGATCGACCTCGAGGTTGACCGTGAGGATGTCGGCTTGGCGCGTGAAGCGGTAGCGCTGGCGCAGAACCCGATCCTCAACCATCCCGGTCTCCATAAGCGCAGGGGAGCCTATCGGGTGGCGGTGGCGGACGTCCAATTGGCGGGCTAGTGTCGAATGTCCGATCTTTCACAGCAATGTCTTGGGACGAGAGCCAGCCTGTCGTGCGGTTTCGGTCGCGGGTGGAGCGCTGCTCGCCGCCGGCGGCCTGCTCGCGCTCACCGGCTGCGGCCAGGCGTCAATGACCCGCGGTGCGCAAGCACGGTCGCACGCTCCCGCGTCCGCAGTCACGTTGGCAGCCGCGCCCTTGTCGCCAGGGCTCGCGCGTCTCAACGACCTCTAACAGGAGCCTCGCCGAAGTCGTCAGCTTGCATCGGTGGCGCTCGCTCTACTCGGTGCAGGGTCACGGTACGAATCCGTTACCCCCGCGGAATGGGCCGTCAGGACGCGCTCGTCCCGCAGGTGTGCAGGAGCAGGAAGAGTGTCCGAGTCTTGGCGTTCGAGGTCCGTACGACGAGCGCCACCTCGTAGGCGCCCTTCGCGAATCCAGCGAAGCTCACGTCGAGGGAGGGGTTTGGGCCGCTTGCCTCGGCGACCGGGCGGCCGTGGAGAAGAGCCTTGGCGCTGACGATCCTGATGCCCCGGCGGAGGTGGAGATGGAGAGCGGGGTGGATTACGAGGGTGCGCCGGCTGGCACAGGCTTTCGGGGCGATTGAACTCGGCGGCGTGGACGTGGCGGGAGGCTGAGGTGCCTGCGACACATGAGGTGCTTCGGGCGTCGCTGCGACGACTGTGTAGGTGATGGACGCTTCGCCGGTCAGACCGTCGCTGCTCGTCGTGGTGACCGTGTAGGTGTGCGCGCCGAGGGAGGTGGTGTCGAGCTCACCGGAGGTGCCGGAGCCGCCGTTGGAGTCGAGGCAGGATTCGATGCCGGGCCCGCCTTCGCCGTCGGAGCAGGCGAATTCGGTCTTTACGAGCGCACCCTGCACATAAGAGCCGCCCGACGCCGGCGAGGCGATGAGCACGTGCGGAGGCGAAGGAACCGTGTAGCTGATGACGACCTGCTGCGGTTCGCCTGCCCCCGAGGTGATTTCACCGCTGTCGCCGGGTGCGATGTAGCTGGAGCCCGCCCCGCCGCCACCGCCGCCGTTGTTGCTGCCGGCGCCGCCGCCGCCGCCGAAGTAGCCGCCACCGGCGCCACCGGCGCCGCCGCAGCCCGAGCCCGAGGTGCCCGCCCCGCCTTCGCCACCGCTGCCTTCGCCCCCGGCGCAGGACCCGTTGAGGGCGCCGCCTTTGCCCGGGGCGCTCGTGGTTGCCCCTTCGCCGCCGCTCGCCTCCGCGAAAAAGAAGCTGAATTCGTTGAAACCGCTTTCCCCGCCGTTGCCACCCGTCGCCCCGGCCGCCGAGCCACCGGCTCCGCCCACGAGGCCGAATTCGGCGCTGAATGCCGCGTCCCCGCTGCCACCGCCACCGCCGCCGCCGGCGACGAGCAGGCGGGATGCCGGTGAGCCTTCTTCGGTGCGCACGTCCGAGGCGCCGCCCCCGGCGCCTCCTTGCGGAATGCAGCCGCCCGGGCTCGGCCCGGCGGCCCCGCCGCCCCCAAAGGAGATGTACAGCGCTTTGAGCCCGGTGACCGGGAGGGTGGCGGTGACCTTGGCGCCAGGCCCGCTGGCGCCGTGGCGGACGCGCTCGCGGCGAGGCAGCCACCGCCGAGGGCAACAAGGACGGCCGACGAGGCGACGACGCGCGGCATCTGGTTGGCGAGCGCGGACGCTCGCTCGAGGAAGCTCATCAGCTTGCTCATCGGTGCGAAAGCGGTTCGACTTGAGGATGGTGGAAGGGGCGGGCACGAGCCAGCTCGGGCTAGTCACCGGATCATCGTCCGGAACTCGCGAAGAGGACCGCAGGCGGCCGAAATCCCCCGTGCTTATTGGTTCTCTAACCGTTAGCCCCGATCAAGCGAGCAGCGCTCCCTGGATTGAGAACACGTGACTCAGCCGGCGAGAGCAGGCCATGCGGCGGCGACCACCAGCCCCGCACGCCGTTCCCAGCGTCCCTCGACGCTCGTCGCGCCGGTGGCCGTCTCTCCTGGGGGGCGGGCTCCGGTGAAGGCACCCGTGTGCGCGTCGAAGCTCACCCGCGCGGCGGCGAGGCCCGGCGAATCCCCGTACAACGGCTGATCCGCCTTCACAACCGCCTCCTTCGCGCTGAAGAGCAACCTGTCCCATGCAATGCCGGGCCGGTCCGCGAGCAGCCGTTCCACCGCCTCGATCTCGTCGGGAGACGCGATCCTCTCCAACACGCCGGCCGGGAGGGGTTTGTTCAGCTCGGCATCGATCCCGAGTCCCGCTACATCACTCGCGAAGGCGACCGCGGCTGCTCGGTATGCGCCCTTGTGCGTGATCGAGCCGACAATCCCGTCAGGCCAGACCGGCGCACCATCGACGCCGACCGGCACCGCGACGGGCGAGAGGCCCAGCAGCTCGAGCGCGCGCCGTGCGCAGATCCGCCCGCCTGTGAACTCGCGCCGGCGACCCTCGCTTGCGTCGGCGATCGCGGCCCGCTCGGCCGCGTAGAGGTCGCCGGCCGGCTCGACGCCGTCCACTTCGAACAGCTCCGCCCCGACCGCCCCTGCGGGCAGGACCTCCAGCAGCATTCGCTCCTGGTCGCCCACGGCCGCCGAGACTAGTGTCTCGTCATCCTGTCCGCGCCCGCGATTGTGAAGCCGTCTCCCCGCTCAGCCAGCGCGAAGTCCTCGGTGATCATCAGCGCGGGGCGGCGGTCGATCAGGATCAGGTAGGCGCGTCGCAACGTCCGGGCGGGGTTGCCCGGCTCGGGCCAGGGCGGCGCTGCGGCGAGCCCGAACCACAAGAGCTCGCGCCAGCTCTCGAGTTTGAGCTGCTCCAGCGAGCCCCCGATTCCGTGGCTGTTGTCGCGGAGCGCCCGTAGAAACTCGATCGGGACCCGTCCCGGGACGACGAAGGATTCCGCCCAGACCGAAGGCTCGGGCCCGGCGATCCGCATGACGACCCGGCGGCGCAAGCAAGCCTCGTCCTCGGCCAGCTGCAGGTGCGCGGCCGCGGCCGCCGGCGGGAGCGTCTCGGATTGCTCGACGGGCTCGACCCGTATCGGGAGCAGTGTGTGCGCTTCCAGGGAGCGCGACACGGGTCCGTCGGTGACGAGAAGATTGCGCAGGAACGCGTCCAGGGCATCGAGCCCGATCGGATCCAGCTCCTCGGGCAGTTCCGACTGAGCGGTGAAGTGGCGCATCGCGAGCCGGTCGGCGATCATGCCGTAGCTCTCAGGCGTGATCGCCATTGGCGTTGGGCCGCTCGCCGGGCTGGCTCGGCCCGGCGGCGCCCGAGTCGCGCTCGTCGGGCTCCTCGGAGTCACCGCGGGCGGCGGCAGCGGGCGCCTCGCGGCGCTCGTCGAGCGTCCTGGCCATCGCGAATTTCGTGCCTCCGGGACGTACTACGAGCAGGAACAGGATCAGCGCGAGGATCACGGCGGCGGGCGTCCGGTCGTGGGCGGGGCCGGCGACGAGCAGGACGACGGCGGCGACCAGCACGAGCAAGATGCCACCGCTGGCCGGTCCGAGCCGGTACCTGTCGCGCAGCCTCCTCACGGGGCCGAATCGACGCGCTCGCGGCGCCCGGCCACGGCGCCTTGGTCGCCGGAGCCCGACTCCTGCGTGACACCTGAAGCGCGGGGGGCAAGCGAGAACAGTGGCCACGGGCCAGGCACACCCTTCAGCTCGTGGAAGCCACGATCGGTGAAGTCGAACGGACCCCCGACGACAGTGCCGAAGACGGTGCCCGAGACGAGCACCTCGCCGGGCGCCGCGAGGTCGGCGACGCGCGAGGCGATGTGCACGGCCATGCCGCCGACGTCGTCGCCGATCAGCTCGCACTCGCCGGTGTGCATCCCGAGGCGCACGGCGAGGCCGAGCGTGCGAGTCGACTCGGTGATCGCGAGGGCACAGCGCAGCGCCTGTGACGGGGCGCCGTCGAACGTCGCGAGGAAACCGTCGCCGACGGTCTTCACCTCTCGGCCGCCGAACCGCGTGAGCTGCTCGCGGACGAGGGCGTCGTGCTGCGCGAGTAGGTCTCGCCAGTGGGCGTCGCCGAGCGCCGCCGCCCGCGCCGTTGCGTCGACGATGTCGGTGAACATGACGGTCAGCAGATCGCGGGCGACGTCGCCGCCCCGGCGCCCGCCGGTGAGGAACTCCTCGACCTCCTGGACGATCGCGTCGCTGTCGCCGATGAACGGCAGCGAATCGCTGCCTTCCAGCTCGACATAGCGCGCTCCCGGGATGTGCTCGGCGAGGTAGCGGGAGTGGCGTACATCCCAGACCTGCTCTTCGGGCCGGTGCATGACCAGCGTCGGCACGCGAATCTCGGTGAGGCAGTCGCGCACGTCCCCGTCGCCGATCGCGCCGACAATCGTGCGCGCCTCGCTCGGGCTCGCCGTGAGACGCTGCGTGCGGGCGATCCAGGCGGTCAGCGCAGGGTCGCCGGCCATCGACGGCGCCAGGCGGCTGACCAGCTCGCTATCGGGTTCTCCCCAACGGCGGAATTCCTCGGCCGTGAGGCCGATGCGTTCCTCCTTGGTCATCGCCCAGTCGTAGTCCGGCGCCCAAGTTGTACGGGCGAACGACGCGTACAGGATCAACGCGCCGATCCGTTGCGGCTGCTCGGCAGCGAGCCGCGCTCCGACCAGCCCCCCGCCCGCGTATGTCATTACGGCGCACCGCTCCGAGCCAGCCGCGTCTAGCACGGCGAGCGCGTCCAGCATGTCCTGGTCGACCGAGTAGGCCTCGAGGCCGTGGTCGGAGAGCCCGGTGCCGCGGCTGTCGAACATGATCAGGCGCCCGAAGCTCATCAGGCTTTCGAGGAAGCGCCGGTTTCCGGGTGCCTCCCACAGCTGCTCGATCTGCGAGATCCAACCGGGGAGGAAGAGCACGTCGAGAGGACCGTCGCCGGCGACCTGGTAGGCGATGCTGGCATCGCCGCTGCGCGTATATCGCGTCTCGGGGATCACGGCTCGTGTTCCATCAGCGCGCGGAACGGTGCGGCGGCCTCGACCGTCGCACCTGTCGCCCGGACGCGGTCGGACAGCCAGCCGTCGGAGGTGACGACCCGGATCGCACCCGGCTCGGTGGCCCCGGCGAGGAGCCGCATGATCTCGTCATCGGCGGAGTCTCGGCGCGGCCGCGGCGCGTGGGCGACGATGATTACGGTCGAGCGGATCGGCGGCACGGGGGGCTGCTCGAAGACGACCGTCACGTCCTCTCCGGTCGCGGCGGCCCAACGCTCCAGCTTGTCGACGAGCCCGACCATCGCGTGATGGCGATCCCTCCACCAGGCATCCGGACGCGTACCGATCACGTTCATGCCATCGATGAGCCAACGCACACTTCTCAGCCTAGAACCTGACCCGTGGTCGGCGTCCCGGGAATTGGCCGTCGGAGCTCACGCGGCGGGAGTGGCGTAACGATCTGCTGGAGTTCACCGCGATGAGGCTCGAGGGCATCCAGACCGGCGACATCGTCGAGGTCGACCGCAAGGGGAGGCGTTTCCACGCAGTCGTGACGGGCACGGCGCCCGGCGGGCTCGCGCTGCAGCCGACCGACCGTCGCGTCAACTACTACAGCTGCCGCAGCCGTGAAGTGGTCGGGCACTGGGCCAAGCGGGGACGGCCACGGGAGACCGCCGAGCCATTGCGGCCGTCGCCGCGCCAGCTTGAGATCGACCTCACGCCTCGTCCGCCGGAGGGGTGACCTCCCCGTCGGCCGGCTCCTACAGGCGATCCAGCACGCGATAGGAGGCGACCGCACGCTCGAGTTTGTCGTCGCCCCAGTAGAGCTCTTCGCCGAGGAGCACCGTGGGCACCCCGAACACGCCCGCATCGAGGGCCTCGTCGGTCACCGCACGAAGCTCCTGCTTGATCTCCTCGCTCGTGATCGCCTCGCGCATCTCCGCCGCGTCGAGGCCCGCCCGCCGTGACGCCTCGAGCACCGCATCGAGCTCGCCCAGGTCCACGCCCTCGAGGAACGAGAGCCTCATCGCGGCGAGCGCGTAGGGCTTCAGCCGGCCCTTCCGGTCGGCGTACACCATCGCCCGTGCGACGGTGAGGTCGCTCGTCGGCCACTGACGCGGCCAGCGGATCGGCCCAAGGCCGTGGGCGCGGGCCCGCGCCTCGCAGTCGGCGATGCCGCGTTCCCGGGCGTCGGTCAGCCCCCAGGAGCTGCGGCCGTTGGCCTTGAAGATCCCACCGGCGAGAACGCCCTGCCACCGCGCCTCCGGCAGCAGCGCATCGATCCGCTCTGCGGCGAACCAGGAGTAGGGCGACATGGCCCCGAAGTAAAAGAGCGGCTGCGGCGCGCCCACGGGCCCGATGATGGCGCATCGCCTCGTCGGAGTGCTGACGGTGGGGGGACGAGACTCGCGGACCGCGAAAGGTAGGGTGCCTGAGGTGAGCGACCGAGTGCTGGTTCTCTCCTGGGAGTACCCGCCCGTGATCGAGGGGGGGCTTGCCCGTCACGTCCGCAAGCTTGCCGAGGGTCTGGTTCGCGCCGGCGTGGAGGTCGATGTGCTGACGCGCGGTACCGCCGATGCCCCCGTGCCGGGGGCGCCCAGGTTCCGCCCCGGTGGAGTCGAGGTGCACCGCGTGCCGGAGCCCGGCTGGCCGCGCGACCTGGATCGGTTCGTCGCCTGGGTGGAGCAGATGAACGAGGACATGCTTGCGGCGGGGGAGATGCTCGCCCAGGAACGGACCTACGGCCTCATACACGGCCATGATTGGCTCGTGGCCGGAGCCGCCGGCACGCTGGCGGAGCGTCTCGGCATCCCCTACGTGACGACCATCCACGCGACCGAGCACGGCCGCCACCAGGGCTGGGTGGCGAACGAGCCGCAGTCGCACATTCACTCCGTCGAGCGCTGGATGGCGAGGCGGGCGGAGCGGGTGATCGTCTGCTCCTACTACATGCGGGGCCATGTGGCAGACGTGTTCGGCCTCGACGAGGCCCGGGTGACGGTGATACCGAATGGTGTCGATCCGAGTGACCTGCGGCCGGTCGAGAACCTCCACGCTCTGCGCGGGCAGTTCGCACAACCGCACGAGAAGCTCGTGCTGCTCGTCGGCAGGCTCGTCTACGAGAAGGGTTTCCAGCTGGCACTCGACGCGATGCCGGGCCTGATCGAGAGGATCGGCAACGTCCGCTTCCTGGTTGCCGGCAGCGGTACCCACGAGGCCGAGTTGAAGGCCCAGGCAGAGCGGCTGGGGCTACTCGAGCACGGCACGTTCCTCGGCTGGATCGGCGACGACGTACTGCACTCGCTGTACCGCATCTCCGACCTGTGCGTGGTGCCCTCGATCTATGAGCCCTTCGGCCTCGTGGCGCTCGAGGCGATGGCCTCGGGCTGCCCCTGCATCGTCGCTGACACGGGGGGACTGCGGGAGGTAGTGCCGCGCGGGGAGCGGGTGGGGCTTCGATTCAACGGCGGCGATGCCGAGCACCTCGGCGTGATGATGGAACGGCTGCTCGTGGACGAGGCGCTCCGCGACCGGCTGGTCACAGAAGCCTCAGAGCACGTGCTGCGGTTCGACTGGGACGACATCGCCCAACGTACGCGGGCGATCTACGATGAGACGGCAGGGCTGGCCGCCCGCGAGGGCGCACCCAGGGGATGACGCGGAGCCGACGAGGCGAAGCCGAACGGGGAGAACGTGGATGAAGGAGATGTTGGAGGTTCAGGGGACGGGGATGCTCGAGGGGCTGATGCAGAATGACTTTCCGCTGACGCTCAACCACATCCGTAGGCGAATGCAGTCGGTGAACCACGGCGCGGAGGTGGTAACGCTGCTGCCGGACGGGACGGTCCAGCGGATCTCTCACGCCGATCTCGCCGGTCGCGTCGACCGCTTGGCGCGAGCCCTGGGCGAGCTGGGCGTCCAGCAGGGCGACCGGGTGGCGTCCTTCGCCTGGAACAACCAGCGCCACGTGGAGCTGTATTTCGCCGCGCCGTGTATCGGGGCTGTGCTGCACACCCTGAATGTGCGTCTCTTCGAGGAGCAGCTCACATACATCGTCAACCATGCCGAGGATCGCGTGATCTTCGTGGATGACTCGCTCGTGCCCGTGCTCGAGAAGCTGGCGCCGACCTTCCAGAGCGTCGCGAACTACGTGGTGATGGGCGATGGCGACGCGGGCTCCCTGCCGAATGTCCTTCGTTACGAGGACCTGCTCGAGCAGGCCGGCAACGGCTCGTTCGACTACCCGGAGCTCGATGAGCGCCAAGCGGCTGCTCTCTGTTACACGAGCGGCACGACCGGCAACCCGAAGGGAGTGCTCTACTCACACCGGTCGATCAGCCTGCACTCCTCGGCGACGCTGATGAGCGACGGGAACGGGCTCTCGCGCAACGATCGGGTGCTGGCCGTGGTACCGATGTTCCACGCCAACGCCTGGGGGCTGCCCTACGGTGCCGCGCTGGCAGGCTCGGACCTGATCCTCCCCGACCGCTTCCTAGGCGCCGAGCCGCTGGCGAAGCTGATCTCCGCGGAGCGCCCGACGCTGATGGGCTGCGTGCCGACGATCTTCCAGGACCTGCTGCGCTACGCCGATGAGCATCCGGAGGTCGACCTGTCGTCGCTGACGAATGCCGCCTGCGGCGGCTCGGCCGTGCCGAAGCAGCTGATGAAGGACTTCGAAGAGCGTCACGGCGTGCGCATCTATCAAGCCTGGGGCATGACCGAGACGAGCCCGGTCGCCACCTATTCCCGTCCCCGCGAGGAGGGTGAGCACGACGAGCACTACTGGGACGATCGCGCCAAGCAGGGTCGTCCGCTGCCCTGGGTCGAGCTGCGGCTCGTCGGTGACGGCGGGGAGGAGGTGCCGTGGGACGGCGACTCGACGGGCGAGATCGAGGTGCGCGGCCCGTGGATCGCATCGAGCTACTTCCATGATCCGGATCCGGAGAAGTTCGACGACGGCTGGCTGCGGACGGGCGACATCGCGTCGGTAGACGAGAAGGGCTACGTGCAGATCACCGATCGATCGAAGGACGTCATCAAGTCGGGCGGCGAGTGGATCTCCTCGGTGGAGCTCGAGAACGAGTTGATGTCGCACCCGAGCGTCGTGGAGGCGGCGGTGATCGCCAAGCCGGACCCACGGTGGGCTGAGCGACCCCTGTGTTGCGTGGTGCTGACGAGTGAGGGCGCAGCGAGCGCCGAGGAGCTGGTGGAGCATCTGCGCGGCCGCGTCGCGAAGTGGTGGCTGCCGGACGAGTTCGCCTTCATCGCCGAGATCCCGAAGACGAGCGTCGGCAAGTTCGACAAGAAGGTGCTGCGTGGGCAGCTGGCCGGCGGCAGCCTCGAGGGGCGCGTGAAGCTCTGAGCGGGGTCCCCGTTTGGGCCGTTGCTGCTGAGCTAAATGTGCTCCCGGGAGCCATCTCGACCGGCACGGCTGATACACCATTTCCTGCATCGAAGGCAGGCGGGGACCTATGCACGGCGAACTTGAGGCAGTAGCTTGCGACTTGCAGCGCTTCGACCCTCACTAAAGGAGGCCCTCGTGGAGGGCCGAACTACTCACCACACCACCAAAACGGAGGTTGGCATGACTCGGACCGATGTCATGGCCTCGAGCAGGCCACGGACACCAGGCGCAGCGCCCATGAAGTCACGATCCAGCACGGTACGCGCGCTGGTTGCCCTCCCGATTGTGCTGTTGATGGCGCTGGCTCTGCTCGTGCCCGGCACGGCTGTGGCGGCTGAAGGAACCTCTGGCTACGGCCAGACTCCGACGACTCCCACGACGCCGACCACGCCGACGACTCCTACGACGCCGACGACGCCGACGACGCCCACCACTCCGTCGACTGGGACGTCACCGGAAAAAGCGTCTGAAGAACCGGCGAAAACGACCTCCACGCCGAAAGAAACCGAACCCACCACGAGCGCGGCTCCGGCAAAAGAAGCGAAGACGCTTCCCTTCACCGGCTTCGACCTTCGCTGGAGCTTCGGCGTTGGCCTGGTGCTGATGGGAGCCGGCTTCTCGATCGTGATGATGCAGCGGCGCCGCCGCGAGGGCGGTCGCTAGCACTCGCGAGAAGACATCGGCTGCGCGGCGATACGCCGCCGGCGAAACCAGTCTCACTTGAAAGGAGCCATCGGCCGTCTGGCCGGTGGCTCTTTTTCGGTCTGGATCGGGCGAGAGGGACGCGGCGCACAGCAGGCGTCGCCGCGCCGGATGCGGCGCGTTTGCGACTGTCCCGCCGGCCCGCGCGGAGTCAGTTTCGTGATGCGACTGTGCTAGCCTCGGCCTTGCGAGTTTCATCACAAAACCAGCTCGAGGAGACTAGCGATGAGCCAGCGTGAGGCCGCAAGGCAGCTTGGTCGGGAGGTCGTGATCGTGGAGGCCGCACGAACGCCGATCGGCCGCGGGCACAGCAGCAAGGGGATCTATCGCGAAGTACATCCAAACGAGCTGCTGGGCAGCGCCTACCGCGCCGTGGTCGAGCGGGCCGGGATCGAGCCGGACCTGGTTGAAGATGTCGTCGCGGGCTGCGTCTCGCAGGTCGGCGAGCAGTCCAACAACGTCGCGCGCAACGCGTGGCTGCAGGCGGGTCTCCCCGTCGGCACGCCGGCAAGCACGGTCGACCGGCAGTGCGGTTCAGGCCAGCAGGCCGTGAGCTTCGCGGCCGGGCTGATCGCTGCGGGGGTGCACGACGTGATGATCGGTGCGGGCGTTGAGCACATGGGCCATGTGCCGATGGGCTCGAATGTGGCCGACGAGCGGCTCGGGACGCCCTTTCCCGCCGAGTTGATGGAGCGCTACGAGCTGATCCCGCAGGGACTCTCTGCGGAGCTGATCGCCGAGCGCTGGGAGATCCCGCGCTCCGAGCAGGACGAGCTGGGTCTGCGCTCGCATCAGCTTGCCGCGCGGGCGACGAGCGAGGGACGCTTCGACCGGGAGATGATCCCGATGGAGATCGGGGGCGAGACCGTCGCGGCCGATCAGGGGATCCGCTTCGACACGAGCCTCGAGCAGCTGGCGGCGCTGAAGCCGGCCTTCAAGGAGGACGGCACCGTTACCGCCGGGAACTCCTCGCAGATCTCTGACGGCGCGGCGGCAGTGCTGCTGATGGCGCGGGAGAAGGCCGACGAACTCGGCCTCAGCCCGCGAGCCCGCATCTTCGACGCGACGACCGTTGGCGTGGACCCGGTGATCATGCTCACGGGACCGATCCCGGCGACCCAGAGGCTGCTGGAACGAAACGGCATGACGGTCGACGACCTCGATCTGATCGAGATCAACGAGGCGTTCGCGTCGGTGGTCTGCGCATGGCGGCGTGAGCTCAAACCGGACATGGACAAGGTCAACGTGAACGGCGGCGCACTGGCGCTGGGGCACCCGCTGGGCTCCTCCGGAGCGAGGCTCATCACGACGTTGCTCCACGAGCTCGAGCGCAGTGACTCCGAGCTGGGCCTCGTGACGATGTGCACGGCGGGCGGAACCGGCACGGGGACGATCCTCCAGAGGATCTAGGCGGTCCTCCCGACTGGCGCTCGACGCCAGGGCGTGCGAGAGTCAGGCTCCCAGCAGGCGATCATAGGAGGAGACATGGCTGACGGTGTGTATCGGGTCACCGAGGTGATCGGAGTCAGCGGGGAGTCGTGGGAGGCGGCGGCGCGCAACGCAGTTGAGACAGCGGCCAAGACGGTCCGCGACCTACGCATCGCCGAGGTCGTCAGGCAGGACGTCTCGATCGAGGGCGGCACGATAAAGGACTACCGCGTGAGGCTCGGGATCTCCTTCAAGTACGACTCCGGCGACTAACGGCGCGCGGCGCGGCGGCCGCGACCCGTTGCGGGCGCGGCCGCCGGACGGCGATCACGCCGGGGGAGGCGGAGGAGGAGGAGTAGAAGGAGGGGGAGGAGTAGAAGGAGGGGGAGGAGTAGAAGGAG
>WNFI01205426.1_pt1 | contig 14729 bp, 16 predicted proteins | sample 5400471 | NCBI WGS metagenome assembly WNFI01 (sample SAMN13153348, study PRJNA577476) | soil metagenome | isolation source: 100 cm saprolite on Douglas fir-dominated hillslope | place: USA:California | collected 2013-09-17
GATGGGCTCGCACTTCCCTTTCAGGATGGTTCGTTCGACGTGGTCAGTTGCAGCTTGTTTGCGCACCACCTGAGTCCCGAAGAGCTGTCGCGCTTTTTGCGAGACGCGGCGCGGGTTGGTCGCTGCGCGGTTGTAATTAACGACCTGGTTCGCCATCCGTTGCATCTCGCACTAGTCTATGCGGGATTTCCTCTGATGCGTTGTCGCGTGTCACGGGTTGACGGCGTAGCGTCGGTGCGGAGTGCGTATGTTCCCGACGAAATTCGCGATATCCTCGCATCGGCTTTCCCACCTCCTTCCGCCCCGCAGGTGGAAATCTTCCGCCACTATCTTTTTCGGATGGGAGTGATTGTGTGGAAGGATTCTGTGGGCGCGAATCCATAACTTCGTGGCACCTACCGTACGACCAGAACTTCCCGCACGTTGTCCCGCGCGAGAAAGAACTTGATCGAAGCAAAATCGCGGAAGAGATTTTCGATGTGACGGTTGTTGAATACGCGCTGCAACTGGAAACCATCCGTGATCGCGCTGTGCACTGCCCCGGTGGGCCCGCGCCTTGCTTCCCGGCGAAGCACGATGGGCTGCATTTCCAGTGTATCTTGGCCAATGATGTGGAAGCGGTAGCAGGGCGAGTCGGGGCCCGCATCGCGAGTGTGGAAGAAAGCCAGCAGCATGCCACCCGGCTTCAGCACAGACCACAACCGTCCCACGACAGGCCGGACCAGGCTTTCATCGAGATAGTCGGGCAAGTTCCAGCAGAAGATCACGTCGAAGTGGGCAGCGGGATAGACCAGGTTGTCGGCTAGAAATTGCCGGCTGTCGAGCACCATAGCGCCCTGCTCGTCCTTGGTGACGAGATGGGGCTCGGTAGAGGCCGTCAGCAGATCTTCGCTGTAAATCCTATGACCGCGCTCGGTAAAGTGGCGGATGTTGGTTGCCGATGTGGAGCCGAGATCGAGAACGCACAGAGTTTCCTTGCTGTCCCAGTTGCGCGCCAGTTCGCCCAGCCCGCTCGAACGCCGGGTGAGCTTTTGAGAGCTCTGTGCCGGGTTCGTCGCCTCCGGGCCGCTGGATGAACTGCGAAAAAATTTCATGAAGTTCTGCGTTACTGATGCCATTCCAACTTTCGGCTTCACCTTGTCGTTCGCTTCGTTGCCAGGCGGGCCAGAGATCGAATCCAGGAGCATTATTTCAGGGGCAATTTGCCCTCTGCCAGATCGATCGCATTCTGAAACCAATACTTTAAGTGATTGCAGGAGCTAAATCTGCTCTATTTTGCCGGCGCGGCCTTGGCGTCCGACTTGCCTTGGATGTCAACCTTGCCCTTCAGGTAGGCCCCTTCTTCAATCGAGATGCGCTGGGTCGAAACGTCGCCGGTAACCACCGCCGACTTGCGCAACTCAACTCGTTCGCTGGCCTGAACGTTTCCTTCGAGCTTTCCTTGCACCACGACAATTTTTGCTTCTACGCTGGCTTTCACCTGGCCATTCGGCCCAACTGTCAAGCTGTTAGTTTTCAGCGCGATAGTCCCCTCAACCTGACCATCTACATAGAGATCTTCGCTGCCTGATAGGTCGCCCTTGATTACGACCGATTTGCCGATTTGTGCCAGATCGCCGGACAGGGGTGCACTCATAGACTCTCCTTATGAAGCAGGATCAAAACATCCCTAAGCAATGTCGACAGCAAAGTTTCCCGCAGGCGGGTGCAGTGGACGTTCCTCTTCGACTATACCCACCCTTTGAGTGCGCGGCAAGCGGTTGAAGTTACGTTCGGTCCGGCGAATCCTACCTGAAGGACTGTAGAGGACATCTTTAGCCGATTCGCTACACTAGTTATGGTGCAAAAGAAAATGCGCTGGCAGCGCCCCAGGTCTCACTTTGCTATCGCAGTCGCGTTCGCAGTCGGCACTTTGCAGTGGAGCATCGCAGCTCAGGCCTCCGGCCATCCCGATAATTTGTCTCCGGCGGCGTTGGTTCGGGCTGTCGTCGCCAACGAAGTCACCGCTTCCAACAACCACTCGGTGAAACATATGTTCCGGGGGCGCAAGCAAACTCCCCGGGGCTCGCAAACCAAGCTCTACGTGCTGACCACGGAAGCGATGGCGGGACTGTTGATCGCTGCTTTGCGCATTGTTGAGGCTCTGCCCGATGCTTTTGTCTACGAGTTCGACGGGACGGAGGCAGGCCGAGAGGGACTGGGCAAGCCAGGGGACGAACTTGTGCGCCTCAAGTTCCGGCCCCATCCACATTACTCGCCACCCTCGCACGTAGAGCAGGTGCTGCTCGGCATGCAGGGATATCTGCTAATCGACAAGAATGCTTGCCGCCTGGCCAAAATCGAAGCCACGCTGTTTCGCGAGGTGAGCTTCGGTTGGGGAATTCTGGGGCACCTCGATCAAGGCGGCAGCTTTCTTGTGCAGCAGGCAGACGTAGGCGATGGGACCTGGGATGTAATCCACATGCGACTGGACTTTACCGGAAAAATCATGATGGTGAAGCATCTCTCTATCAAATCGGAAGAGACCTTCAGCGACTTCCGGCGGGTACCGGATGATCTCACCTTCGCCAAAGGAATCGAGCTGCTCATGAATGAACAAGCCCGGCTGCTGCAGCGTGCGGATACCGGAACGGCGACTGCGAGCAGAAAACGGCGCTGAACTCGCCCGGCCTACTTCTGCCCGGCGCTAAGAGTCTGCTTGCGCACGGTCAGCTTCTCAATCAACTCCTCTTTAATGCGGTACCCGGTGCCGGGCTGGTCGCCGATTGGAATCATCCCTTGCTGTGAGACTTGCACCTCTGGATCGACGATGTCTTCTTTCCAGTAGCGCTTCGATGCCGAAACATCCCCGGGCAGACGAAAGTTCTCCAGAGTTGAAAGCGCAATGTTGTGAGCGCGTCCGATCCCAGACTCCAGCATGCCGCCACACCAGACCGGGATATTCTGCGTCTGACATAAATCGTGAATCTTCTTAGCCTCAGTGAAGCCGCCTACGCGTCCGACCTTGACGTTGATGATGCGGCAGGCTCCGCTCTCGACCGCAAAGGCCGCGGCGCGCACGTTCACGATGGATTCATCCAAACAGATCGCGGTGCGGAGCTGTTTCTGCAGCCGGGAGTGGAAATAGATGTCGTCGTCCCACAACGGCTGCTCGATCATCAGCAGATTGAATTGATCGAAGAGGCGCAGGTGTTCGACTTGGTCGAGGGTGTAGGCGGAATTGGCGTCACAGCTCAACAGAATTTCCGGCCAGCGTGAACGGATTTTCTCCAGGACATTCACATCCCAGCCGGGTTTGACCTTGACCTTGATACGGCGGTATCCCGCACTCAACTCAGCCTGGACCTTCTCCACTAACTGCTCAACTGAATCCTGGATGCCGATGGAAACGCCACATGGAATCTCTTTGCGTGTGCCGCTCAGCAGTTTCCACAGGGGCTGCCGTTTCTGGATGGCCTCCGCATCCCACAATGCGTTTTCCAGCGCCGCCTTGGCCATGCGGTGACCTCGGATCTTGGCATAGAGCGCCGGACACTCTCGCGCCGATTCAATTTCACGGCCGAGCAGCGGGGGAGCAAGATAGTGCGTAATGGTCGGCCATGCACTGTCGATCCACTCGCTGCTGTAAAAGGGATCTTCTGCCGCAACGCATTCGGCCCAGCCATTCACGCCGTCACAGTGGACGGTAACGAGGAGAATACGACGATGATATAGACGGCCAAAGCTTGTCTCGAAGAAATGGACAAGCGGCATCTGAATTTCACGGAGAGTGATAGCTTCAACTTTCATGTAGTTTGGCGCGCACTACTCTGACGCATACGACCAGTTCTCATCCCATTCGCCAAGCACAAACTTGCCGTTGCCTTCGGGATCGCGTTCGTAACCCAGCACCGCAAGTTCGCTCGAAAACGCCCGCAGGAACTCATCGCGATTTCGCTCCTGCACCTGCCGCGCATTGTCCCGTGTTTCTGCCGCTGTTTTCCACTCATATATCTGAGAGGGCACGTCGATGGTTGTTTCGCGCTGAATGGGTGGATTCTTCCCCGTCGCCAGCAACGTTTCCACGCGCTTCGACTTCAACCACCATTCGGCGATCAGGCGGTCACTGGGCAATCCGCCCTGCAGCGGTGAAGAAGTGATGCCGTACTGGTTGATGTTATAACGGCGGGCAATGGCGCCCAGCTTTTCGATGTTGAGATAGGCATTCTTAATTTCCAAAGGATCGAACGTCCATTCGATCAACTCGATGCCCCGCTGCAGAGCATCATCCCGCTGCAGCAACTTGAGGCGTCGGCCCAACCCGCTGTTGCGATGTTCCTTGCGCACCGCCAGCATGTGCGAGTGCAGGTAAATATGTCCTGAGCGCGTGCCCGGCACCGAGAGTGCGAAACCAACCATCTCGTTACCGGCGAAGGCCCCCATGACCTGGCCTCCCACTTTTTCGGCGACCACAAACATTCGCAGCGGCACGAGTTCCGCGTCGGTAAAGTTCCACACTTCCTTCTGGAGCGCTATGCAAGCCCGCAGTTCCTCAAGGCCCTGGCAATGGCGAATAATGACAGGATCGGAACTCAAAGTTGCTTCTCCTGAAGTTTGGCTTGCTGCCATAGCGACTCGAGTTCCTCCATTGTGGCCTGGACTGCCGTGCGGCCAGTTTCTGACAAGCGTTTTTCCATCCACTGAAAGCGACGCTTGAATTTCCGGTTGGTCTTGCGCAGCGCGGATTCCGGATCGAGCGACAGATAGCGCGCAAGATTGACCATGACGAAAAACAGATCCCCAACTTCCTCTTCCAGACTGGCCTGCAACAGTTCCGGAATCTGCTGCCGGCCTGCGCCGGCCATCCCGTGCCCTTGCGGCCGCGGCCCGGGCTCCGGAAAATCTTTCAGCTGTTCGCGAAGTTCGACCGTTTCCTGGCTCTCCGCGGATCTCTCGTCGGTTCCCTTTTCGCCGACGTCGCTCTGCCGCTTTTTCCGTTCTTCGCCCTTAAGCGCTTCCCAGTTGCGTTTAACTTCCGCCGAGGTCTCCGCCTTCACATCGCCAAATACATGAGGATGCCGGTCGACCAGCTTGCTGGAAAGTCGATCCAGAACGTCATCGATTGAAAACGATCCCTGCTCCTTGGCCATCTCGGTGTAGAAGAGAACCTGCAGCAACAGATCGCCGAGTTCGCCCGGGAGTTCGTCCCAGTCGCGATTGTCAATCGCCTCCAGAACTTCGTAAGTCTCCTCAAGGGTGTAAGGCTTGATGGAATCGAAGGTCTGTTCGCGATCCCAGGGGCACCCGCCCGGAGCGCGCAATCGCTCCATGATGCCGACCGCTCGCTCGAATCGTTCTCCTGTCGTGGACATCGGCAACCAATGTAAATGACGGCTGTCGAAACGGGCAACGTGCAGCAGTTAGAAGGTCAGTGTGATTACTACAGCTGGCGGTAAGCGCGAAGAACTTAAGCAAATCCGGCGAGAGCAATCCACGCAAGCGGGAGTCCCTTGACGCGGTCAATATTCATGAGGTGCGCTCCCGGTTACGAGTCCGGAACTGCGCTCGACCGTGGCAAATACCAACTTAGGCGCAATTTCCTTTCGCCCGCAGAGCGGTATCACCATCTCATCTCGCATTATCTTGCATCTTGCGGTGGTTTTCGGCATCTCAACAGCGACACCACATATTGTTAAGATGAACGTTGACTTGTAATGATCTCGCCCGTCCAAACCTGTGTAACCAGGCGATGTCAGGAGACTTCCCAGTGAAGGCACAGTGTCTGCCGTTCGGCCAAATCCCGCACACGACACGCCTTTTCCTCGATTTCCTGGCATACTCCCCCAAAGTTCAGCCTTTTTATCCCCACTCTCCCTACTTTAAAGAATGGTTAAAAGAGGAAGCCGGTGCGCTTCACTATGACTCCTCGCGGCGCGAGAACATCAGCGCCATCCTCAACCGGCAAAACAAATCTTGGAACGCTTCGTCACAGACTCTTACCAACCTTGAGCGTCTTCGCAACGGTGCGTCCGCCGTGGTTACGGGACAGCAGGTCGGCCTCTTCGGCGGTCCAACATTCGCCATCTACAAGGCTCTGACCGCAGTCAAGCTGGCGGAAGAAGCGACTGCGGCAGGAGTGGATGCGGTCCCCCCGTCAGCGCGGTGCGGCTGGGCGAAGAAATCCTACCCGTTGTGGAGGAAGCCGCGGTTCTGCTGGGTGATTCTGCGGCGACGGAATTTTTGCGCGAATCCTATCGTCCCGGCGAGACTCTCGGCACAGCATTTGCCCGACTCTGTACGCGCTTGTTTGCTGAGTGGGGAGTGATTCTGCTCGATGCCTCCGATCCCGGTCTGCATCGCCTTGCCGAACCGATTTATCGCGCCGCCATTGAGCGAGCCGACGAACTAGAGGGCGCACTATCGAATCGAGGTCAGGCTCTGGAAGCTGCCGGCTACCACCAGCAGGTGAAGGTCACCTCGTCCTCAGTTCTGCTGTTCACAATGCAGAATGGAGCGCGTACACCAATACACCGGCGCGGGAACGGCCCTGCTGCGGAATTTGTGATTGGGGGCGAGGCCGGAGGTGAAAAGATTTCGCAAGCCGAATTGATAGCTCGGATAGCTTCGGCACCGGAGCAATTCAGTCCCAATGTGCTGCTGCGGCCGGTGGTGCAGGACTATCTTCTACCCACGCTCGCCTATACCGGCGGAGCTGCGGAAACCGCATATTTTTCGCAGGTGGGCGCGGTGTATGAGGTGTTGCTGGGACGGGTCACGCCCGTCGTGCCGCGTTTCTCGGCCACCCTGGTCGAGCCGAAAATTCAACGCTTGCTCGAGCGTCACGGGATAACCGTAGTTGATATTTTCAGCGGACCGGACGCGCTCCGACAGCAATTGGCCGCGCGTAACCTGCCGCGAGACTTGCAGGCTGCTTTCGATGAGGCCAAGAAATCTCTCGAGACAAACACTCAGCCAATCCCTATATCCACAGAAAGGCCTGCAGGAGCGCGCCATCGGCGGCATGTACTTCCTGGCCCGCTACGGTCCTGAGCTTCTCGCGCAGATCTATACCACCATCCACACCGACTGTCACGACCACCAGATTCTGGAACTTTGAGTCGAAAAGTTTCGCGACTCGAGTCAAGTTGAATCGCAGAGGCTCCAGATTCGTATTAGGGCATGACTTCAGTTATGCCGTGCATTGCAGAAATTGAGTTCGGCTTCAGCCGCTGAGTGTGCAACTCTATTTGCTTTCACTGCTTGCCAGATAAGTTCCCAGCCCAATCATGATGGCGCCTGTGACTGTCCTCTGCCGGCGACGGAACACTGCCGACGAGTGCATCAGATTCCCCAAAGGTCCTGCCAGCACGATCACGATCAGGTCGGCAGTCGTGTTCAAGAAGACCGACAGCGTGCCCAGCAGAACAAATTGCAGGAAGATGTGCCCGCTCTCCCGGTTTACGAATTGGGGTATGAACGAAAGAAAAAACAAAGCTGTCTTGCGATTGAGCACTTCGGTCGCAATCCCCTGCCAGAGCGGGTTTCGCGCCGGTTTGCCGACCCTGGAAGCGGGCTCCGCACTCGCCAGCGGCTCCTCAACCACCGCCGGTTCTTTGCGGGCGTCAAGGATCATCCTGATTCCCAGAAAGCACAGATACGCCGCTCCCATGTATTTCACGGTCGCGAAAGCGAGTGCTGACCTGGCCAGCACAATGGAAATCCCCAGCGCCGCTGCGAATACATGGACCATCCCGCCAACAAAAGTCCCCAAGGCAGAGAGCACGCCTTCGCGTTTTCCACCTGCCAGACTTCTCGCCAGCACGTAGAGCATCCCGGGTCCAGGAGCAACAGCGAGCAGCAGGGCTGCGGTCAGGAAGAGAAAGAATTTTGTGAGATCAAACATTTTGAGATTTTACTATTTCAGCCAGTTTTCCAACCCTGCGAGCGAGTCAACGCGCGGCCAGTCCCGCTCGCGATAAGCGCCGGCAACATCGAACAGAACCGCTTCCATCCCCACATTCCGGGCACCCACGAAGTCAATCGAATACACATCTCCCACGTATAGACTCTCTTCCGGCTGCGCCTCCATTTTCCGCAGGGCGGACTGAAAAATTTCCGGATGCGGCTTTTCGCTGCCTACGATTCCGGAGTCCGTAATGCACCGGAAACAGTCCGCGATGCCGCAGCGCCGCAACACGTCTACGATTTTGCCATCCGAATTGGAGATAATGGCAATGGCGTAGTCCCGTCCTATTCGCTGCAAAGCATCACACGTTCCTGGCAGAATCTGATCCCAGTTGGCCGACTTCTGCGTATTTTCCACCAGAGTATTTCGCACGCTATCGTCAAAGGCGTCGAAGTCCTGCAGCAGATAGGTATGGAACGTCCACCAGAAGCCGTGATCCACGCTGCCACTGATCATCCCTTGGTCAAATTCCTTCTTAGTCCTGCGCTCCAGGGCGTGCCACTGGGCGAGAGTCGGATGATGCTCCTTCTGGAGTGGCGCCAGTATCCGATCCCGGTTTGGAAAGAGAAGCGTATTACCAACATCGAAGAAAATAACTCGCCGGGTCGCCATCAATCCATATTACTCAAACTGATGCACAGCGGGACCAGAGTCGCTCGGATGACCGACGTATAAACGTGACGTATCCAAACTGTAACCGGGTTTCCCTCCGTGACCAGCCGCAGAAAAACGGGTAATATCCAAGCTTGGCTTGGAGAGCGTGGACCGGCTTTCCGGCGATTAGTCTGCGATTATGCCACTGCCCTCTGCAATTGCGTTGCTGTCGAGCATTTCTCGGAGTACCCAGACCGCGATTGCGGCCTATCCCGTTGCGCGCAGCCAGGCACCGGTCTTGTTCGGTCTTATTGTCGCTCTCCAATATCGCGGTCCCCGGGGAGACGTCTACAACATTCTCTGGGCCGTTGTCTTCGGATTCGCCACCCTGAATATTCTCAGCCTGGCAGCGAAACGTTTGGAACCGAGGCATCGCGGTCTAAGCTTTGGAGAATTAATGGCAGTGCTGGTCGTGGTTCTCTCGATCGTTCTGCTGGGATGGGAGATGCTGAACCTCTTTCATATCTTCCCGATCAAGCTCAAGCGGTAATGACCGGGCCGGAGCATTTCAGAACTCATTTTGCGGTATGATTCGCATGCAATGGTAAAGCATCCTCCTAGTTTTGAAGTTGCCTGTCCCTGTTGCGGTGCGCTGCTCAAGGTGGATGAAGAAACTCGCGCTGTAATCGCCCACACTGCTCCCAAGCAGCCCAAAACCTTCAATGACTTTGAGGAGGCTGCCCGCTCCATGAAGGAACAGGACAGCCGGCGTGAATCGCTCTTCCGCCAGTCGGTAGAAGCTCAGAAACACGCCTCGGACCTGCTGGAGAAGAAATTCCAGGAAGCGGTGAGGAAGGCGAAGGAAACTCCCGACACGGGCAAGCCCATCCGCGATTTCGATCTGGACTAGGGCCGACAGGTAGAATCGTCGGCAATGTTATCCAGGCCACTTCTGCTCGGCCACCGTGGGGCTCGCGCCATCAAGTCGATTCCTGAAAATACCTTTGCGTCTTTCGATCAGGCTCTTGCGGACGGCTGTGACGGATTTGAGTTTGATGTGCGCCTGACGGCTGACGGGCAAGCGGTCATCGTTCATAATCCGCAGAGTCGCGGGATTGAGATCGCGCGCGCTACCGCACAACAACTGACTTGGCTCCCGCTGCTGCAGGATGTTCTGGCCCGCTACCGGGACAGCGCATTTCTCGATATCGAACTAAAAGTCCCTGGGCTGGAGCCAATGATCGTGAACCTGCTGCGGAAGTATGCTCCCAGTCGTGGCTTTGTGGTCTCTTCTTTTTTGCCTGAGATTTTGCGCTGTATCCGTGGCGAGAGCCCGTCCATTCCGCTCGGGCTTATCTGCGAAACCAAGCTCCAGCTTGGTGAGTGGCGGCAATCGCCCGCCGAATACGTCATTCCACACCACAGCTTGACCTCAACCAAGCTCATCCGCGAACTTCGTGAGGCTGGCAAGATGATACTCGTTTGGACGGTCAACGAACGATCCGGCATGCGGCGTTTCGAAAAGGCGGGCGTCGATGGCCTAATCAGCGACGACACCAAACTCCTGGGCGGGACCTTCCGGCGTTGAACTCATGTTCAGGCAGTTGGGAACTTAGTCTGCCGCAGCTTCCAGCGCTGAGGTGTTGCGCGCGGGCTTATGGAGAAAGGCCGCACGCTCCATCTCGAACGATTCCAGGTTGGATCCCATAGTCTGTTCGTCCCAGCCGAGCACGGCGCCAATGCGCAGAGCGGCCTCGCGGCTGCAGGATTCGGACCAGCACGCGCCTAGCGCCACCGGCACGCGTCGCAGCAGGACGTCGCCCAGCGTCACCGCACATTCTTTCCGGTAAGCCTCCACCACTTCAGCCACAATGTGCGAAGAGTGCGGGCAGATGGGAGCGCGCAATTCTGCGCTGACCAGCGCCATATGGGCAATGTCCATGGCGTTCTTGCCATGCCACTCCACCATTCCACGCGCCGTTTCTTCGCTCACCGACCCGGCGCGGGCAATCTCCACGACCGCCTGATCGAGCAACGGATCGAGGGCAGAGCCGGGCCCGACCGCAATCGTCTTTGGTTCGGGGACGCTGATTCCTATTTTGCGCGCGCATTCTCGCGCCAGGGAGGCCGCGGTCGTCAACTTGCCGCCAATGACGGAAATCATGCGGGCGGCACCCTCGTCGGTATGGTCGTGCAAGAAGTGTCGTCGCGTCACACTTGAAGGACGATTGCCCGGCGAATTTGGAAGAGGCCTGATGCCGGCGAAGGCATATTTAACATCGTGAGCCGAGATCTTTGCTCGCGGGAATAATTGCTTTACAGTTCGCAACAGGTATTCGATTTCTTCCTGGGAAGGAGCAGTTCGTGCCGGATCGCCTTCGTCGGGAACTTCGGTGGTGCCCACCAATATCTGGTCGTTCCAGGGAAGGACGAACACCGGACGTCCGTCTGCAGCTTCGGAGTACAGGGCCGCGCTCGGCGCGCCCGCAAAACGCGGAAGGACGATGTGCGATCCACGCACCCCGCCCAGCATGGGCTGGGCAGTTCGCACCGAGGATCGCTGGCAGACGCGGTCGGCCCATGGCCCGGTGCAGTTTAAAACCCATGCGGCACTAATGCGTTCATCCCGTCCATTGGTTCGATCACGAAGCAGTATGCCTCTGGCCCGTCCATGCGTTACGTCAACGGCCAGGACTTCGGCGTGATTGCGAACCACAGCTCCGAAGTTAATTGCTTCCCGAAGCCATTCGGCGACCAGGCGTTCGGGAAATTCGCATTGCGCGTCCTCGTAGCTGAACAATGACCAGTGTTGGCCCGCATCCAGAGCGCGTTCCACGCGCTTCAATTCCATTTCGCTGGGACGCGCGACCGATTTCGTGCCCGCCATGCGCTGGTAGAGCCACAGTCCTACACGCACTTTCATGGCGCTGCGCTGGCTGTGCTCGTTTAGCAGCAGCAAGAAATGTACCGGCTGTACGAGGTGGGAACGTTCGCGCAGCAGGCGGTCTCTCTCCCGCACAGATTCACGAACCAGATCCAGTTCGCCGTGTTCCAGGTAACGCAGGCCGCCGTGGATGATGCGCGTGGAGGCCACACCGTTGATGCCTCCGCCAATGACGACAGCGTGGAACGTCTGCCCGTCCAGCGAGGCTTGAGGCTTAAGCGCTAATGTCATTGAATGTCAAAATTATTGTGCAACAAGAGATACACCCAATATGGTCTTCCATTGCTTGAAGCTCGCTCCGTGTTGCGACACTTCGCCGATTCAAGTCTGCGCCCCCTGTGACCCCTCAGAAAGTAACGTTAGTACTTCCTAATGAATGGCCTAAAGTGAATAGGTCCATGAGGCGACCGGGTTCTTCTCCGTTCATTCTAAACAAGAAAACTAGGTTAAGAACCGGCCCAGTCTCGATAAAAACCTATTTTGATAAAGAAGACTAGGCCCTCGTGGCAGACGGCCGGGTGGCGCGATACGGTGTGATTCAGCATCATGGATACGGAGTGGCCAGAAGTGAAGACCCGGCTGGAAGGCCGACTCGCTGATGAATATGCCTCTCCCACGGATCGCAAAGAGTCATTTTCAGCAATAGAACAACAGGGGATTCAAAAAGCGAAGCCGCCCACTGCGGGCGGGTTCGTTCGTCCGTTGCTCCGAAAAGAATACGGTTGAGCTCCGGCCGGTGGTGTCTTGCTTACGACACTACCCGGCGTCACTAGCGGTTTTTCAGTGTGCTGCCTCGAAGCAGCACCGCGTCTATCCTCACATCTTCGGGTCTGGAGGCAACCTGAAATTGAGGGTCACGGTGGTCTGCATTTCCGTGGGCTGACCGTTCAACGTGCGTGGATTGAATCGCCACAGCTTCACGGCCGCGATTGCGGAATCGGCCAGCAGGGATTGGCCCCGCACCAAGTTCACGCTCTGTACCGCACCGTCGCGGCTGATGCGCACGTCCAACACGACCAACCCCTGGATCTGCTGCTGCCGGGCTTCTTCGGGATATTCTGGCTCGACCCGATGCAGCAAACTGCCCTCCGCCGTGGACGGGGATAGTTCCAGGACTCGCGCCGGCTCAATGGCGGAAGCGCGCCGTACACCGCCCCCATTTGTGTTTCCTGGCGACTCGGCCGTCCGACCGTCAGCGGACATCCGGAAGATCTCTTTGCCGTTTTCGTAAACTCGCAGACCACCCTCTGAAAGGGAAGGATCACTCGATGGGGACGACGCCCCAAGTTGCCTACCTGGGCCTCCCTTACGGATCGATGCCGCCCCAGTCTGCGCTTGCGCAGAGGCGCTTGGCATGCCATCCGCGATGCGAGTCTTAACCCCGCGAGCATCAGTCGATACTGATCCAGCCACTTGACCGCGGTCCGGCACTGAATCCCGTCTTGCGTTGCGCCCGCCCAACCGCTGGCCGATCAATACCGCGAGCAAAACCGCGCCTGCCAGCACGGCAGCGCCCAAGACTCCAGTAACAAAATCCAAGCCGTATCCGGAGGCCGTTTCACGCGTCTCTTCCACTAACAATGGTGACGACGATGGCGCGAATGATGGGTGGTGCAATGGATCATCCGCGTCAGCGTCTGGCTGCGAGTCATCCCCGACGAGGGGATGGACAATCCGCGAAACCTCGACTGGTTCTGGCAACGGCTCCGCAGCCAACTCAAGGTTCTTAAGGACCCGGCGCGAAAGTGCCTCCAGGGTATGTTCGTCCCGATCTCCAAAGGCCGAGGGCCGGGAAGAAAACACCTCGAATAAACCAACTACTTCCGCATCCTTCAGTAGAGGCAGCGCCATGACGGAACGCACTCCCAGCCGACGGCATGCTTCGGCCTCGGCGCGAGGGTCGGCCTGCGCATCATCGCAGCGCTGGACTCGGCTTGTCTCAATGCACAGGTGGGAAAGTCCCGTGGCATTATCGAAGCGGGTACCAAGCGCAGGAGCGGTATCGCCACTGCTGGCACGGCAAACCATCTCGCCCTCGTCCTTGAGCACGATGGCTGCTCCCGTGGCGCCCGTGGCCAGACAAGCTTGCTCGACAATTTCGTTGAGCACGATCTCCAGTGCCAAATCCGCAGAGAGCTGGGGCGACAAACCGCCGCCGCTCTTGGTTACAAACCTCGCAGCAAGCTCGGTCAGGTTCGATTCGGTTTTTTCCACGTCGGAGGGACCCTGCAGCTCATCGGGCTGCTCCCCTGACTCGCCGGCCGTCGACGAGCCAGCCTTCGAACCATCAGAGACTGGGTGGTGCGCCATGGCAGAAAGACTCAGGTTGAGGTCAGCGTCTGTAGCGGAGTTTCGCCCCAAACGAAGAGGTTGTCAACACGATCTTCATCCACGCCTTCCCTTCCCCCAGGCGTAAGGACGCGAAGGAATTTTCAGCCCTCGTTCCCAGCCTGCAACCATGTGGTCATCGGTTCCCGAAAACGAGGCTGCGGGTTAGCAACTTTGATTACACGGCGCCGTGCGCGGACGAAGGATCCGTCTGCCGCGTTCAATCCATTAGTTCCGAAATGACCAAAACCAACCACCAAAATCCGCGGGTTAGAGTCTTTTATCTCCTCCCAATGACAGCCTGAAACTGCTAGAATCAATTCAATCTTGGGCGAGTTCATGCCATTCCCAAGCTGTTTTCTTTCGACTCCTCCCCTAAGCTTCCTGACGGAAGCGGCACAAAACAAATTGTTCTAAGATATTCAATCCAGGGAGTGTAAACATGCGGATCGCTGTCGTAGGCTCCGGATACGTGGGTTTGGTTGCGGGCGCGTGCTTTGCTGACCTTGGCCATGATGTCATTGTTGTCGATAACGATGACCGAAAGTTAGCAGCGCTGAAAAATGGGCAAGTACCGATCCACGAAAACTTCCTGCCCGAGTTACTGACCCGGCATCGCGGACAACGTCTTACCTTCTCGGACGATTTGCAAGAGGCAGTTCGAGCCAGCTCGGCAATCTTCGTGGCCGTGGGCACGCCTCCCACGGACCGAGGCGAGGCGGATCTGTCGTACGTTGAGTCGGTCGCGCGCGAAATTTCAGGCGCTATCAACGGCTATAAGGTCATCATAGAAAAGAGCACCGTGCCGGTGTACACCAGCGAGTGGGTCCGCAAGATCATTCTGCGCAACGGCGCTGATCCTGAATCCTTCGATGTAGCCTCCAACCCGGAATTTCTGCGCGAGGGCACGGCAGTCAC
>WNFI01517912.1_pt1 | contig 14729 bp, 12 predicted proteins | sample 5400471 | NCBI WGS metagenome assembly WNFI01 (sample SAMN13153348, study PRJNA577476) | soil metagenome | isolation source: 100 cm saprolite on Douglas fir-dominated hillslope | place: USA:California | collected 2013-09-17
GTTTGGGCGGACAACCGCAACGGCACGGCGAATGCCACTAACACGGACGTTTTCCTGGGAAAGTCTACTGACGGCGGTGCGACTTGGACCACCATCCCGGTAGATACCTCGGCGAACGACCAGTTTTACCCCTGGGTGGCGGTGGCCCTGGATGGTACCGTGCAGGTTGGCTATATGGACCGCGCTTATTCGTCGGGGCAGAATGTCTGCGAGTACGGCTTCAGCGTGACCACCCTTGACACGGCTGGTGCTGTCGTGAAAAAGCAGCGTGTTGATTCCGGACTCTCCGATCCCGGTCACTCGCGCTGGTTCTCCAACAGCGCCAACCCCCAAAGCCGTTTCCTGGGTGACTATAACGGCCTCGCCATTGGCTCCGATGACTCGATATGGAGCCTGTGGACGGATTCGCGCGACGTAGTGGCTAACCCGCCCTCGCCGATGCGCAATCACGGTCAGCACGCTGTCGCTTCGAAAAACTGATCGAGTCCACCGAAAATCCTCCAGGATGAACGGTCGTGCTTGAAGTGCGCGCAGCAATAATAGAGCCTCCGTGGGCCCATCTTGATATCTTGACAAGAACTCTCTGGAACATGGCCCACTGAATTAGCCGGAGCACTTTATCGCCTGCTCCCCTGCCCCCGCTTCACAGGCCTGGTAATTCTTTGCGCAAAGGTCGCCTTGAAGGCCGGCTCCACTTCCTGCTTTTTTGCTAGCCTGTACATAACTAAGGACATCCGGCCCGTAGCCTGCGTTGAACTCTCTTTGATCTGCGGCGGGTCGCTGTTACTTAACAATGGGCCGCACAGCGGCTCTCGGTGGCATAGCAAAAAGATTTCGCCCTCTGGCGATCAGGGAGATTGACGTGAAACTCGCATCAACACTATTCGCAATCACTGGGGTCCTCTCCATTACGGCAGGTTCCGCGCTCGGTCAGGCGCCGCAGTATGCTAGCCGGCGAGGCCAAAGTGCAAAACAAGGGGAGCCGCACAGAGATTGATGCAAGATTCCTCGGCCTCGATGAAGCCACCAAGTTCGGCCTCGAATACCTGACCTACGTTCTCTGGGCCGTCTCCCCTCAAGGCCGCGCCGTAAACCTCGGCGAAGTGGTGCTGAAAAATGGCGCTGGTGAAGTCAAAGCCATCTCCGACATGCAAACCTTCGGCATGATTGTCACCGCCGAACCGTACTTCGCCGTCAATCAGCCCGGCAATTCCGTCGTGCTGGAAAACGTCTTTGGCCCCGCCACGCTCGGCAAAGTCGAAAACATCGACGCCAGCTTCGAGCTGCTCGGCCGTGGCATCTATTCCTCTTCCAACACCAAAATTGAAAACGCCATCTTTGGCATCGACCGCAAGACCCCGCTCGAACTCTTTGAAGCGCGCAACTCCCTGCGCATCGCGCACATCGCGCTTGCTGACAAATACGCCGCTTCCACGCTCGCCAAAGCCGAATTGCAGCTCCGCAACGCCGAAGAAGTGTACGCGCGCAAGAGCGACAGAAAATCCGTGGTGGCCGCCGCGCGCGAGGTCGTCGAAACCGCCGAAGAAGCCCGCGTCATGGCCGTGAAACAAAAAGCCGAGGAAGACGCTAACGCAAAAATTGCCGCAGACAAAAGAGCCGCCGAAGAGCGCGAAGCCAAGGCTCGCGCTGACGCGGCCGGTGAAGCACAACGCCGCCAGGAAGCCGAGAAAGCTCGCCAGCAGGCCGAAGCAGCCAAATCCGAAGCTCTGCGCATGCAGCAGGAAGCCCAGCAAGCCGCCGCCGAAGCTGCTCGTCAGAAAGCCGAAGCCGAAAAGGCCAGCGCCGCTGCTTTAGCCCAGCAGCAATCCGCTGAAGCTGCCGCCGCACAGGCTGCTCGCGACCGCGCTGCCGCGCAGGCGGAAACCGAAAAAGCACGCCAAGCCGCCGCGCAAGCCGAATCGGAAAAAGCTCAGCTTCGCTCCCAGCTTCTTGCCCAGCTGAATTCCATCTTGCAGACGCGCGACTCCGCCCGCGGCCTCATCGTCAATATGTCGGACGTGCTGTTTGACACCGGCAGCTACACGCTCAAGCCCGGCGCGCGCGAAAAACTCGCCAAAATTTCCGGCATCGTGCTCGCGCATCCCGGCCTCACTCTACAGATCGAAGGCCACACGGACAGCGTCGGCGGCGACGAATTCAATCAGCAGCTCTCCGAACGCCGCGCCGATTCCGTCCGAGATTTTCTCGCCGCGCAAGGCGTATCTCCGTCTTCGATCACCGCCCACGGCTTCGGCAAGACGCAGCCCGTCGCTTCCAACGACACCGCCGAAGGCCGCCAGCGCAACCGCCGCGTCGAGCTCGTCGTCAACGGGGACGCCATCGGCAACACGGCGACTGCCTCCGCCGCGCCGGCTTCTCGGTGAATGAGCGCGGCTTTCTGCGAGGGTTCCTTGCGTTCTCCCTCTCTTCTAATTCCTTGGCCGAGCCAAGTTGGTAGTCGCACACTCATTACCATGAGGACAAGCCGGCACTAAATTTCCCTATATCCACTTCCTCTCGCCGTAAGCTTGTAACCACAGATTGTGCGAAGCAGTGGCCGCATCCCGAAAGAGCTCCCCATGCTGCTCATCGGCAGCGACTGGGATGGCAGGGTCTTCTCAGAACCCACCAAAACCGTAGTTCTTTGCCAGCATGGCGCGAGCATCGTTTCCCGGCACAAACTTTCCCCGGAGCAAGAGCTGATTCTTCGCTTGCCGGAGCGCCACAAAGAAGCAGTAATCTGCGTCATCGGACAAATGGGCTGCCAAAACGGCAGCTACACTTATGGCGTGGAGTTCTGCGATCCCAACCTCAATTTTTGGGAGATCGAGTTTCCTCCTTTGGCCCCCGAAGAAATCGAAGCGGGCCTGCTCTCTTTAGTCTGCAGCTCCTGCAAAACCCTCGAAAAAATCAACGGTACCGGCATCGAAGCCGACGTCTGCGCCGCCAACGACGGCGTTCTCCGCTTTTGCAAGCGTTGCGGCACCTCGACTCTCTGGAGACCGGTGCTGACCGTGATGAACCAGGAATCCGTTTCGGCGGAAGCCGAGCCATTGCCGCTCTCCTCTGCGCCTAGCATCCCGGCGTCCCCGCAAACCCCCGGGCCGCCTGGGGCTGTTCTCACCGTTTCTCCGCAGGTTCTGGAGAAGTCCGCCGCCCCCCGCGCCCAACGCCGCAAGCATTCCCGCGTCAAAGTCACCTACTCGGCCTGCATTCGCAACCCCGAGGGCGGAGACGACATCGTCACCTGCCAAAACATGTCCAAAGCCGGCCTGTGCTTCAAGAGCAGCAAGCAATACTCTGCACAGTGCCTCATCGAAGTTGCCGTTCCGTATGCACCCGGCCAGCCCGCCATTTTCGTTCCCGGCCAGATTGTCTTCGTCGAAGAACTCCCCGAACAGCGCCTCTTCTGCTGCGGCGTCCAATACATCAAGCCCAGCAAACCCCGCGACTGAATCTGGTTCGTGCCTAGTGGCGCTAACACGGGCGAATTCTTGAGCGGAACGATTGGCAATGCTTCGCAGGGCAGCAGTGCGAGGGGGTACCCACCCCCCGGTGTTTTTGCGAAAGAGTGCGGAATCGCTTGAAAAGAAACGGGTTGAGTTTTTGACGCGTGCAAAAAAGTGCAAAAGAGTGCGCAAGACTGTGAAAGGAAAGTAGATAGGGATAAGGGAACAGGGGCGGAAGTGATAGAGAGGGAGGAGTTCCATTCGGCCGCGCTCTCCGCAGAGGTTCCCGACTGGGTCGGGCAGGCGCAACAAGTAGGGTGAACCGAAATGGGCTGGGCCCCCCGGGGGTCTCGGATGTGTGGCAAACACAGGGGTTATTTCTTGGCGTTTCAGAAGTGTGGCAGTGCTTGGACTTAGCGGAGGTTTTTTCGGATCTGTGGCAGGCAAAGGACTTATGGGATTTGGAAACTGAAACAGTGAGTAACCGCTTGAAAAAAAAGAGGGGAATTTGTGAACTTTCAGACGCAATGTGTTCCCGAGAAGGTGGTTTGATTGGGCGTAAAGCTTCTGAAGGAGTTAGAGGGACCACGTAGCGGGCGAACATGGTTCGGAGGGCACAGAGAGACGGAGCCGACTTGACGAAACCATTATAGCATATTGGTACCGTCTGTCAATGGTTACTTGTAAGTGGCTTGTTTGGTGCTGGATAGCAGGATGCCTGCTGAGTTGGCACCGGAAAATGGCCGAGCGCACGTGTATTTCGGGAGGAGTGCTGCGCCACGGAGCCTGATCGAAGTGCCCGAACGGAGGGCAAACTAGACGGCGAGATGACCACCGGCTTCTGCTGGGGAGTTGAACGGGCCGGAATAACTTCCGAGTACCCGACCATCCCAGAACCCTGTCTTTCATTTCCAAGAACCCCGTTTGTGGACGGGGATCCACTACTCCGTGAGGCGAACTAACCAACCCAGTGGCTTTGGCTGGGCCGGGATCCCCGCGTAGCATACAATTTGAAAAAAACTTGAGGATACGCTGACAAGAATCATTACGGTGTGCCAACATGTCCGGAATGAGGCTGTGGTCGCGTCTCGTAATTTTGGCGCTTTTCAGTACGTTTCCTGTGACGGCGCAGACAAAGCCTCTTGTGTTTTACAACGTGGACGTCTTCGATGATTATCATGCGGAGACCACTTGGGACGGCCGGGGTGCGAAACCGCGCCAGATTGACGCGAAAACGAGGCAGCTAGGTGTACAATGCCGACCGCTCGGGAACTCAAAATGGAAATCCCTACTAAATGCAGTCGAGATCTGAACTTAGCCGTGACTAGCGGAGCGTGAAAAACTGATGGCGCAGTCCTCAACTTACCTCATGGCTACATATCGGATCCTTGAGACGGGAGGTTTTCGATCATGCGCAAATTCTATCTCGCGGGCCTGTTGTCCGGTTTTATCGGGGGGCTTTTGGGCGCATATGTCCTAGCTCACCTCGACGAGCACGTGGGCACCGGGGTGCATCTGGCAGCGGCACCAACCGCGACGCAGCAAGAGTTCGTGTCTGCCCGGAGGATCCGGCTGATTGACGCCACCGGCATGGCGCGCGCGGAACTCGCAATGTCGCCGGACGGAGGGCCGGGGATCTTCTTTTACGACACCAAGGGAAGAAACCGACTTGAGCTGGGACTGTACTCACCAGCAGAAGGTGAATACCCATTCGTGGTCCTAAACGACACGCAGCAACGCGCGGCGGGTATTTTTCGTCTGTATGGCGGGCGCGAGACACCGGTCGTGGTGCTGAAAAACCAGGGGCGCGACCGCTCCATCTACGGCCTCAATCCCAATTCAACCGAACCATTTCTGGTCAATTATTCCAGCGACGGCAAGAAAACCAGCGCTTTTGGCGATTTCTAAACGCCTCGAAGGGCGAGATGAGAAGATCGCAGCGCGGGAGAATGAGACCTATTGCGGCTGCCCCTTGAAGGAGAACGTTCTTGGCGCGGCTTCTTGAGTACTGCTAAGCGATGGCCAGACGGATCATTAAGCTCGCCGAGAAAAAATCGGGAATCGAAAATGCCTTGGTCCTGCTGCCGGCGCTCCCGCCAGGGAAGACCATTGAGGAAAGTGCTGCCGAGCTCTTCTCGAAGCTCCGCATCGGCGCGCGGCGCAACGGCCGGGGGATCCTGTACATTTACAGCGCCAAAGAAAACCTGCTTAAGATTGAGGTGTCCTATGCGCTGGAAGGCGACATTACCGACCTCTTCTCCCACCAAATGGAGGAAGCTGCGAAGACGTACATGTTATCCGAGGTTCCACAGGATTTTATTTCCGAGTTGATCATTACTACCAATCTGCGTGGCATGGGACCGAAAAGCGATGCGGAGCCGATGACGCGGCCCAACTGGCTTAACGCCGAATTCCTGTCGGGCGGCGCCGGCGCGATCGTGCACGCATATAATAGAACCCTACAGGATTACACGCGGGCGATCCAACATCTCCCGGACGCGCAGCTGAGTGAGTTCAGGCCGTCGACGGACGCGAGCACCACAGTGCAGCGGTACTTGCTCTCACTCGCGCTGGGAGTGGGCGACCCGCGACTTCCGCTGCTGACGGAAGGAAGCCGGATTTTCCGCGCCGTGGTGCCGCGTGACGAAGCACAGCAGAGAAGGATCTCCAAGTTTTTCCAAGCCGCAGCTCCGTACCGGCTGTTGTACGCCAACGATCTTGCGCTCGTCGTACCGCAGCCTGGCAAATCGAATCTGCCGATTGTACTTCGTCGAGGCACAGACGGATTGTGGTACATTGACGAGCCCAAGGCCTGGACCTATTTCCATCGCTTCGAGGACGATGTGAATTTCTTCATGAAATACTCCGACAACCCATTTCTTCCGCGGCTGCGGGCACTGCGCATGCCGCACATGGAAGGTGCGATATACGGCGATCACCAGGGCACGCCCGAGCGGCCCGCCTATCCCTTCGCGCTCGCGCAAGCCGTGAAAGCGCTGGAAGACCGGTTACGTGCCGCGCCGAATGACGCGGCGAACTATGCCGCGCTCGGCGACCTCTACCTGTTCGAAATGAATTGGATTACGAAAGCGATCGCATGGTATGAAAAAGCGGAGGCGCTCGCCCCGAACGAGCTTCAATATCGTTGGCGCCTGATGGACCTATACCTCAACGACTCGCGTGCCGACAAAATGCTTGCAGAGCTTAAGTTTCTCTCGGAGCATCTGCCGAACGACAGCCAGACGCGCGCTTGGTATGAGTATTACAAAAAGGAGTATGACTTCGGCGATTGAGAAGGGACATTAAAGTGTACGTTGTTCTTCTTGGCGCGGCGTTGGACAGGTTAACCTAAATGTCTCCACACGGATACTCGGCGGGGGACGGATGCGGGGGCGAGCGAAAGGCCGATTAATCTGCGGCCAGCTAAGTGGTTATGGCATACCAACGCCTCGCGGCTAATCCCGCCGCCGGGTTCAGTGCGTTGGCGCTGCCGCTTGCCCGACTGGAAATTGGAAATTGATCCGCGGCCCCTGGGCAGCGCCAGGTGCGGCAGCGAAGTAGCCATTGTTGCGCTGAAAGCCCGACCATCGTGCCACCAGATTGTTGGGAAACAGCGTGATGTAGGCGTTGTAGTCCCGGAGGGACAAGTTGTAGCGGAGGCGGGCGACGGCGATGCGGTTCTCGGTGCCCTCTAACTCGTCTTGCAACTCGAGAAAATTCTCGTTGGCCTTGAGTTGGGGATAGTTCTCGGAGATGGCCAGCACGCGGCCCAGCGCACTATCGAGCTGGGCGTTAGCGGCCATGCGGTCTGCGGGCGTCCGCCCGTTTAGCAGAGCGGCGCGAGCAGCGGCCACATTGTCGAACACCGCTTCTTCATGCTGCGCGTAACCCCTCACCGTCGCCACCAGGTTCGGAATCAGGTCGGCGCGTCGCTGGAGCTGTACGTCTACTTCGGACCAGGTCTGCTTCATCTGCTCATTTTTGCGCACCATTTCGTTGCGCTGGCGCACGTAGATATCGCCCGCGACCAGCGCCAGCACGGCCAGCCCTCCAACCCATACCGCCCAGCGATTCATCGCTCGTCCTCGGTTCGATTCACTGCACTCGAGTTTCCAGCGTCAGGTCGCCGATGGGAAAAGTCGTCTAACGAACAAGTTAGCATGGAGGCCCGCGGAATGGACTGTGACGACGACCTTGGGCAGCTTAACCTTAACTAGCGGCTGCCAAGTCAGCTACTCGCTTTTCAATCGCACGCCAACGGAATTCGGGGCGCATCACGGGCCACCCGGAAGTAATGTACATGCCTGGATAGGGTGCTACGCAGAAACTGAGCTGCTGCCAATTACTGAAGCGATCGTGGGGCGTCAGCTCCTGGTATCAAGAAAACCAGCGCTTAACGGGAGACGGGCTCGGCGAGTTGAGACTCGCTCGGGGTGAGGCAGTGTGCGAGGCCTTCACAGCCAGCGCGATGTTACGCCCGAACCAAGACCTTGTCAGAAGATTGACTCGCCGCGGCGCGGTGCTTGAGGAAGCCGCGGGCGGCGAGGAGTTCGGCGTTGAGCAAGGCGGCGCCGGCGGCGCCGCGGACCAAATTGTGCGAGAGCAGCGTTAGCTTGACGTCGAGGAGCGGGCATTCGCGGATGCGGCCGACGACAGCGGCCATGCCGCTGCCGGCGTTTACATCGCGACGCGGCTGCGGGCGATCTTCTTCGTCGAGGACGACGACGGGATTGCGCAGCGCGGTGGGCAGCGAGGCCAGCTCGGCGTCAACTTCGAAATTACGCAGAGCTTCGCGGACTTCATGGAGCGAAGCGATTTTCTTCAGGCCGACGGAGACGCATTCGAGGTGGCCGTCGACGACCGGGACGCGATTGCAATGGGCGCTGAGCCCAATGCCGGCGTCAACGAACCGCGAGCCGTCCCATTTGCCGAGCAGCTTCTGAGGCTCGGCCTCCATTTTTTCTTCTTCACCGCTGATGAACGGAACGACGTTGCTGTGGATATCCATCGAGGCGACGCCGGGATAGCCGGCGCCGGAGATAGCTTGAAGAGTGACAACGAAGATTTTTTCCAGGCCAAAGGCATCGGCGAGAGGCTTCAATACCAGGACGAGGCCGGCGGCCGAGCAATTGGGATTGGTGACGATGAAGCCCGTGTCATAGCTGCGATTCTTCTGCTGCGCGGGGATGGCGTCGAGATGCGCAGAGTTCACTTCGGGAATGAGCAGCGGAACATCGGGATCCATGCGGTGATTGCGCGAATTGCTGACGACAGGATAGCCCGCGCGAGCGAAATCCTCTTCGGCGGGGCCAGCGACGGATGAATCAAGCGCGGAGAGGACGAAGTCGCAATCGAGGGAGGGGTCGAGACCTTTGACGGCAAGATTGCGGACACATTCCGGAATCGGCGCGTCGAGTTGCCAGCGAACGGCTTCGGCGTAGGTCTTGCCCGAAGAACGCTCGGAGGCAGCAACTTCGGTGAGGTCAAACCAGGGATGAGAGGCGAGCATTTGAACGAGGCGCTGCCCGACAACTCCGGTAGCGCCGAGGACGCCTGCGCGCAACTTTTTTCCGTTGGATAGCAGAGGTGATTGCGACGCCTGGGCGTTAGGGGCGCAGTCCACCACGGCGGACACCTCTCCAAGGGAAGGTTCACCTTGACCAACCTGATTGTGAGATCTTCCGACTTGGTCTTGCGCGCTCATGCCAGTTCCTCCTGTTCGACCGGGCCAATCCGTGTGCCGCGCGCCTGCGGATTGAAAGTATTGCGAATCCAGACGACCATTTCGGTTTCGGCGGCGAGAGGCAGCACCTTGGCGTGGAGAACTTTCGCGCCACTGGCGGCGAGGGCGCGGGCCTCATCGTAGCTGAGCTCATGCAAGAGGCGCGCTTCGGCGGATTCGTGCGGATTCGCGGTGTAGATGCCATCGACGTCGGTCCAAATGACCAGCTCGTCGGCGTCCACGACGTGGGCGACGATGGCTCCGGAAAAATCCGAGCTGTTGCGGCCGAGCGTGGTGATGCGGCCATCGGGGGTTGCACCGATGAAGCCGGTAACGACGGCTACGAGGCCGGCTTCGAGGAGCGGAAGAAGAACGTCGCGGCCGCGTTGCTTGGTTTGTTCGAGGTGTGGCTGCGCGTCGCGAAAGGTATCGCAGGTCAGGACAAAATCCGAGGACGTGACGGGTACTGCAGGGACGCCGGACTTTTCGAGCGCGGCGGAAAACAGCCGCGCGCAGAAGCGTTCGCCAAAAGAGGCGAGACGATCGAAGAGCTCTGAGCCGGTGGCGACGCTGCCGCGAGCCGGAATTTCATGAAGAAGATCGCGTCCGAGGAGTTGCAACTCGCGGCGCACGCGAAGGTCGTCGTCCTGGGTGAGCTGCAGATCGTGGAGAACCTCGAGATGGAGATTGAGAACGAGTTCGGCCTCGCGGCGGGCATGGGCGAGCTTGCCGTCGGCGAGGGCGCGGGCAATGGAAAGAAGATGATCGGTGACGCCCTTCATGGCGGAGACGACCACGGCGACATTGGATGACTGCGTGGCGTCGCGAACGAGGCCGGCGGCGTGCAACATGCGGTCCGCACCGAGGAGAGAACTGCCGCCAAACTTGAAGGCGACGACGTTTCTGTTCAGCATGCTTACCCCGCTTACGGAAGGCACTCGATGGTGCGACGCGGCGGGGCTTCGTTCCGCTGCTGAATCTTTCTGTGCATTTTTTAGACTCATGGCCTGTGCTCCTGGTTTTCCTGTGCGATTGCAACCGCTGGAGCGTCTCTGGAGGGGGCTTAAAAGAAGAAACCCACCGCCAGGTTCGCTTCTGGCGGTGGGTTGAAAACTTTTTGCTAGTTCGCTAGCTGTTTCTCCACGCGCCCGAAGCGGAAATAGTCTTCTTCGTCGTAGTCGAGGTAGTCGACATGGACGACTTGGCGGTAATTCGCTTCGTGGCGATGGACACCATAACAAAGTCAGACTAACACAAGAAGAGGGGTAGCGAAAGAGATAAATAGAGCAAGTGGATCTTGTGCCCAATGAATCAAGGATGCGTGGCGTCGAATAAGAGGCTGGAGCAGGTGAGGCCGGATTCGGCCTTTTGCAATTCGCTGATATCAAGGGGCGTGACATGGAAGCCGCGCGCCTCGATGCGGGCGCGAGTGCGTGGGAACGATGCGGGGAAAATGACTGTGGACGCGAGCGCCAGGGCATTCGCGGCATGAGGCTCGGCGGGATCGACATCAATCCATTCATGGCCGGCGAGGGGCGTGTTGTCGAACCATGAGCGATTCGCGAGGAGCGTGTTGCGGCCGAGATGCGTGACGGCCGATTTCAGATGCAAGCAGCCGGTGACGGGAACGGCGATGACCTGGTAGCTGTGCGGGGAGAGAATGGCGGCAAGCTGGCGGATGCCTTCGGCGTTGCTGCGCCTGGTGAGGCCGACGAAAATTTTTCGCCCAATGTGAAGTACGTCACCACCTTCGAGAGTGCCGGGAAGAGAAACGTATTCGAGTGTTCGGAACTTGGCGAGCACCTGAGCGAGCGACGCAGCCTCGCGGCGGCGGCTCTCCGTTCCCAGCGGCAGGATCACCGCCAATTCATCGAGAACGATGGCGGGGTCTTCGACGAACATGGAGTCGGGGAGGTCGGGCTCGGCGGGAAGAGAAATAACGCGGGCGCCCAATTTTTCGAGAAGTCTTTCGTAGGCGTGATGCTGCGCTTGGGCAGTGACCAGGTCGATGGGCTTGCGGTCGATGAAAGAGAGTTCGCAATGGACGATGGCGGGGCTGACGGCGCGTGTGATGGCAGTGAGCATTGCGACCGGGAGAGTCTACACGAGGACGATGTGGCGTGAGAAAACATAAGGGGTAAGGAAACGTTGAAGGAAAAGGAGAGACAGAATAGACTTTTGGACCGTAAATGGATGTTCGGGAGGCGGGTGCCATGAATGATTCGATGAGGCGCGCAGCAGCGCTTCTGCTGGTGATTCTGGGAGCGGCGGCGCTATGGCGGGCGGGGAGCGGATCGCCGGCTTCGGCATCGGCGAATGACGCCATGGTGGCGACGATCGCGGCGGCGCGGGAGCGCGCGGCGGCGAACGATCCGCGCTTGAAGCCCGCCTCGCGCTACGAAGAGGGCGGCTGGATCTACATACATCTCGAGGGCGATCCGGGCGCGATGGGATATCAGCACGGCTACCTCCTGGCGACGGAAATCGAAGATGGGTTCGCGGCCGTGAGCGCAGGGATGATGCATTCGACCGAACGCAACTGGGAATTTTTCCGCAAAGCCGCGCGCGAAATGCTGTGGCCGAAGATCGATGCGGAATATCAGCAGGAGCTGCGGGGCATCGTGGAGGGACTGCGCGCGAGAACCGGGTCGAAGCTGGACGTGGACGACATCGTGGCGTTCAACGCCTTCGAGGAGCTGCCGGAGTATTACGTGCCCTGGCTGAACAAACAGCAAAAAACGGGGAATGCGCCGAATCTGAAGAGCCCTGGGAATTGCAGCGCTTTCGTGGCCACGGGAAGCTGGACAAAAGACGGGCAGATCGTGATGGCGCACAACACCTGGACGAACTACCGGAACGGCGAACGGTGGCGGATCGTGTTCGACATCGCGCCCAAAAACGGTTACAGAATCCTGATGGATGGTTTCCCGGGAGTGATCGCGAGCGACGACGATTTTGGGATCAATAGCAACGGGCTGATGGTGACGGAAACGACGATAACCCAGTTTGAAGGCTGGGATCCGAACGGCAAGGCGGAATTTGTGAGGGCACGGAAAGCGCTGCAGTATGCGGGGTCGATCGACGAATACACGAAGATCATGCTGGACGGAAACAACGGAGGATATGCCAACGACTGGCTGCTCGGCGACCGGAAGACGGGGGAGATCGCGCAACTCGAACTAGGCTTAAAAGCATACAAACTGTGGAGGACAAAGGATGGCGTGCTCGCGGGATCGAACTGGGCGCGCGACCCCAAGGTGCTCAAAGAAGATGCGCCGCAATTTGATCCCGGCAATAAGGAGAGTTCGCCGAACGCGCGGCGGGCGCGGTGGGAGGAATTGCTGACGGAAACCAAAGGAAAGATAGACGTCGCGGTGGCGGAAAAGATGCTGGGCGACCATTCGGACACGGCGCAAAAAAAGGAAGAAGCGAACGAACGCACGCTCTGCGGGCACGTGGATGGATCGCCGCGCGGCGTGCAAGAGTGGGATTGGCAACCCTATTATCCCGGCGGAGCGGTACAAGGAAAAGCAACGGATGCCACGATGGCGAAAGAAATGCGGATCGTGGCTCGCATGGGGCATCCTTGCGGCGCTGATTTTCTCGCCAAGCCGTTTCTGGCGGCCCATCCCGAGCAGGCCTGGCAGGCGCCTTATCTGCGGGACATGAAGTCGGGTCCGTGGACGGAGTTCCGGTCAGGCCAAGCCCCGAAAGAGTAAGACAAAAATATCGTCTCAGAATAGGGGTTCACTCAAGTTGTGACCATTATGCGGAGGAATGAATTTTGGAATCCGCGGAAATGCTTTAGAATGAAGGTGACTCCTACTGTGGGCGTGTAGCTCAGCTGGGAGAGCACCTGCTTTGCAAGCGCGTTCGCTCCTTTCAAACCCTCCATCCTTTGCTCTGCGTTTTTAATGTTTCCGACAATTTCGGGGAATCTGCTTCTCGCTCGAAGTAAGCCTCGAAACTACAATCACATGGGGTTTTGGAACGGTATTGGAACGTTTGTTTTCACCGATTTTCACCGTTTCAGCGCACCTGCTTTTGCAGCATGTGTCCGCTGCATTCTATCGCTCATGTTTTTTTCGTTCCACTTGCAGATCCTTTCCCGCAAAGTGTGCAATACAGAAGTGTCGCATTCTAGGGGTTCACTCCAGTTATTGGTGGGGACAACTCTCGTCTCAGACCCGGGAGTCGTCGCTAAGGTAGATCGTCCGAGCGAATGACAATAGACCCATCCACTTCGGTGTCGCCAGCATTATATTTCCGCCGTACCTCCTGCTCGATGGCCTGACGGTTCGCTCTGAACACCTCGAGTTTATCCTTACCGTCTCCATGGAAGTGATCGTCCAGGGCTTCCCTGCTGATGACGCACCGCACCCACGCTTCGCCATCTTGCCCGTAGAAAAGGACAATGTCGCGCTCGAAAACAAAACTCTCTTTGGGCGCAGGAGGAAATGTCAGGTCGTGCCGCTCAAGGTGCCATTGCACGCGGCGGACGATAAAGCTTGTGAACGGATGGATGTCCATCTCGGTGCTGGCCCGGTCCAGGGCGCTCAGATAAGACTTGCGATCCCTGATGCGAATCACCGTCCAAGGATAGCCACCCGAAGCGAGCATAACATTCATCAGAAAGCGCGCCATGCGGCCGTTCCCATCCGGGTACGGGTGGATATAACCGAAGAGCCAATGTCCCAACACCGCGCGCACCGAAGGCTCGGGTTCTTTTTCCAGAAGGTCGAAGAACGCCGGCATGGCGTCGCGCACCGCCTCCCACTTGGGCGGAACGTAGCGCGACCCGCGCAGAAACACAGGTATGTTCCTGTATCCTGCCAATGATCCCGCTTCGATCAGGCCGGCTGTGACGGAGGGCTGGAACAATTCGCGATACCAGTCGTTGTGTACAGCGCGCGCGAACGCGGCGGGGTTCTCACCGGCGATCACCTTCTCTACTTCTTTTTTCACGAGCTGGAACGCTTGCCAGTATCCCCGCGCCGCGAGAGCGTCGCGATTTCTGCGATCTCCAGCGTCATGCTCGGGGTCCCAGCCGCCCTGCCGCACTCTCTCAACCAGAGCAGGCGTGACTGAGTAGCCTTCAATGGACAACGAGTGGTAGGCGTCTGTCCGATAGATTTCGTTGACGAAGCGAAGATACTGTTCTTTATCTGTCGGAAGTCCCGGCGTTTTGGGGAACACCGCGTGGACTTTGCCACGCATCGATTCCCAAAGCATCTCAATGCGACCCACGATCGGGGCGGGGGGACGGCGCGCCTTGCCGAATATGTGTCCGGCTTCAAATGGACTGCTCTCTCGCACATCGTATCCCGCGCCCTTCATCGCGCGGACAATCTCGTCCGCGAAATCACCCCGCCCGGTTTGGCGGAAGGCTTTGGCAAGATAACCGGCTTTCGCGGAATGGCCGCCGTTCAGGAGAAGCCGAAGCAAGTCCGAGGCGTCAGCAAGGCTCGCCATCACCACTTGCGCCTCGACGGGAAACAACTGAAAAAATGATTCCGGCACGCCTACCAACGCCGCCGCCGGCGAAAACAGGCGCAATC
>WNFI01085163.1_pt1 | contig 14728 bp, 16 predicted proteins | sample 5400471 | NCBI WGS metagenome assembly WNFI01 (sample SAMN13153348, study PRJNA577476) | soil metagenome | isolation source: 100 cm saprolite on Douglas fir-dominated hillslope | place: USA:California | collected 2013-09-17
GGCGCTCGTGCCGGCCGATCATGGCCTGGTGGTAATGACAGTGCTCGGCCCCGACGGCCGGGTGCGCCCGTCCGTGGTCAACGCCGGCGTGATCGATCATCCGATCACGGGAAACAGGGTGGTCGCGGTCGTCATCCACGGCAAGGCCCGCAAGCTGGTCCATCTGCGGGCGAGGCCGCGAGCGTCGGTGGCGCTGCGGGCCGGATGGCAGTGGGCCGCCGTCGAAGGCCCCGCCCAGATCGCCGGCCCGGACGATCCTGTGGACGGCATCGGCCGCGAGCGGCTCAGGCTGCTGCTGAGGGAGATTTTCACCGCGGCTGGCGGAACGCACGATGACTTCGAGGAGTACGACCGGGTCATGTCCGCCGAGCGCCGGGCCGCCGTGCTGATCACGCCAGAGCGGGTCTTCGGCTAGCTTCGCCTCCAGGCTGCCTGGCCGCTCAGGCGGGGGAGAGTCCGAGGTCGCGCCGGCTGCCACCCGGTCCGCCTTCGGCCTGGTCTGGCTGCTCCGGGGGCCCCGAGGGCACGTCCTCGGGCGCCCGGTTCACCAGGCTCTGCGCGGCCATCACCAGGTATTGCCACAGTTCCTCGTCATGGGCCGGGTCGAGGCCGAGCTCATCGAGTGCGGTCCGCATGTGCCGCAACCACGCGTCGCGCTCGGCCTCGCCGATCGAGAAGCGGGCGTGCCGCATCCGCAGCCGCGGGTGGCCGCGCCGCTCGCTGTAAGTGCCTGGCCCGCCCCAGTACTGGATCAGGAACAGCCGGAGATGCTCGGCCGCGGGCCCCAGGTCCCTGCTCGGGTACACCGGCCGCAGCAGCGGGTCGGACTCGACCTCGGCGTAGAACCTGCTGACCAGACGGGTGAAGGTTTCCTCGCCGCCGACGGCTTCGTAGAAGCTCCGCTCGGGCTCGGCGGCCTCGCTCGGCATAGTGCTCTCCATGACGGACTCCAGCGTACTGTCTGCCTGGCAGGCGACCGGCCAGCCTACCGTCTGCTTGGGCGCGTATTGCCTACCGGACACGCTTGCCAGCTTGGAGGCGACCGGTCACGCGGAATTCACGGCGCGTTCGCGACCTTGAACTCCACTAGGCGGCAATTTGGTGTTGGCGGTTCGGCCGTGGTGCGGTCACACTGGTCACGGGTGCCCCGGCAGCCAGCGGGCGGCCCAGCCTGGGAGGTGGCATTGCGCAGGGTATTGCTGCTCAACATAACGTATGAGCCGCTGACCACCGTCGGCCTGCACCGCGCAGTCGGTCTTGTCCTCGGCGAGAAGGCGGAGATCGTGCATAACGAAATCTCCGGGCTAGTGTTGCACTCTGCCTCGGTCAAGCTGGCGGTTCCTTCGGTGATCAGGCTCCGCCGGTACGTCAGGATCCCGCATCGCAACCGGGTCCCGCTGACCAGGGCCGCGCTGATGCGCAGGGACAACTACCTGTGTGGCTACTGCGGATCTGCCGCTGACACCATCGACCACGTCGTACCCCGCAGCCGGGGTGGCGCTCACATCTGGGAGAACTGCGTCGCGTCTTGCACGCGATGCAATCATCGCAAGGCAGACCGGCTGATCGAGGAACTCGGGTGGAGGCTGCGCTGGGATCCGCACGCGCCGCGAGGGATGCATTGGAGGCTGATCGGCGCCGCGCGCGACGGTGACCCGCAATGGGCCACTTACCTGGCGACGACTGCTGCCTGAGCAGCGGTTGGCCCGGCTTTCGCGCCGAAATCGCGGAATTCGCGCAGCGCCATGGCCAGCAGGACAGCGAGCGCGAGGACAATACCTGAAGCGGGGAAGAACGGCGCGGGTCCGAGACTGCGCACGATCACGCCGGATAGCGCAACGGAAGCAGGAAACGCCCCGATGCTGGCGAGCATCAATAGGCTCATCACCCGGCCGAGCAAGCGGGCAGGCGCCAAGCGCTGGAGCAACGTGATGATAATCACGTTGCCGAAATTAGCCGTCGCGCCGAAGACCAGTTCGGCCGCCGCGGCTCCCGGCAGGCCGCCGAGAAAGGGCACCAACGAGATCGCGACGCCGCCGATCAGGTAACTCGCGCACGCGCCCAGCGCAGGTCGCCGCAGGCCGAGCCTGGCCGCTGTCAGCGTTCCCGCCAGCGACCCGACGCCGAAGCACGCGATCAGGGCGCCGTAGCCGACGGCGCCGAACCTCGCGTGCGCGAGCGCCGGGAGAGCAACCTCAAGCGCCCCGCTGATGACGAAATTCGCGAGCACGGCTATCAGCACGATGGCCTGGAGCACCCTCGCGTGCAGGAAGAACCGCCAGACGCTGGTCTCCTCCTGGTCCGCCGGGCCAGTATCGGGCGCCACGGGGGTAGGCAGATTGTCCGCGCCCGCGCCGCCCGTGCCGCCCTGGCCGGCCGCGTACGCAACTCCAGCTTCCTGCGCGGGAACGGCGCCCCGTGCCCGGCGCCCCCGCATCAACGCAAGCGCCGCCGCCGACACGGCGAACGAGGCCGCATCGAGCGCAAATGCCGGCCCGGATCCTGCGGCCGTGACGAGGATTCCGCCGACCACCGGCCCGACAAGGATCCCGACCTGGATCATCGCCGCCGACAGGCCGTTCCCAGCTTGGAGTTCGTCAGCAGGCAGCAGCGACGGCATGATCGCCGCGGAGGCCGGGAGGAAGACGCCCTCGCCGGCCCCGATCAGGGCTGCGACCGGCCCGAGGAAGGCTAGTGAGACCAGCCCGCGTGCGGCGAACACGGCCAGGACGGCAACGAGCACGCAGCGGACAGCGTCGGCGGCCAGCATGACCGCGCGGGGGCTGAGCTTGTCGGTGAATATCCCGCCTACCGGGATGAGCACTGTACGCGGAACGCCGTAGCAGGCAAGAACCGTTCCGAGCAGAACGGTGCTGCCATGGGCCGACAGGACCAGCCAGGGGAGCGCGACCGCGTAGCAGTAGTCACCAATGGTCGACGCGAGCTGACCAAGGCTGAACAGCCTGAAGTCCCTGACTGCCAGCGGGCCAGCGCGCCACGCGGACGCCAGCCGTTTCATGCCGCGCCACCGCCCTTCTCAGCGGCGTCATCGGGCTTGAACCAGGGCAGGAAATCGACGATCGCGTGCACACGGCGCGCGCCGGCAGGCTGATCCTGTACGCGCAGCCTGCGGTAGCCGGCCAGGATCTGCCCGATCCGCTCCCGGATTTCGGTGAGCTCGGCCGGGGTGACGTGCAGGACATCTTGCGACGTGCCGGCCGCACGCTGCCAGTCGCCGGGATAGGTGGCCTCGCGGTCCAGGTAGTCGGCGCGCATCTCTTCGGCCCTGGCGAACGCCGACGGCGACATGCCCGCGATGTCCGCGCACTCGGTGGCCGTGGCCGGACCCTCGAGCGCCAGGTGCTGCATGATCGCGATGCGCGCCGGATGTGCCAGCGCCCGGAGCGCGCGGGGATCGGTGATCTCGAGCGGGTTCTCCGGGCTGCCTGGCTCTTGCTCCTTTGGAGTCGCGCCTTGGTCATCCCGCTCTGTGAAGGACATGTTTCGAAAGTTTAGTTGTGAAAGAAAGCCTTTACAATCCTTCCGGGGTCACAGATCCCTGATGATCTCCATCGCCGGCTCGCGGGCTGACCTGATGACGGTGGCCCCGGCGGCGATGACCGCGACAGCTGTCACTGCTGCCAGTCAGGATCTTGACGATGATGAAGGACAGGCCCCAGCCGGACAGGATTCCGAGCACCGCGCCGCCAAGCGTGACGAAGAGCGCCTCGGCCCACACGAAGGAAGCCAGCTGGCGGGTTCTGGCGCCGAGCGCGGCGGTGATGGCGAACATTCGCCGCCGCTCGACAAGTCCGAGGATCAGCACCAGCCCGGACGCTGCCACGGCAAGTATGAACGCGAAGGTCAGTTCCAGCCTGGTGAGCCCGGACAGGTCGATGGTCGTCAGCCCGGACAAAGTGATCTTGAGCTGGGAGGCGATGTCCTGGACAACGGCTCCCGAGGCCGGGCCAAGCAACTGCCTGACCCGACCGGCGATCGCCGGGGGAGGCCCGCTCACCTTGCTGAGCATTACCTGATACGCCGGGGAGCCAGTAATCTTGGCGATGTAGGACGCATTGGCGACGAAGAATGAGTCCCGCGGAGCGGTTGGGAATTCCCTGACAATCCCGACATAGTGGAACCGGACCAGGTGGTAAGCGTGATCGCCGGCGAATTGCAGCCTGAGCCTGATCAGCCCGCCGGGCTGCAGTTGGTAGTCGCGGACCGTCTCGTCTGACACCAGCACGGCATCGGGGCGGGCGGCCAGCCTGGCGAGCACCGACTGCGCGTTGCCGCCCTGGAAGAACGCGTCGGAGACAGATGTAGCCTGGCCGATCGTCCGCGGGTTGATCCCGAACATGTCCTGCAGGTCATTGCCGACGTAGGCGAACCTGTGCATCATCGGCTGGACGGCCACCACGCCGGGAAGCTGCCTGGTGGCACCGAAGATCCGGGGCGGAAGACCGGTTGCGGCCGTTGTGGCGGCCGTGACGTCCGAGCCGTTGCTCAGCTGGGCGTCGACCCGGGACTGCGCCGCGTAGGTCTGGTTGAAGATGGCCGTGGAAACCGCGAACGAAGCCGTAAGCGCCATGATCAGCAGTCCTCGCGACAGCAGCCGGCGCTGGCGCGACATCGACGCTGCCACCACTCCCGCCAGGCCGCCGGCGAGCGGCCTGGCGGCCCAGGCCACGGCGGCCCTGCCGCGGCCGAGCGCCGCGTTGGACAGCCGCCAGGACAGCAGCGCTGCTCCGATCCAGAACAGCAGTGGTGCCAGGAACGTGGAGTAGCTCACCGAGATCGTGGCCACCCCTTCGGGCGCCAGCACGACCTGGTAGCCGCTTTGCACCGAGCGCCAGAAAACGATGCCGGCCGCCCCGAGCAGCCAGATGTCGACGTAGAGCGTCGCCCATGGCGGCTTGCTGGCGGGGCCGACGATGTCTCTGGCCTGGCGCACGGTGATGGTGCGGGCGTCCCTGGCCGCCGGGACAAGCTCGGTGACGATCGCGAGGCCGAACCCGGCGACCGCGGCCAGCGCGCCCCAGAAGACGGCCTGGCTGGTCGTCGCGCCGAACCTGGTGACGCCGAAAGCGAGCCGCCCGGCCAGCATCGCGCCGATGAGGCCGATGCCAGCGCCGAGGATGCCGACGAGCAGGGCCTCGGTCGCGGCAAACCAGATGATCCGGCGCGGGCTCGCGCCGCGGATGCGCAGCAGGGCCTGCTCGCGACGCCGGCGGTCGCCTCCCGCGGCCGCGATGATGGCTGTCAGAAGCGCGGCGAGCACTGCGCCAGGCACGCCGAGGAACAGGAACAGCAGCTGCGCGTACAGCGCGTCCTTCCTGGCGGCGTCAAGCTGGGCGGCCAGGTTGTCGCCGACCGCCCCGGCGCCTGCCAGCCGGACCTCCAGGTTCTTCGCGCGCGCCGTGACGTCGGTGAAGGCGGCCGCCGGATCAGGCGCGAGCCTCGGGGAAAGGGCAACGTGATACTGCTGGTACACCGCGCCTGGCTGGGTGTTCCCGAGCTGGGTGAAGTCGCGCTGCCAGACAGCCTGGGGCAGCAGAACCACATTGTCTGGCGGTGCTTGCAGTGAGACGCCAGGGGGGGCTCCCACGGCCTGGAACATCGAATCGGCCGCGGGGAGGTCCACGATTCCCCGTACAACCACCTTCGCGGGCGGCAGGCCCTTGCGCCCGATCGCCACGACGGTCCCGACGCTGGCATGCAGGTTGGCCGCCGTCTGCTGGGCGAGCAGCACCCCGCTGCGCGCGCCGACCAGGTACCGGACCTCACCCGGGAAGGCGGCCGAGTATCCGGGCGGCAGGCCGAGGACCTTTCCCGAACCCGTTACCTGGGTCGTGCCTCCGGCGGTCGCGGTCAGGCCAGTCGTGCTCGCGTAGCCGACCGGCAGGCTCTTGACCACACCAGGTGCCCCGGCGATGGCCCGGCCAGCGCTCGCCGCGGCAGCGCCTGGTGCGAGCTGGACCTGCCAGTCCACCACCACGCCGGCCAGCGCCTGCCTGGTCATCTGGGCCTTGCTGGCAGCGAAGAAGACACCCAGTGACCCAAGCAGGGCGACGGTCATGGCCACGCCGAGTACGGAGCCGGTCAGCCGTGCGGCGCGGTGCCTGAGCAGGCCGGTCAGCCAGGTCAGGATGAACATGAAAGCTCAGCCCCCGTCTGCATACGCCGGTCAATCAGCTGCCAGCGCAGCGGGAGCCGGCCGGCCACTGCGGTGTCGTGAGTCGCGACGATCAGTGCCGCCTGGGTGGCTCTGACCTGCTCAACGAGCACGGTCATCAGGCCATCTGCCGTGGTGCTGTCAAGCTGGCCGGTCGGCTCGTCGGCAAGGATCAGGCGAGGCTGGCCGGCCAGGGCCCTGGCCAGCCCGGCGCGCTGCGCCTGCCCGCCGGAGATCTCCTCTGGCAGCTTGGCCGCGATATCGGACAGTCCGAGCCGCTCGATCAGCGGTTCAGCGGCCGCAGCGGCTTCGGCTTCGGTTCCCCCGGCGAGCAGGACAGGAAGCCCGATGTTCTCGGCAACCGTCAGCGGCGGCAGCAGGCTCGGCCCCTGGAAGGCGATCGCCACGGGGCCCGGCCTGAGGTCTCTTTGACCGCCCAGGGCCGGCCATTCGATCTGTCCTTCTGTCGGCCGGTCGATAGCCGCTATCAGGTGCAGCAGGGTGCTCTTCCCGCTGCCTGACGGGCCGACCAGGGCGATCTGGTCGCCGGCCGCGACCTCGAAGGTGGCTTCCGCGATGGCTGTCACGGCGCCAAAGGCCTTGGTCAGTCCCTTGGCGCGGACCAGAATGTCATTCATTGGCAACCCTGCCGTCGACTATGTGGACGATCCGGTCGGCAGCGGCAGCGACGTCCTGGCTATGGGTCACGACGAGGACTGCCTTGCCGTCAGCGGCGCGCTGGCGCAGCAGATCGAGGATCCTGACTTGGGCCTCCCGGTCGACCTCGCCGGTTGGCTCATCGGCCAGCAGGACGGGCGGATCGTTGGCGAGGGCGACTGCCAAGGCTGCCCGCGCCGACTCTCCGCCGGACAGCGTGCTAGGCCGCGCACCGCCACGGTCGGCCAGGCCAACATCGGCCAGCAGCGCCGCTGGCGACTGCCTGGGCGCGGTCCCGCGTTTCACCAGTGACTGCGCGGCCTGGATGTTCTGCGCGACCGTGAGATGGTTCACCAGGTTGTTGGTCTGCAGCAGCATGCCGATCCAGCGCGCTCGCAAACCCGCCCGCAGAGCCTCATGCCGCCGGGTGATGCGCTGGCCGGCAACCGTCACGTGGCCGCCATCCGGCTCGTCCAGGCCGGCCAGACAGGAGAGCAGGGTGGATTTCCCGCTGCCCGACGGGCCCACGACCGCGACAATCTCGCCAGCGCTGACGCTGACCGACACTCCCCGCAGGGCGAAGGTCTCATCGTCGCCGGCGTGGAAGAAGCGGTACAGCTCGCTGGCGTGCAGAAGCGGCACCGGCTCGGTGCTCACACCCACCGGAAGCTCTCCGAGACGATACGCCATGGGTCGACGTTGTCGGAGCCGACCGCGGAGGACAGGCTGAGCACCGCGGCGCGGCCGTTCTTGAAGAACTCGAAACGCTCGATCACAAGCCGGTACTGGCGGCCGGTGACCGCGTTAGGCGCGCTGTTCACCTGATAGACGATCTCGACACCCGGCCCGCCCTGGAGCGTGACGGCGCGCAATGACAGCGGTCGGAAAGCGAGGGCGGAGTGACGGATGGCGGGCACCGTCGTGCTGCGAGCCGTGCTCACCGTAGGAGCCGCCTTCATTGGCTGCCACCCTATGGAAATGGAGTTCAGGTTGCTCGTGAACGTAAATGAATTCGCCGTCTGCTTACGCGACCATCCCTCGGGCACTTTGAGCTTGACATGGCCTGCGGCCGAGGCGAAGGGCACGTAAACCGTGGTGTCCGGGATGTCACCCGGCGGGTTGCTCTCTGCCGGGAGTGGCGCCTGCGAGGACGCGACGGCCGCCGGACTAGATGAGCCGGCGGCTGCTGGCTGGGTGCTGGATGTCGGCTGTGGGTTGGTGGCGGCCGAGCCGTTTGAGCCGCTTGAGCCGCATCCGGCCAGGATCGCGGCAACGGCCGCAGCCGCCATGGCACCGGTCCACCGGCGCTGGCGGCTGCCTGCGGGCGTGCTGGTTGTGGTGGGCATGCGCACGGTTTAGCGAGGGAAGATGAAGCCAGCATGAAAGTGCGCTGACGTCGTCAGCGGCTCGCGCTAGCGCGCGGCGGCGCGACTGGCCGCCCCGCGCGGGCTTGGCAGCAGGGTCATCGTGACGCGCGCGCCGCCCGGCACATTGGCGGCCGTGACCGAGCCATCGTGGGCCAGCGCGACGGCTCTCACGATCGCCAGGCCGAGCCCTGCACCAGGCTGCCCGGCCAGGATGCCGTCCTCGCTGGAAGGGATCGCGCGATATTGGCTGCCCGATACGAAGGGCTCGAAGGCCGTCTCCAGGATTGAGCCGGGAAAACCGGGGCCAGGATTCTCGATCGTGATTGTGACGGCGTCGTCGCGTACGTCGGCCGTGACTACTATCGTCCCGGCCGATCCGGAGTATCTGATGGCGTTGTCCAGCAGGTTGTCCAGCGCTTGGGTGAGCCGCATCGGATCCGCGGCGATCGTGGTGGGCTGGGCGTCGCACTCGATTTGGCAGCCCGCTTTGTCCGCCTGCGGGCGATGCCTGGCGCATGCCCGTTCGAGCATGTCGCTGAGGTCGGTGCTCACCCGGTGGATCGGCAGGCTGCCATCGCGCGTCCTGGACAGTACGAGCAAGTCCTGGGCCAGCCGGCTCAGCCGGTTCGTTTCTTCCGATGCGCTTCGCAATGCCGCCTTGAGCTCGCCTGGTGACCGGGAGCGGGACAACGCCAGGTCGATCTCCGCCTTAAGCGTGCTCAGCGGAGTGCGCAACTCGTGGCTTGCGTCATCGAGCAACCGGCGCTCCCTGTCCAGGGTCGCCTGAAGCCGGTCGAGCAGGGAGTTGAGCGTCTCGCCGAGCCTGGCGATCTCGTCGTTGCTTTCCGGCAGCGGGAGGCGCAGCATCGGCTCAGATACCGAGTACGCAGCAGCCTCCCGGCGCATCCGCTCCACAGGACGGAGCGCCGCTCCCGTCATGACCCAGGCGACGGCGCTGGCGAGCGCGACCGCGGCCGGGTCGCCGACCAGCAGGAGCAGGCCGAGTCCCTTCATAGTCTGAGCCAGGCCGGCGAGCGTCGTCCCGGCGACGATGACAAGCGGCCGCCCTTCGTCCACCGGAAGCAGGTACAGCCGCATCGGCGCGGGCAATCTGGGGCGGGAGACGTCCATATAGGTCGGCTGGCTCAGGTGGCGCAGATACCGCGCCGGCAGCGGCGGTCTGGCCTGCCTGAGCTGGCCGACGCTGCCCGCGATAGCCGATGCCCTGGCCTGCAGGCCGGAGTCGATCGCCCGCAGCAGCTCGGCGTGCAGCCGGATGTAGACGACCAGACTCAGGGTGACCAGGATGACGGCGATGCTCGCCGAGGCGGCGGCGGTGATCCGGACCCGGAGCGGCGGTCGCGAAAAAACCCCGTTCAGGCAGTGCTTCATCGCCGGAGCAGGTATCCCACGCCGCGGATGGTGTGGATGGTCCGGAGGCCGAACGGCCGGTCGATCTTGTCGCGGAGGAGCCGGACGTAGACGTCGACGATGTTGGAGTCGCTTTCGCGGCCCCCGTCCCATACATGCTCGAGAATCTGCATCCGTGACAGAACCTGGCCCGGGTGCCGCATGAAGCACTCGAGGACGGAGAATTCCTTGGGCGACAGGCCGACAGGCACCGATCGGCGATGCACCGTCCGCCCGGCGGGATCGAGCTCGAGGTCGCCGACACTCATCGTCGCGGGCCTGGCGACCGGAGCCCGGCGGATCAGCGCGCGCAGCCGCGCCCTGATCTCGTCAAGCTCGAACGGCTTGGTCACGTAGTCGTCGGCGCCGCAATCCAGGCCCTGGACCAGGTCGTAGACCGCGTCCCTGGCGGTGAGCATCAGGATCGGCATCCACTGCCCGCGGCCGCGGAGTTCCCTGCAGACGTCGAATCCGGAGATGTCGGGCAGGCCAACGTCGAGTATCACCGCGTCGAAATCGACCTCGCTTGCCCTCCAGACCGCTTCATGTCCGCGAGCCTCGACATCGACGGCGTAGCCGTCCTCGACGAACGCCCTCCGTAGCAGCGAGGACATCTTCGGAGCGTCCTCCACAACTAGAAGGCGCACGGTGCCCGGTATCTGCCCATGAACGAGTCCTCATCTCCCGACAGCCGCCGACGGTGACGTCACGATACTTGCCTCGTCGTGCTGGCGCGGCGCAACGCCGCATCGGCACCTCTCGTGCCACCCGCATCTGTGGTGCCCGTCGGGCAGTGTGCGGTGCTCGTCGTCGGCCGCCGGAGTGTTACCTTCTCGGTGCACGGTCATGGGGTCAGCCGCATGGGACGGTCTATGCAGCGGGACATTTTCACCGGCGATCACGTGGCTTGTCCACCATGGCGAGGCCGTTGAAGCCGGGTGTCGTGGGCGGCGGCTCCGCACTGCGGTCTGCGCCGGAGACGTCGCGGACCGCGCCGAGAAAGGTGAGCCAGAACAGCTGCGCGTCATGCTGGCCGGGCCGCACCGACATGCAGGCGATCCGGCGGTCCTGACCCGGACGGCCGGGCCGCACGCGCAGCAGCGAGGTCTTCCCGCTGCCGGCGGGCGCCTAGATGACCGTCACCTTCTTATCGGCGGCGCGGTCCAGCGCGGCGACCAGGTCGTGGCGGTCGATCAGTCCGGACCGGGCCGTGCTTGGCGCCCGCCCCGAACCCACCGCGGCGGACACATCCGTCATCGCGCCATCCCTTCCAGGCGCGGGCTGCACCCGGTGAGCGTAACCGAGCAAATCACCGGAATCCGGTGATGACTGCTCACCTGGCCGATGGCCAACATTGATGGAGGAGGTGGGACCACGCGCCGTACGGCATCCCCATTGCCCTCGCCGACCCGGCGTCTGCCGACACCCTGCCCGACTACGCGCCGATCCCCCCGTCGGCGCTGGGCCCCGCCCTCAACGAGCAGGGCTACTTCGTCGGGCCGGTGGAGAAGAACCTGTACTGGGTCACCGACGGCAGTTACCAGGCGGCGTTCCTGACCACCCGCGAGGGCGTCGTGTTGTTCGACGCACCCCCGACCATCGGGCACAACCTGCAGCGCGCGATCGACCAGGTCGCCGGTGCCAACGGTGTGTCCAACAAGGTGACCTACATCGTGTACTCGCACCATCACGCCGACCACATCGGCGCCTCGTCGCTGTTCGGCCGCGACGTGGTGCGGGTCGGCCAAGTCGAGAACAAGCGACTGCTGGAGCGCGACAACGACCCGGCCCGCCCGGTACCCGACCTCACGTTCGACAAGAACCACCTGCTGCTCGTCGGTGGGGAACGCATCCGCCTGGCCTGGCAGGGCACCAACCACACCCCGGACAACATCTACATCCACCTGCCCGACCACGACACGCTCATGCTCGTCGATATCGTGCTGCCCGGCTGGGTGCCGTTCTACGACTTCAACCTGAACGAGGACGTCCCGGCATCCATCGCCGCCCCGGCCAAGGCCCTGTCCTACCCGTGGAAGCACTACATCGGCGGCCACATGGGTCGGCTCGGCACCCGCGACGACGTCGTCGTGCACCAGCAGTACGTAACGGACATCGCCGACAACGTCCGGACCGCGCTGGCGACGGTCGACCCGACCCCGTATTTCACGCGGTATGGCAACAACACCTGGGCCGCAGCCAAGACCTACCTCGACGCGGTCGCGGACCACGCCGCGGCGCCGGTCATCAACAAGTACACCGGCGTTCTCGCCGCCGCCGACGTCTTCACCGCTAGCAGCGCATTCATCATCCTCGAGTCGATCCGCCTGGACCTCGGCTACGGCTCGCAGGTCCACCCCTGACCACACCTGATCAGGCCGCCCACGCGGGAACACCGTTCGGCCGACGGAGGAGGCGACACGTCGGACCGCGTACCGGACCTCGACCTCGGAGGGTCCTTCGCACTGGGTCATGGCGCGTACACCGGGCCGGGTACGGCGCGATGCAACTGGCCGGCGACGGAGTCTTCGGGCCACCGGGAGATCCCGACGAAGCCGTGCGCGTGCTGCGTACCGCGGTGGACAGCGGAGTCGACCACATTCACACCGCGCAGTACTACGGACCGGCGCCGCGCTAAAACGAGCGGCGCACCGGCTAGGACGGCTACCTGCGTCCCGTGCTGCAGGCGCGCGCGGAGAACCCGAAGCGGCCAGGCCGTCCCATCGAGCCGTTCGGATGAACACACGCGGAGGCCAAGTCGTTGGCAGGTGACAGCAGGATCGGCGATCTGAACCAGCCGGTCGGCCTCGCGCCGTGTATGGGTGGCACACCCATACACGGATCGCGTGATGGGTGCCACACCCATACACGGGAACTCCCGCGTGAGCTGACAAACGCGCTGATCAGTAGCGCTCGACGTAGCGGGACCGCCATTGTGGCGCTTCGTCGGCTCCCAGCGTCGTCCAGTACTCGGTGCCGCGTACGATCCGGTTGTCGATCACCGTCCAGAACGACGCGACCCGGAAGGTACCCAGCCCGCTATGCGGGACCTCGACCTCGGAGACGACCTGATCGTCCTCGGCGACGACCCTGAGCACGGCCGACCCAGTCCCTGTCCTGGATCCGGTTCCACAGTGCCCGCACCACTTCGGACGGTTCCGATGGCTCCATGAGGTCCATCATCCGACAGTGCCGGGCCGGCGTCAGAACCAGTGCCGGGTCTGGCTGAATGCGCCCTTGCCGAACGCAAGGACCTTGTTCGGTCTTACCGAGAAGACCAAGGCTTCCCCGGCGAGGTGATGGAAGCGGCCGTCGCGTGCCTCGTATTGCCATCGCCCGTCCCACTTGTCTGTCCACGCCTCAGCCAGGCGCTGCAGCATCGCGTCGTCGGTGACCTGAACGGCGTCGCCCTCGACCACGATGTCCAGCCCGTCCTCCCAGTTGTTGCAGCCGGTTATGAGGATCACGTGCGGGTTGCTGCGCAGGTTGAGCGTCTTCTGCTCGCCTGGGCCGGTGGAGAAGTGAATGGCGCCGTCGAGCCAGACGGCAACCAGCGGCGTGACGTGCGGCCGTCCGTCTGCGCGGACCGTGCAAATCCAGAAGAGCTCGGCCGTCTCGATCACCTGGCGGGTCTCGTCCCATCCGACCACGAGCGAGCCCGGTTCGCTGAACCGAGGGTCAATATCTGTCACTGGCCTGTTCATGTGGTGTCTCCTTCCGGCCAGCGGTGTGCTGCAGCACGTGCCGCAACGTCACCGTGTCCTTGCCGTGCGAGGCGAACTCCGGCCATAGCTCGGCAACCCTCAGGTCGTAGTCAAGCTCGCCGCACCTGGGCGCGTTCAGCACTCATGTCGCGAAGGCTTCCCGTGACGATCGCGGCCCATGCCGGCGCATCCGCCCGCGTCAGCCGAGCCAATCCGGCCAGCATGTCTGATGATATTGTGCTGAATTGCTCCCGGGCTTAGCCTTTCCCCCGTGATGCTATGGCGAGGTCGGCTAGGGGCAGTTATTACTACGGCAGGACTGGCGGGCGAACGCGGGCGGCTCGAGCGGCCAGAGCGGCGCCCACGGCGCCGCCACAGCACCGCTGGCCGGCTGCCGGGCACCGGCGCCGCACGCCGTAGTCCGGGCCGGCTCTTCGGCGGCCGCAGCATCTGGAACCCGGGCTGGATCCCCGCCAGCGGCGGTGTTCCGGGTCGACCAGATCGGTTACCCGTCAGCCGCCGCCAAGCTCGCCGCGCTCATGACGCGGACCAGGCGGGCAGGCACGGGCTGGATGCTGATCAGCCGCCATCCCTGCCGCGTCGTCGCGCGCGGCGTCACGAAGTCCAATCTCGGCTCTTGGAGCCACCGGTATCCGGCCGTCTGGGCCATCAGGTTCAGCGGCGTACGCGGGCCGGGGACCTACCGTCTCGCGCTGACCGCCCATCCGGCCACGGTCTCGCCTTGGTTCAGGATCGGCGCCGCCTCCGGCCTGTATGCCCGCGCGGTGGCAAACGCGCTGTCGTTCTACCAGAACGAGCGTGATGGGCCAGCATTCATCCGCAGCGCCCTGCGGACCGCGCCCGGACACCTCAACGACTCGAGCGCGATGACGTTCCGGGCGCCGAACGTGAGCCCGGACGGCAACTTCCCCGGCAGCCTGCGCAAGTACGGCACCGGGGTGCGGATCGACGCCACCGGCGGCTGGTTCGACGCCGGCGACTACCTCAAGTTCGTCCAGACGACCAGCTACACGGTCGGCATGATGCTGCAGGGGATCGCGTCGTTCCCCACGCTGCTTGGCGGCGGGCATCGGCAGGGCGGCGAGGCGGCCGGCGGCCGGCCCGAGGGGGTCAGCTTCACCGCCGAGGCCAAGTTCGGCCTGGACTTCCTGAAACGGATGTGGAACGAGCGGACGAGGACGCTGTACTTCCAAGTCGGAACTGGCGAGGCGAACAACTTTTACCTCGCCGACCACGACATCTGGCGGCTGCCCCAGTCCGACGACCACTATCACGGCACGAACCCGCACTACCTCTACGTCAGGCACCCGCCGGTCTTCCGGGCTGGCCCGCCCCGCGCGCCGATCAGTCCGAACCTGGCCGGGCGCCTCGCGGCCGATTTCGCGCTCTGCTAC
>WNFI01692627.1_pt1 | contig 14726 bp, 14 predicted proteins | sample 5400471 | NCBI WGS metagenome assembly WNFI01 (sample SAMN13153348, study PRJNA577476) | soil metagenome | isolation source: 100 cm saprolite on Douglas fir-dominated hillslope | place: USA:California | collected 2013-09-17
TGGCCTCGCATATGCTGGACATGTTCCCGTTCTTGAGCGAGGTCAAGGTGAACCGCCAATGGGCGGGGCTCGCCGACATGACGCCGGACTTCGCGCCCATCATGGGCGTGACGCCGGTCGAGGGTTTCTTTCTGGATGCCGGATGGGGCACCTGGGGCTTCAAGGCGACGCCGGTGTGCGGGAAGACCATGAGTCACACCGTGGCGACGGGACGCAATCATCCCTTGATCGAGGGGTTCACCTTCGAGCGCTTCGCACGCTACCAGCTCACCGGTGAAAAAGGCGCGGCGTCGGTGGGCCACTGATGAAGATTCTGGTGTGCCCTTTGAACGGTCCGCGTCCCGTGTCGGAATTCGCGTACGGCGGCGAGGTGCGCCGCAGCCCCGACCCGAATACATGCAGCGATGCCGAGTGGAGCAGCTACGTGTTCAATCGCTCCGGCTCGCCCGGCGCCAAGTACGAGTGGTGGTGCCACATCGCCTCGGGTTTCTGGTTCGTGGTCTTGCGCGACACCACGCGCGATGTGGTGATCGACACCTTTCCGGCCGAGGCGGTGCGCCGCGGCTTGCCGCTTCGGGCGAGCGCTGCGCCATGATGCATCGCCTGGACGCGCACGCCGGGGAGTGGCTGGATCGCTCGGCCGCACTGCGTTTCACTTTCGAAGGGCGCGAATATCAGGGGTATTCGGGCGACACGATCTCCTCGGCGCTCGCGGCGCGCGTGTCGGCCATCAATACCTTCGGCGGCCTGTGGCGCGACAAGGCGCGGGTGCTCGATCGCTTCGCGCGCCTGTTGCCGGTGGGATTCTATTACAAGGCATTTCATTCCAAAGCACTGTTCCCGCGTTGGGAGCGCATGTTCCGCGCGCTCACCGGTCTAGGAACGGTCACGCTCGGCGCCGCGCGCGAGGCCACCCCCAAGCGCTATGGTTTCTGCGATGTGTTGGTAATCGGCGGCGGGCCCAGCGGCCTGGCGGCCGCGCTGGCGGCGGCGCAGGCCGGGGCGCAGGTGGCCTTGGTGGATGAATCGCTGCGGCTCACGGGCAATGGTGCGCCCACGGCGCTGGCCCGGGCGGTGCGCGACTCGGCCTCCATTACCTTGTTTCCGGCCACCGTTGCCGCCGGCTACTACGCCGATCACTGGGTCGCGCTGGCGCAGCAGGCGCGCATGACGAAGATGCGCGCCGGCGCCGTTGTATTTGCCACCGGAGTGATCGAGCAGCCGGCCGTGTTTCGCAACAATGATCTGCCCGGCGTGATGTTGGCGTCGGGAGCGGCACGGCTTGCCGCGCGGCACAGCGTCGCTCCCGGCCGCCGAGTGGTCATCATCGCCGCCAATCTGGACGCGTACGCAACCTGTCTCGAGCTGCACGCGCGGGGCGTGCGCGTCGCCGCCATCGTCGACTTGCGCGCCGCCCCGGAGAGCGACGCCGCCGTGTCGGCTTGCGCGGCGCTGGGCTTGGCCTTGCTGCGAGCGCATGCGCCGTATGAGGCCGTTCGCGGGCCGGAGGGCACGGTCGCCGGATTGATGGTCGCACCGGTGAATGAGGACGGCCACCTCGATGCGAGCGCGCCGCGGCGTATCGACTGTGATGCGATTTTGATGAGCGTCGGATGGGCGGCCGCCATGCAGCTCTATCTCCAAGCAGGCGGCAGCACGCGATTTTCCGAGGAGCTGCAGCAATTCATCCCCGTGGATTCGCCGCCGGGAATTTTCGCGGCCGGCCGCATGAACGGCGTCTACGACCTCGAATCGCGGCTCGCCGATGGCCGGCGCGCGGGATCGCAGGCCGCAGCTCATGCGGGATTCGGCATGTCGAACGGCACCGTCGTCGCGCGCAGTACGCGCTGTCCCTCGCATCGCTTTCCCATCGTCGATCACCCGCAAGCCAAGAACTTCGTCGACTTCGACGAGGATCTGCAAGTCAAGGACTTGGAAAACGCAGCGCAGGAAGGATTCGATTCCAGCGAACTGCTCAAGCGCTACAGCACGGTGGGCATGGGCCCCTCGCAGGGCAAGCATGCGCGTTGGGCGCGGTGTGGATGCCGGCGGGCAACTGGCGAAGACCCGAATACTATGCGGTGTCCGGTGAGAGCCGCGCACAGAGCATCGATGCCGAGGTTCACGCGGTGCGCAGCAGTGTCGGACTCATCGATGTGGGGACGCTCGGCAAAATAGAAGTCTACGGACCGGACGCGGCCGAGCTCCTGGATCGCGTTTACGCCGGACGGTTTTCCGATTTGAAGGCCGGCATGACGCGTTACGGGCTGATGCTGGACGAGGCGGGCGTCATCATCGACGACGGTGTCATTGCTCGTCTGGGCGAGGAACTCTATTACTTCACGACCACCACCGGCGGTTCCGCGACCGTGTTTCGCGAATTGCTGCGGCTGAATGCGCTGTGGGGCCTCGACTGCACGCTGGTGAACGTCACCGGCCATCGCGCGGCATTCAATTTCGCGGGTCCCTCGAGCCGAGGGATATTGCAGCAATTGACCGATGTCGACCTGCGGGATGAGGCGTTTCCTTACTTGGCTGTGCGGTCGGGACAGGTGGCCGGCGCCGCGGCCCGCTTGATGCGCGTCGGCTTCGTCGGCGAACTGGGATACGAGATCCATGTGGCCGCCGGACAGGGTCCCGAGGTGTGGGAGGCGCTCCATTCGGCCGGCCTGCCGCTGGCCTTAAGGCCTTTCGGCGTGGAAGCGCAACGCGTGCTGCGCTTGGAAAAAGGTCATTTCATCGTGGGCCAGGACACCGACGGTTTGACCGACCCCTTAGAGGCGAGCGCCATGTGGGCCGTGGCCATGAAAAAGCCCTTCTTCGTCGGACAGCGGAGTCTCCGCATCCTGCAGGCGCGCGGGCCCCGGCAGAAGCTGGTGGGTATCGAGCTTGCCGCAACGGCACCCTTGCCCAGGGAATGTCACTTGATCATCGACAAGGGCGCAATCGCCGGCCGCGTCACCAGCGTGACTCATTCGCGGGCGTTGAACAAATCCATCGGACTCGCCATGCTGTCGCCGGATCTGGCGCAAGTCGGGCGCGACATCCACATTCGCGTCGACAACGGCGATATGCTGGCGGCGCGGGTCGCGGCACCGCCGTTTTACGATCCGAAGAATTTGCGGCAGAAAACGGGTACCGGCGCATGAGCGCGCTGGCGCTCGAGTTGCGCGAAAAGCGTGATCGGCTGGGCCTCAAGGGCCCGCGAGCCGCGGAATGGTTGGCTGCGCAGGGGATTGCATTGCCGATGACGCCGAATACATGGACGCACTCGGGAGGAGCCATCGCCGCCGACGCGCTGCTGGTGGCGCGGCTTGGCACTGCCGAGTTTTTTCTCGAGGACGGCGGCGCCGGAACGACGCTCGAGCGAATTTCGCCTTCCTTGGACGAGAGCCTCCCGGGAGTGTATCCGGTGTTGCGCGAGGACTCGGCCTTTCTTCTCGGCGGCGATGGGGTCCACGACGTGCTCGCGCAGGTTTGCAACGTGAATTTCGCGGCGCTGTCGCTGGACTCCCGTCCCTTGATCATGACGCTCATGATCGGGGTCGCGGTGCTGATCGTACCGCAGAGCGTGGCGGGCGGGCAGGGCGGAGCGGCAGAACGTCACTACCGGATCTGGTGCGATCCGACTTTCGGTCCTTACCTTGGCGAGTCCTTGGGCGCGGTGGTCATTGAATGCGGCGGTAGATACACGGGAGTTTCGGGATGAATCAGCAAACAGCGAAGAAATTTTTCGAAGAACACAAGATCCGCTATGTTCTGGCGCAGTTCGTGGATATTCATGGCGCCGCGAAGGCCAAGGCCGTGCCGGTCGAGCATCTGGAGATGGTGCTCACGGACGGTGCGGGTTTCGCCGGCTTCGCCCTATGGGGCTTCGGCATGGGCCCTGAAGGTCCCGACTACATGGCGGTCGGCGATCTCTCGACGCTGCAGGACATACCGTGGATGCCCGGCTATGCGCGCATCGTCTGCAACGGGGTGGTCAACAAGAAACCGTATGCCTACTGCTCCCGGGTGGCGCTGCAAACGCAAATTGCGCGCCTCACCGAACGCGGGCTCACCATGTACACCGGCATCGAACCGGAGTTCATGCTGCTGTCGCGGCGCGCGGATGGCAGCTTGGGGCCCGCCGATTCCACCGACGGTCTCGACAAGCCCTGCTACGACTACAAGGGTCTGTACCGCAGCCGCGAGGTGCTCGATGAAATGGTGGGGGGACTTCGCGCCGTGGGCATCGATGTGTATCAAATCGATCACGAGGACGGCAACGGCCAGTTCGAAATCAATTTCACGTACGCCGATGCGCTCAAGTCCGCGGATAACTTTACCTTCGTCAAGATGGCGGTCAGCGAGATCGCCCACAAGCACGGCATGACCGCGACGTTCATGCCAAAGCCGTTTCCGAACCGCGCCGGCAGCGGTGCGCATTTTCACGTCTCACTGGGCTCGGCGACACAGAAAAACGCCTTCTACGACAAGAACGACAAGTCGGGTATGGGCCTGTCGAAGATGGCGTATCAATTCCTGGCGGGCGTCCTGCATCACGCGCGCGGCCTTTGCGCAGTCGCCGCACCTACCGTCAACTCCTACAAGCGGCTGGTGGTGGGCCGCGCACTGTCGGGCGCCACATGGGCTCCCGCGTACATTACCTACGGCGACAACAACCGTACCGCCTGCGTCCGCGTACCGCATGGGCGTCTTGAAATCCGCTTGCCGGATTCCGCGTGCAACCCCTATCTCGTATCCGCAGCCCTGATCGCCGCCGGGCTCGATGGAATCGATCGGAATCTCGATCCCGGTCCCGCGCAGAACATCAATCTGTATCAGCTGTCGCCGGAAGAATTGGCGGACAAGGGCATCAAGCTGCTGCCGCAGTCCCTGCACGAAGCCATCGATGCGCTCGAACAGGATACGGTGATCTGCAATGGCTTAGGGCCGGATCTCGCGCGATCGTCGGTCTTCTGGTCAAGAATCCCGCCCTGCGCAATCAACTCGGCGCGCTCATGGTGCCCATGCTGGTGGGTATGACCGAGCGCGGTCCCGATTCCGCGGGGCTCGCCGTTTACACCACCCCGGTGTCGGAGCGGCACCATAAGCTCAGCTTGTACAGCGGCGAGAACGCCGTCGACTGGTCGGAATTGCTGGCGCGGATCGCCGCCGACTTTGCTCACGCGCACGAGATCACGGTGCAGGGCAATCACGCGGTGCTGATCAGCGCGGCCGATCCGGATCTGCTCGTGGCCTGGCTCGCGCGCAATGCGCCGATGGTGGCCGTGTTGTCGGTGGGCCAATCGATCGATCTCTACAAGGACGTGGGCGCACCGGCGGATATCGCCGAGCGATACGCCTTCAAATCGCTGCGCGGCTCGCATCTGGTGGGACACACCCGCATGGCGACCGAATCGGCCGTGACCCCGGCGCATGCGCATCCGTTCACTGCAGGACGCGACTTTTGCCTGGTGCACAACGGTTCGCTGTCCAATCCGCATTTGGTGCGCAAGCGATTGGAGCCGCTGGGCATCGAATTCGAAACCGACAACGACACCGAGGCGGCGTGCCGTTTCTTCGAGTGGCGGCTGCGCGAAGGGGATGACCTCAAGACGGCCGTGCAACGCGGTTTCAGCGAATTGGACGGGTTTTACACGTTTTTGATGGGCACCGATCAGGAGCTTCTCATCGTGCGCGACGCTTTCGCCTGCAAGCCGGCGGTGGTGGCCGAGACCGACGACTATGTCGCCATCGCCTCGGAGTTCCGCTCATTGGCGCATCTACCGCACATTTCTCATGCAACGCTGTTCGAGCCCAAGCCGGAGGAGATTTATTCATGGCGAATTTGAGGCCGCTGCTGAAGCGTAGCGAGTTTGATCTCGCGCACGACAGCCTGCGGGACTTGAATCTATATCTGCACAAGCACGCGGCGGAAGACGGCGTGTCGCAAATTCAGGTGAAAAACCCAGACGGTGCGCATTCCATCGCCTGCGGTCTCGATGCCAACCTCGATGTGCAGATTCACGGCCACGTCGGCTATTACGTGGCGGGTATGAACAAGCACGCCTCGGTCACGGTGCACGGCAACGCAGGTCCGGGCGCCGCCGAGAATATGATGTCCGGCCGCGTGCACGTCCGGGGCTTCGCCTCCACCGCCGCGGGCGCCTCGGCGCATGGCGGCCTGCTGATCATCGATGGCGATGCGTCGTTACGCTGCGGCATCTCGCTCAAGGGCGGCGACATCGTGGTGGGCGGCAGCGTCGGCAGCTTCTCCGCGTTCATGGCGCAGGCCGGCCGCATCGTGATCTGCGGCGACGCCGAGGACGCGCTCGGCGATTCCTTGTACGAAGCGGTCATCTATGTGCGCGGCAAGGTGCGCTCGCTCGGCGCCTATCACTGGCACGCCGATGCCAATCAGGAGTATTGACGATGAACGGCCCACAGCTGGAGGAATCGGCTGGTTTCGACCGATCGACCATTGACTACATTCAGCGCGCCGCGGCGACCGGTCTCTATGAGATCCGGGGATTGGGCGCCAAGCGCCGCGTGCCGAGCTTCGACGATCTGTTGTTTCTGGCCGCTTCGCTGTCGCGATATCCCCTGGAAGGGTATCGAGAACGCTGCGTCACCAAGACGCTGCTCGGCACGCGCTTCGCCACGCGTCCGATCGAACTCGCGATTCCGATTACCGTCGCCGGCATGAGCTTTGGCGCACTGTCGGCGCGGGTGAAAGATGCCCTGGGGCGTGCGGCAACCGAAGTGGGCACGTCCACGACCACGGGCGACGGCGGCATGACCGCCGAGGAGCGCGCCTCGTCGAAGACGCTGATATACCAGTGCCTCCCGTCGCGCTATGGCTTCGATCCCGACGATGTGAGGCGCGCGGACGCCATCGAGATCGTCATCGGTCAAGGCGCCAAGCCCGGCGGCGGCGGAATGCTCCTCGGGCAGAAGGTCAATCCGCGCGTCGCGCGCATGCGCACGCTGCCCGAAGGCGTCGACCAACGTTCAGCCTCGCGGCACCCCGACTGGACCGGTCCCGATGATCTCGTGATCAAGATCAAGGAGCTGCGTGAGATCACCGATTGGGAAAAGCCGATCTACGTCAAAGTCGGCGCAACGCGCGTGTTCAACGATGTGAAGCTCGCCGTGCACGCCGGCGCCGATGTCATCGTGGTCGACGGCATGCAGGGCGGCACGGCGGCAACGCAAACCCGGTGGCGATAGGGCAGGGTGTGCTGATGGCATTGGGCTGCAACAGCGATACCTACATTGCCGGAGGTCAGCATGTGTCCGCCCTCGAGGACTATGCGAAGCTGGGCACGGCGCCCGGGTTCTGTCACCACTGTCACACCGGGAAATGTCCGGTAGGGGTGACGACTCAGGACCCGGCGCTCGAATTGCGCTTGGACCCCGCGGTGGGCGCTAAGCGGCTCAAGAATTATTTCAAGACAGTGAACATGGAATTGACCACCATCGCGCGCGCCTGCGGCAAGCAGGACGTGCATCATCTCGAGAAGGAAGATCTGGTGGCGCTGACCGTGGAAGCGGCCGCCATGGCGGGCGTTCCCTTGGCGGGGACATCGTGGATACCAGGGCAGCCGGCGTAAGGTTCCATGCCGTAATGACGGCAAGCAGGTGGTATCGAATACAGATGAGAACATCTTTATACAAATTGATAACAGTGTGATTTATTGCCATGCGTTACTGTCCACCCATGGGAAAGAGCGGCGGCGGCACGGCTTTCATCACCTCGCTGCTAAATCCTAGGAGTTGGTAGCCTCGTCACAGGAAAGTGCCCATGCGTCTCGTCGCACCCACCGCAACCCTTGTTCTCTTGGCGATGGCCATCCTGCCAACAGAGCACGCTTTGGCCGGTGACCTTCTCGGCCTTTATGTCGGCGGGTCTGCGGGACAATCGCAGGTTGAAGCCAACGCGCCCAGCATCGGCGACTTCAAGCAGAACCATTCGGCATTCAAAGTGATCGCGGGAATACGTCCGATCTCGCTGATCGGCGCCGAGCTCTCGTATATCGATTTTGGCCATCCGAGCGGCAGTATCAACACCGTCTCATCAAACGTGTCCGAGAAGGGTGCCGACGCATTTGCGGTGCTCTACGTACCGGTGCCCATAGTCGATGTATTTGTGAAAGCAGGACTGGCGCGGCTCCAAAGCACGGTAAACTCGGTCAGAGGAGGTGTTGGGACATGCACGATAACGGCCCCCAACTGTGCTCTTTTTCGGTTGGACCGCACGAACACTAGCTTCGCTGCGGGCGCGGGAGCTCAACTGAAATTCGGCTCTTGGGCCGTGCGGGCCGAGTACGAACGCTTCAATGCAGCCGGGGGAAATCCAAGCCTGGTGTCGCTCGGACTCACGTGGACATTCTTGTGATGCACCCCGGCACCGAGCAATTCGCGAAGCAGCTCCGGCCGTGTCAAGCCTGTCCGGCCGCCCTGCGAGCAAAGGTCTCGGCAATGCGCAGCGGCGCATGCGGCCTGGCATACATCCGCTCCATATTGGATCGCAGCGGCGGGAAATCGTCGAGCGCTTTCACCTCATTGGCCCAGTCGAGCGTGTAGGCAAGCACAAAGTCTGCGATTCAGTGCAAGGGGTGGGTAGGTCGGGTTCCTCATCGCCATAGTCGAACGAGCCGCCATCATTTCGACACTGGCACCAAAGAACTTCTGCTGCAGCGCGGGCACACGAACCTGCTTGTCGTCGGCTTTGGATGCGCATACAATGCGCATATCGGAGGTGCCATGAAGCCCGGTTACAACTTGCAAGCGCGAAAACGCCCGGTAAATCTGACGCTGAATGAGGACTTGGTGCAACACGCCAAGGGGATGACGGATAACCTGTCCGGCGTCGTCGAGTCGCTTCTTGCGGAATTCGTCGCGCAGCAGCAGAAACATCGCCTGGCTAAAGCAAAGACACTTGAAGCCACAATCGCGCTGTGGAACGACTTCAATGCCAAGTTGGGTTCATTTTCTGACGAGTATTCCTCGCTTTAATGGCGCAGTTCGATGTTCACCGTAATACCGGAAGGCATAAGGATGCAATCCCGTTCGTTGTGGTTGTGCAGTCCTCACAGTTTGACGACTATCGCCGCAGAGTAGTTGTTCCCTTGGTGCGAAAGTCAGCGATTGGCAAAATAAATCATACGAGCTTTAATCCAACCTTCAAGATACGGGGAGCGCTCGTGGTTTTGCATCCGCTCGAGATAGTCTCAATTCCGATTGACCAACTCGGCGATTTTGTAGAATCGCTAAACCACGAAGGTCAGCAAATCATCAGCGCATTGGATGAACTCTTGTCCCAAGCGTGGAAGTAGTGGCATGAATGGCTCACTCCCTGCGGAACCCCGGGAGTGAATCAACCTTCGACATCGGTTTCAGGCCGATCGTCTCCGGCGGAACGTTCCTTATGCCAGCGACCCTTGCCGTCTTCATACGAGATGGTCGTCGGATCTCCCGGAACCACCTGTTCTCTCGCAGCTCGCTCCGCCGCGTGTCGAGCAGCATCGTGAGACGGAAAGGTTTCCGAGAATGTCTCGCCGGCCCGATAGGCCCAACCGCCGTCATGTTGAACGATTTCATATGTGATCTTAGCCATGGGTTGCTTTCCTTATAAAACTCACCGAATTCCCCGAATCTTGGGATGGATCAACTGATCCGTCCTAGGGCTGTGCGCCGTAGTTGACCGGGACGAATGCGTATCCCGAGCCCGCGGTGCGCAGGTGCCCTACGCCTGGAAACGACAGATGCGCACCGGCCACCCAGCTGCGTTTTGCGGCCGCATCGGCGAACACTTTCTTTCGCTGCATGGCAGCCATGCCGGAGTCGATATCGTATTGAATGGTCACCGCCGGATCGGGGAATTGGACCGCCGCGACGTGCATCAAGTCGCCCCACAGCATGAGCGTCTGGCCCTTGCTCTCGACGACGTACAGGGTATGGCCGGGGGTATGGCCGGCAGCCGCCACGGCCCGGACGCCCGGCACGAGCTCCGTGTCGCCGTTAAAGGGCTTGAATTTGCCGGCGGAGACGTACGGATTCAGCATGTTCATGGCGCTCTGGAAATCTTCCTTGCGATCCTGGGGTGCTGCATCCATGTGTGCCTTGCTCAGCCAGAAGTCGGCCTCCTGCTGAGCGGCGCGCACGATGGCATTGGGAAAGACGCGCTTGCCGTCCGCCGACAGTCCGCCCACGTGATCATCGTGCATGTGAGTTATGTAAATTTCGTCCACTTGTTCCGACCGATAACCCGACGCCTTGAGATTCGACAGCAGTTTCCCGGGCGTGGGGCCGAAGAGCGTGCCGGCGCCGGTGTCGACCAACACCAGTTTCGGGCCCGTGTTGATGAGGAAACCATTGACGGAGGTTTCGACCGGGTCCTTGAGGAAGGATCGCGCCAGCGCGGCGTCGAGTTCCTTGGGCGTGACGTTGGTTAGGATCTTGCCCAAGTCCGCGAGGAAGGTGCCGTCGAACAGTGCCGTCACTTCGAAGTCGCCGAGCATCATGCGATAGTAGCCCGGAGCTTGAGTTTTCTGCTGGGGCGCGCCGGCCTCGGCGCTTGCGCAGAACGACAGGGCGACAAGCGCCGCAACGATGCCGAACAGCCGATTGATCGACGTCATGATGACCTCCTGAGGCTCCTGCCCTGCATTGTACGACGATTCGGCATCCGGCTTGACCCTAGGCCATTGACCCGAACCAGGGTGTGGGCGGCGCAGGCGCTCGCCGGTTGTACAAGAGCGCGCCGGTTGCACAAGAGCGCGCTAGTACCGCAACATGCGCGACTGGTTGCTTAACCGAACAAGGGAGTCGCTGGTGTATCGCATCCATCACTCGGCAGTTGCGCTGGGACTCGCGTGCCTGTCGACGTTCACGTCCGCCGCCACGCATGCAGCGGAGAAACCCCACTTGTTTCAATCACCCGCTCTCAGCCGGGAATTGATCGCCTTCGGCTATGCCGGAGATCTATGGACTGTTTCGCGCGAGGGCGGCCGGGCGGTGCGCCTGACCAACGGTGTGGGTCTGGAAAGCTCGCCCGTGTTCTCGCCTGACGGCAGCACGATCGCTTTTACCGGGGAATACGACGGTAACACGGACGTGTTCACCATCCCTGCCTCGGGCGGCATTCCTCATCGAGTGACCTATCATCCTGTCCCGGATATCGCCGTCGGATGGACCCCCGACGGAAAGCGGATTTTGTTTCGCTCCGCGCGCGAATCGGCCAGCCGCTACACGCAGCTCTATTCCGTTCCTGCCTCGGGTGGCGTGGCTACGCGCCTGCCGCTGCCCACGGCCTATCAGGGCCAGATGTCGCCGGACGGTTCGCACATTGCCTACTCACCGCTTGCTCCTGCCTTCGGATTCGACTACACGGCGTTCGTCTCGTGGGGAAACTACCGCGGCGGACGCGCCAGCACCATCTGGATCACCGCGCTTGCGGGTCTCGACTCGGTGGAGATTCCTCACGATCGAGCGTCCGACTTCTTTCCCGTCTACTGCGGCCAACAGATTTATTTCCTCTCCGGGCGTGCCGGCCACATCGGAATCTTCCGGTACGACGTCGGCACGAAGGCGGTTGCCGAGGCTCTGCACAACGACGGTCCCGATATTCGAAGCCTCGCCGGTGACGGAAAAACCTTGGTCTACGATCAGCTGGGAGAAATCCATCTCCTCGATACCACCAGCGGCAAGGACCATCGGGTGCCGATCGAGATCCAAGCCGATCTGCCGGAAGTGCGGCCCAGCATCAAGGCCGTCGCCACGGAAATCGATCACGCCACGATTTCTCCCACCGGCGTGCGCACCGCGTTGGAAGCGCACGGGGAGATTCTGACCGTACCGGTGAAGCCAGGCCCGATCCGTAACATCACCAATACGCCGGGAATCATGGAGCGCTCACCCGCGTGGTCTCCCGACGGCCAATCGATCGCTTACTTCTCCGACGAATCGGGTTTGTACGCGCTTCATGTCGCCGCGCAGACGGGTGCCATGCAGGCGGGCGCTGCCGCGGTCAAGAAATTTCCGCTGGCACCGGAACCTGCCTATTACTTTGCGCCGAAATGGTCGCCGGACTCGAAGCGCATCGCCTTCCACGACAATCGCCTGAAGACGTATCTACTCGACACGGTCACGGGCAAACTCACTGTGATCAATGATAAGAATGTGTATGGCGGATTTTCGGAGGCAAGCTACGATCTTTCCTGGTCGCCCGACTCCAAGTGGATTGCCTACCCGCGTTCCCTCGACAATCACTTGCATGCCTTATTCCTCTACTCCGTCGACAGCGGCACCTCCACGCAGGTGACGGGTTCAATGGCGGATGCCCGCCTGCCTGCCTTCGACCGGAGTGGGAAATACCTTTACTTCACTGCCAGCACGAATGCCGGCGCCAGTTCCGACGGGCTCGACATGACCAGCGACCTGTACGAGGTCCGGTCGAATATCTACGCCATGGTGCTCGCCGCGGACCAGGCCTCGCCCATCGCGCCCGAGTTGAACGACGAAAAGGCGCCGGGATCGAAGCAGGCGAAGCCGAAGGACGGCGACACAGCCGGTACCGAGGAACCGGACCCTGCCAAACGGGTTGAACGCAAGCCGACCGCCGCCGGAGCCGCGCCGGCCGCCGCTCCCACCGTTCCTTCCACCAAGGTTGATTTGAACGGTATCGAATCGCGGGTCGTGGCCTTGAGCTTACCCGCCGCCGCGTATGTGGCCCTGGCCGCGGGCACTCACGACAGCCTGTATTTTCTCGTGCGATCCGAGACCGGCCGATATGACGATCGGGCCGCTACCTTGAGCCGCTGGACTCAGGAAGACCGCAAGGCGGAGAAACTGGCTGAACGCATCGAGAGTTTCGAACTCTCAGCCGACGGCGAAAAGATGCTCCTCGCCATCTCCAACCGCAAACCCGATGCACCGCCGGATGCGGGCGGCGACGATGCGCGGCCGACGTGGGTCATCGTGCCGGCGAATGTCCCGTTGAAATCCGGCGAGGGCACGCTGTCATTGACGGCTCTGCAGGTGCGAGTCGATCCGGCGGCGGAATGGAACCAGATGTACCACGAAGTCTGGCGCATCGAGCGATCGTATTTCTATGATCCGAATTTCCATGGCGCTCCCACGGTCGCCGACGAACGCCGTTATGAGCCGTATGTTGCCTCGATCGCATCCAGAGCCGACCTCAACTATGTCTTTCAAGAGATGCTGGGGGAGTTCTCGGTGGGGCATTTGCGCGGCAACGGAGGTGCCATTCCCCGGGCCCGCCACGTACCCGGAGGGTTGCTCGGAGCCGACTACGTCATCCGCAACGATCGCTACTGTCTGGCGAAGATCTATTCCGGCGGCGAGTTCAATCCGCACGACAAGGCGCCGCTCGCGCAGCCCGGACTCAATCTCAGTGCCGGCGATTGCATTCTCGCCGTCAACGGGCAGGAGTTGTGGGGTTCGGTAGATATCCAGCAGCCGCTCGAGGGCACGGCCGAACACGCCATCACGCTGCGTGTGGCAACCACCGGCGGCAAGGTACGCGATGTCACCGTCGTGCCCATAGCCAGCGAGGCCAACCTGCGCCACATCGATTGGATCGAGTCCAACCGGCGGAAGGTGGAGCAGATGTCCGGCGGAAAGCTTGCGTACGTCTACCTGCCGAATACCGGCGCGGAAGGGTTCACCGATTTCAATCGTTATTATTTCGCGCAGACCCAGAAGCAAGGCGCGATCATCGATGAGCGTTTCAATGGCGGCGGGCAAATGGCCGACTACATCATCGAGGTCATGAGCCGTCACATCGAAGCGTATTGGTCGCCTCGGTACGGCAGAGTCGAACACACTCCGAATGGCGGCATCTACGGACCCAAAGTGATGATTGCGAACGAAATCTCCGGCTCCGGCGGCGATGCGCTTCCGTGGCTCTTCAAGCAGGCCAAGATAGGCACGCTGGTCGGCAAGCGAACCTGGGGTGGCTTGGTCGGCATCGGCGACATTCCCGTCCTGATGGACGGCGGCCACGTTACCTCACCCAGTGTCGCCTTCTTCTCGCCCAAGGGCGAGTGGGACGTTGAAAATCACGGCGTCGATCCGGACGTGGCGGTGGAGCAGGATCCGAAGGCGGTCAGCGAAGGACACGATCCACAATTGGAGTCGGCCGTCGCGATTGCGCTGCGCGATCTGGCGGCGCATCCAATCGTTCATCCGGCGAGGCCGGCGTACCCGGATTATCACCACTAACCTACATGCCAGTGATTCTCAGCATCGACGACTTGCGCGAACTCGCGAAGAAGCGCGTTCCGCGAGCCATCTTCGACTACGCCGCCGGCGGCGCGTACGACGAACGCACGCTGTCGCGGAACACCGCCGATCTCGATGCGATGACCTTTCGTCAGCGCGTCATGATCGATGTGTCGAATGTGTCTCTTGCGACGACGCTGGTGGGTACGCCGGTGACGATGCCGCTGGCAATAGGCCCGACCGGACTTGCCGGCCTGTTCCATGCGGACGGCGAGATTCTCGCGGCCAGGGCCGCGGCGGCCTGCGGCATTCCATACTGCATGAGCACCATGTCGATTTGCTCGATCGAGGACGTTCGAGCGGCGACCCGGGAGCCGTTCTGGTTTCAGCAATATCTCATGAAAGATCGCGGCTTCAATCAGGAGCTCATCGATCGGGCGGCTGCCGCGCAATGTTCCGCGCTCATGCTCACGCTCGATCTGCAGGTGTTGGGC
>WNFI01333840.1_pt1 | contig 14721 bp, 10 predicted proteins | sample 5400471 | NCBI WGS metagenome assembly WNFI01 (sample SAMN13153348, study PRJNA577476) | soil metagenome | isolation source: 100 cm saprolite on Douglas fir-dominated hillslope | place: USA:California | collected 2013-09-17
CGAGTTCGATTGCCGGCATTACCCGCAATCCATACGATCTTGACCGCGTGCCCGCCGGGTCCAGCGGTGGCACAGCCGCCGCGGTGGCCACAAGCCTGGGCGAGGTTGGACTGGGAACAGACACCGGCAATTCAATTCGTGGTCCGTCATCACATAACGATCTAGTTGGCATTCGCCCAACCATTGGGCTGACAAGCCGCGACGGCATCATTCCGCTCTATTTCGGCAATGACGTTGGCGGTCCCATGGCGCGGACCGTGGCAGATGCTGCCAAGGTGTTGGATGTGGTTGCGGGCTATGATCCTGCCGACCCCATCACCAAACTCTCAGAAGGCAAGATACCGAAGAGTTACACCCAGTTTCTCGACAAGAAGGGCCTTCAGGGAGCGCGCATCGCCGTCTTCAGAAAATATATTGATGCTCCCACGACTGATCCGCAGATTAAAGCCCTGACCGAAAAGGCCATACAGGACTTAAAGGCGCAAGGCGCCGAAATTGTAGATCCCTTCGTGATTCCAGACTTTGACAAACTCACCGAGAACATATGGTGTGGCGATTTCCAAGCCGACGTGAATACTTACCTGGCCGTACATGCCAAGAATGCCCGCTATAAGAACCTGACGGAGATCGTTGGGTCAGGCTTGTACTTGCCGTATATCGAAGCCCGCCTCAAGTCCGCGATTGCTCCTAAAGACCCGGCCAGCAGCGCGCCCTGCCCGGATGTTTATCACAGCGAGCGCAAAATAGCCTTCCGCAATGCCATGCTGGCAGCGATGGACGCTGCCAAGGTGGATGCAATCATCTATCCGACTTGGAGTAACGCACCTAGGAAGGTCGGTGACATGCAGAGCCCGGCAGGCGACAACAGCCAGATTCTTTCTCCGCAAACCGGCTTTCCTGCCATCACGGTGCCCATGGGCTTTACCTATGATTCATTGCCCGCGGGGCTAACGTTTCTAGGGAAGCTCTTCGCCGAGCCCACACTCATCAAGTATGCGTATGCCTATGAGCAGGCGACCAAGCACCGGCATCCCCCGGCAAAATTTGGGCCGCTGCCGTAACGGCTGAGCTGTGCCCAATCGGCAATGGGCATCAATCTTAGCGTGATAAAATAGGGACTATACATGGCTCAGATTCAGCGCAGGAAAAGCGTTACAGCGACGATTGGCGGCATCCGCGTAGGCGGCGATGTGCCCGTGGTGGTCCAGTCCATGACCAACACCGATACAGCGGACATCGAAGGTACTATCCAGCAGGTGGCGCAGCTTGCCCGCGCCGGCTCTGAACTGGTGCGCGTGACCGTGAACAATGATGCGGCGGCCAAAGCCGTGCCCGCGATTGTTGAGGGATTGGAGAAGCAGAACGTCCGCGTCCCCATCATCGGCGACTTCCACTACAACGGACACTTGCTGCTCACCCGGTATCCGGAGTGCGCGCAGGCGCTGGCCAAGTACCGCATTAATCCGGGCAACGTGAGCGTAGGCCGCAAGAATGATGACAATTTCCGCGCCATGATCGAAGTGGCCGTGCAGAACAATAAGCCGGTGCGGATCGGCGTGAACTGGGGCTCACTGGACCAGCAACTGCTCACGCGCATGATGGATGAAAACTCTCACAGCGCCGAGCCCAAAGACGCACGCGACGTCACCATGGAAGCCATGGTGGTCAGCGCGTTGCGTTCGGCGGAACTGGCGGAGGAGTTTGGCCTGCCGCATGACTACATCATCCTGAGCGCCAAGGTCAGCGGCGTGCAGGATCTGATTGACGTCTATCGCAGCCTAGCCGGTCGCTGCGATTATCCTCTGCACCTGGGCCTAACGGAAGCCGGCATGGGGGCCAAAGGGATCGTAGGCAGCGCGGCGGGCCTGGCCGTCTTATTACAGGAAGGCATCGGCGACACGATTCGCGTCTCGCTCACGCCCGCTCCCAACGGCAACCGCGCGGAAGAGGTTTTTGTCGGCCAGCAGATTTTGCAATCGATGGGCATTCGCAGCTTCACGCCGCAAGTCACCGCGTGCCCCGGCTGCGGACGCACCACCAGCACCTTCTTCCAGGAGATGGCGGAAGAAATCCAGTCTTATCTCCGCACCAACATGCCGGTGTGGAAAGGAAAGTATCCTGGAATTGAAGAGTTAAAGGTTGCGGTGATGGGTTGCGTAGTCAACGGTCCTGGTGAATCGAAACACGCCAACATCGGGATCTCACTCCCAGGCACCTTTGAAGAACCCAAGGCGCCGGTCTTTGTTGACGGACGGTTAATGACTACGCTGAAGGGCGACCGGATCGTCGCTGAATTTTTTGACATCCTAAACGAATACATCGACTCGCGCTACGGTTCAGGGTCAGGCAAAGCTACAGAAGGGGTTGCGGCGCGGGCCTGAATCCAGGCTCGGGGCCTATATCGACAGCAACCCATAGCTGATCGCCAGCCACGCGCCAAACCCAACCACCACCATTGCGATGCGTACCGCCGTGTTATCTACTATGTTGTTCCACTTTGCGTCCATATTTGCTCCAAGTAATCCTTTCCTGCTGCATGCTTTGACTTGTTCGGCAGCTCTTGGTTAGTAATACGTCCGCAACAAACTTTGGTTCCATGGTTTTGAGCCTTTTTGTTTAGAACTCATCTCATAAATACCCCTGGCCTTGGTTTTGGCTTTCAAACGCCGCCAAATCCGCGGGGGTCGGCAACGAGCCATGTAAGTTTTGCCTATTTATGAGATGGCTTCTAGTTTATTTCTTTATTTTTTGGTAACCCTTGCCGGTTTCCATCGTCTTATAAGTATTCATTCTTTTCTCTCTCACCCTGATGGGGGCGAAACGGACGATAGTAACTGTGGGATTGAGCAAGACCATCTTTTGCAACTGGCATACCAGCCAGGAAGAAAGATTGCCGTGCAAGGTTCACCAGATACTTTTGTCCGCCAGCTCTCTCAGGGTGATAAAAAGCCCAGCCATTCCATCTCCAAACTCATCCCTGCGGGCCGCACGCTGCCCCAGTTGGGCACGCACGTTTATCACAAGATCGTTGAGCGAGAGTGGCGCAATGGCGAGTACCGTCAGACCTGTAGTTTTTCCGGAACGGGTTGGAGCGCCGTTGGACTAGGCGCCAGCGGAAGCTGGATGGTAATCAGCAATCCATCCGGAACATTTTCCGCGCGTATCGTTCCGCCGTGCAGCTTCACTGTGCGCTCCGCGATAGAGAGTCCCAGTCCTACGCCGCCGCTGGCGCGCTCACGGGCTTCGCTGACGCGATAGAACGGTTCAAAGATATGCTGAAGTTCGGTCTCCGGGACGCCGGGCCCGTAGTCGCGAACGGTCAGCACAGCGGTATCCAGTTTCCAGTTCAGTGAAACCTCCACCGCCGTGTTCTCCGCAGTATAGCGGATGGCATTTCGGACCACGTTTTCAATCCCGCTGCGCAAAAGCTCAAATGAGCCGCGCACGCGGCAGTGTTCCATCTGAAGCGCCTTCACCTCTTTTTGCAGCGGCTTGGCCTCATAGCTGGCATCATCCACCACCTGCTGCACTAGTTCTTCCAGGGCCACCATCTCTGGAGGCACGCGCTCGGCTCCGCTTTCCAGCCGTGTGAGCGCCAGCAGTTGCCCCACCAGCATATTGACCCGCTCTGTTTCCTGTTCAATCCTATCCAGCGCGGCCAAGGCTTTGCTGTTGCTGTTTCTCCGCGCCAGCTCAAGGGCCACGGTCAAGCGCGCCAGCGGCGACCGCACTTCATGGGAAATATCGCCCAGCAACCGCTTCTGGGCAGAGATGAGCGCAGCGATGCGCTCCGCCATGTCATCGAACTCGCGCCCCAGGTCGGCCAACTCGTCCTTGCGATTGCCGAGCTGCGGCGAGACACGAACATCCAGATTCCCTTCGGCAAACGACTGCACCACGGTTTGCAGCTTCTTGAGCGGTGAAGTCAAATACAACGCCAGCAGGTAGGAAATTACGCCCGCAGCCAGAATGCTGATCGCAATGCCCAACGGGGGAAGACCGCGCGGCAGATAGGGCTGCCGCAAGCGCGTGACGAAGATATAATTTATGCCGCTGGGAGCAACCACGATTCTTCCCCATGTCATTCTCCCCAGCGATGTAATGTGCGTGACATGTTGCCGGGTCTGTTTAATCTCGGCAGCGACAATCGATGCATTCTCTTCTGTGGGAGCGGTGAGGGTTTTTCCATCCGCATCAAATAGTTCAATCTCCGTGCAGGCATCTCTCAGCGATCGAGTGGAGAATTGTTCAAAAGCCCCGGGCCCTTCGCTGTCGTAGACCTGGACCGCGGACTCGGCGTAAAGGTTGAGCGCTTCACCAAACGCCCCTCGGTTCTTCTCCGGATTCGGATCGGAGGCGGCGGCCAGCCAGCGCGTGACGTTCAAGGCCCCGATCATGACCGCGGTCGCCAGCCAAAAGCAGAAAAATATCTTTAAAAAGAGGCTGCGAAATCTCACGCTTGCTCTCCGGGAAGAAGGTAGACATAACCGCTGCCCCGAATGGCTTTGATCCGCTCCTGCTCACCATCATAGGGACCGAGCTTGCGGCGCAGATTGCTGACATGCACGTCAATGCTGCGGTCCATCGGCGACATGGGCCTCCCCAGCGCGGCTTGGGTCAGGTCTTCGCGGCTGATGATTTTTCCGGGACTACGCAAAAAAGTATAGAGCAGATCAAACTCTGCTCCAGTAAGAGTCACTGGTTTGCCGCTGCAATTGACGCTGCGCGAGTCCGGATGCACATCCACGTCCGCCAGATGGACCGGCTGGGACGGCGTAGCAGCGGCGCCACCGGCAGTGCGGCGCAGAATCGCGCGCAGCCGGGCCACCAGCTCGCGCGGATTAAAAGGCTTTGCCAGATAGTCGTCCGCGCCAAGTTCCAAACCCAAGATGCGATCCAGTTCGCTGCCGCGCGCGGTCAGCATCAGCACGGGCACGGTACTCTTCTGTCGCAACTGTTTCAGAACATCCAGGCCGCTCATGCCTGGGAGCATGACGTCGAGCACCACCACGGCATACTGGCTGGCAAGGGCTTTTTGCAAGCCGCTGGGGCCGTCATGCGCCGCGTCCAGGTGAAATTGCTCGCTCTGGAGATATTCCTCCAGCAGCTTACTCAACTCAACATCGTCATCAATGAGCAGAACGGAAACCATACTTGCACCATAAACCCTCAGCGCGCCGAGAGTTGGTTAAGAAGTGTGAAGGTTGTTACTTGCGAATTAACAACTCATAACTTCCATACGCGACTTGTTGGGTTAACACTAATGGCAGCTCCATGCTGCCGTTCGATTGTAAAAGGAGTTTCGCAATGCACAAGAAATTTTTCATTGTTGCTGCAATTGTAACTGCAATTGTACTGGCCTTGGCAGCAGGCCTGGCCGCATCCGCGGCGAACCGGGGTTTTGGCGGAGGACATGGCCGACACGGCGGCATGCTCAAACACATGACCAGAGAGTTAAACCTGACTGAGGCCCAGCAAGCCCAGATCAAAAGCATCATGATGGCGGAAAAGACAAAGATCCAGCCGTTAAAACAACAGCTCCGCCAGAACGAACAAGCGGAAAACGCTGCGATCAACGGCACTTTTGACCAGGCCCAGGCCACCGCTTTCGCCGGAAAACAAACGCAGATCATGCGCGATCTGATCGTAGAAAAAGAGCGGGCCAAATCCCAGGTTTACGCTGTTCTGACTCCAGACCAGCGACAGAAGGCCCTGCAACTCATGCAGGAGCGCCCGGAGCGCTGGGAACAGCATCGGCACAAGAAGTCACAACCGACGCAGCAGACACCAGAAAAATAAATTCTCCTTCTCCTCCCTCCAGAGGCTGGGCGGCAGCAATGCCGCCCGTTTTTTTGCTTAACCACATTTCTCTTAACCACAAAGGGCACGAAGGAACACGAAGGGCCTTTGCCTGCACTTCGAGACTTAAACTTGCCTTTGTGCTCCTTCGTGACCTTTGTGGTTGAAATTCCTAGCTCGCGCTCACTGTGTCCTCTGTGGTAAAAGACCTCCTGTTAAAATCAAAGATGATGCCAACCGGCTCTGAAATTCGCGAAAAGTTCCTGCGCTTCTTTGAAAGCAAGGGGCACAAGCGCATGCATTCGTCGTCGCTCGTACCGGCCAATGATCCTACGCTGCTCTTCACCAACGCAGGCATGAACCAGTTCAAGGACGTCTTTCTCGGCCTGGAAAAACGCGATTACAGCCGCGCCACCACGGCACAGAAATGCGTCCGCGCCGGCGGTAAGCACAATGATCTGGAGAACGTCGGCTTCACCAAGCGCCACCACACCTTCTTCGAGATGATGGGCAACTTCAGCTTCGGCGACTACTTCAAAAAAGACGCCATCGCCTACGCCTGGGAGCTGATCACTTCGAAAGACTGGTTTGGCATCGACAAAAGCAAACTTTACTTCACCATCTTTCAAGGCGAGCAGGGCATCCCGCGCGATGATGAGGCGGAAAAATATTGGCTGGAAGTAGGCGCGCCCAAAGACCGCGTCTTCGGCCTGGGCATGAAAGACAACTTCTGGCAGATGGGCGACACCGGCCCCTGCGGCCCATGCAGCGAGATCTACTATGACATGGGCGCTGCCGCCTCCGAACAGGGCCACACTGACTGCAAGTTTCCCTGCGAGTGCGGCCGTTACGTGGAGATATGGAACCTGGTCTTCATGCAGTTCGACCGCGATGCTTCCGGAACGCTCAACTCGCTGCCCAAACCTTCGATCGATACCGGCATGGGCCTGGACAGGACTACAGCAGTTTTGCAGGGAGTGCTGTCGAACTACGAGACAGACTTGTTCACGCCGTTGATTGAACATGCCGACGCGCTAGTCTCGATGGCTGGCAATAGAGACTACAAGCAGAGGATTAGTCCGCAAAAATATCAAGCATCATTGCGGATCATTGCGGATCACGGTCGGGCAACGACTTTCTTGATCTCCGACGGGGTAATGCCGGCGAATGAAGGCCGGGGATACGTGTTGCGCAAAATAATGCGGCGCGCCATTAGCCATGGAAGACTCCTTGGACAAAACAAACCTTTTTTTTATGACATGGTGCATGGTGTCACTGACTTAATGAAGTCAGCATATCCAGAACTTGAGCAGGATGCTGCACGAGTTGCAAACATCGTAGTAACAGAAGAAACTCGGTTTGCTCACACGCTTGATCTGGGGTTGAAACGCTTTGAAGAGGAGAGGCGAGAATTTTCTGCGCGGTCCTCAGTGACTGCGCCAAATTGGCAACCGGAGCCTCCGTTTCCGGGCGATATCGCTTTTAAGCTTTACGATACCTTTGGTCTTCCATTGGATTTCATGATGGATCTTTGCCGTGATGCAGGAACCAGCTTAGACGTTGAAGGCTTCGAACACGCCATGCAAGAACAGCGCGAGCGTGCCCGTGCTTCCTGGAAAGGTGGCGCGGGCAAAGCAACGGCCTCGCCTATCTATCGCGATCTGAATAAGACCATCTTCGAAGGCTATCGCCAGACCGAATCAAAGAACTGTGAAGTCCTGGCCATCGTGAAGAACGGCCAAGGCGTACAGGCGCTGAATCCCGGAGAAGAAGGTGAGGTCGTGCTCGATCACACGCCCTTCTACGCCGACTCCGGCGGCCAGGTCGGCGACATCGGCGTTTTCTATGACCAGGGACACACCAGCATCGTCGCCGAGGTGAACGGCTGCACCATGCCGGTGCAGGGCGTCCGCGTACACAAAGTCAAGACCCGGCAGCCCATGCATGTGGGCATGAAAGTGGACGCCGTCGTCCATGCCGACGTCCGCGAAGCCACTCGGCGCAACCACACGGCCACGCATCTGCTTCATGCCGGGCTGCGTGAGACCCTGGGCAAGCACGTGAAGCAGGCGGGTTCGCTGGTTGATCCCGGTCACCTGCGCTTTGATTTTTCGCACTTCACCGGCGTGGCCGACGAAGAGCTACAGGACATTGAAGACATGATCAACAAAGAGGTCCTGCGCAATACCCGGGTGCAGACCATTGAAGACGTGCCCATCGACGTCGCCGTCAACGAATACAAGGCGATGGCGCTATTCGGCGAAAAGTACGGCGACAAGGTGCGGGTAGTCAAGATCGGCGAATTCTCCACCGAACTCTGCGGCGGCACGCACACTTCTACCACCGGCGAGATCGGCCTGATCAAAATTCTCAGCGAAGGCAGCGTGTCTTCCGGCGTGCGGCGCTTGGAAGCCATCAGCGGTGAAGGTTCGCTCAAGCACTTCCGCAAAGACCATCAACTGGAGCACATGGTGGCGACCCTGGTGCCGGGCAGCCAGAAGTCCGGATCACCCGCGGAAGCGCTGCGCCAGGAGCTGGACAAGAAAGACGCGGAGATCAAGAAGCTGCAAAAAGAGCTGGAGCAGTTGCGGATGAAGTCGGCGGCGTCCGGCATGTCGTCGATTGAGGAGCGCGTGCGCGAAGTTCGCGGCGTGAAGGTCCTGACCCACCGCGCCGACAACCTGGACCGCGGCCAGATGCGCACGCTAGTGGACAACATGCGCAACAAGCTGGGCTCCGGCGTGGTGGTGCTGGGGTCAGCGCAAGATGAAGGTAAGGTCGCGCTGATCGTCGGCGTAACGCCGGACCTGACTTCCCGCATACAAGCGGGCAAGGTCATCAAGCCGGTGGCGGAAAAAGTAGGCGGCTCCGGCGGCGGGCGTCCTGACATGGCTGAGGCCGGCGGCAAAGACGCAGCGCAACTCGACGCCGCGCTCAATGAAGCCTATGCGGCCGTGGAAGCACTCCTGAAATAGTGGCTTTTTCTGAAATCTCGACCCTGAGCGAAGAGAAGGGGAGGGATTGCTATGGCCACTGCAATCTTCAGAGGCGTCGATTAAAAGTTTCGCGGCTATAGCGTTCCCTCACCTGCAAAACCAGCAGGTTCGGGATTGCAGAAAAACCAAGCCTCCCCGTCACCGGCTGGGGTAAGGATTTGCGTCTGACAGGTGCACACCTGTTTCCGGGGCTGATGTTCCTGACCGGCCCCAAGAGTAATAGCCGGACAGCAGTAACACTTCCAGTGTGACCAGCAGGTAGAAGACGAATCTCAGTCGTTTGGTGATTGCCATTCCTAAGGAACGTCTTATCGGCGAATCCTTGCACGGATTTTGTTACTTTAGTTTTGTTGGGGGCCCAGGCTCCGGCCCTCGCCAAACCGCCTGGTTTCCCAGCCCCAGAGTCCCCTTCTGGGGTGTAACTCTGGGTTTCAAGGGTGTTCACCCCTTAGATTCATCCTGTTTTGCCTGATTGCGGTGGGTAATGGGGCGTCATATAATCCCGTCTACTCTGGTTGCTTCTCTTTAAATCAGGAATAAGTAAAAGGTGATTGGCCTTCAGTCAGGTGGCGCAAGCCGCCCAGAACTGATATTCAATTGGCATAACGCGATGAAAAAGCACCTGTTTACCATCCTGATCAGCGCTACGTCGATGATGCTTTGTCACTCAGCCAGCGCCCAAAACATCGTGGCTACCCACGATGCGTATGGCCATACCGTCTGGGTGGACAGTGACAACGGCGACGCCAAGGCGCAACCAAAACCGCAGCCTCAGTCTGCCAGTCCGGAAGTAACGTCGCGTTACAGCGGTCTTGTTTATTGGAGCAACAAGGAACACCGCTGGATACCCGTGCCTCTTGTTTCTTCACCAACCATGAAAGCGGCGCGACGCGCGGCCCAGGAAGTGAACGCTCTGGTGTCCGGCGCGCCCGTCAACAGGAAAGCCAGCAAAGCCTTGATGACTTCACAACCGGTTTCACCGAACTCGGTAGACCTGGCCAAAGGCCAGCCGATGACGTCTGAAACCGTGGACAAAGCCATTGAGGCGGCGGCGCAACGCCACGGCGTGGACGCGAACTTGGTCCGTGCCGTAGTCAAGGTGGAATCAAACTTCAATCCGCATGCGGTTTCGCGCAAAGGCGCCATGGGCTTGATGCAGCTCATGCCCGTCACCGCGAAGTCGTTAAATGTGGACAACGCGTTTGATCCCCGTCAGAACGTTGACGCGGGCGTACGCCACCTGAAGAGCTTGCTGAACAACTACAACGGAAATGTGGAGCTTTCACTGGCGGCTTACAACGCCGGCAGCGGAGCGGTGAGCAGAAACCGGGGCATACCTCCCTATCGGGAGACCCGCGACTACGTTAAGAAAATCACAGACTTGTACCGGGGCTCAGCTTTTACCCCTAAGTTCCGTGAATCGCGTGACGCGGAAGGACACCGTTCCTTTTCTAACGACTAACGGCGGCCAAACGGGTTTATTCTGTAAGGTGCTTTGATAATAGATGTTGCAATGAAAATTGGACCCAGGATTTTGACGCGGACTGCGATCGCCGGCGCACTGGCGTGCTTTTTGCTGCCCGCAAACGTTCATGCCCGCAGCGTGAAACAAAAGAAGCTGGCGGCGCGCACACAGTTTGAAACCGCCGACCGCATGCGGGAAGCCCTGGAAGGCAAACCTGAATCGCAGCGCACCCGCCGCGACTACCAGAAAGTGGTCGAGGCCTACCGCAAGGTCTATTACACTGCCCCGAACTCAGAGAAGGCCGATGCCAGCGTACTGGCCGTGGCCGAGCTTCTGGACGATCAAGGGCGCATCCTGCATGACCCCAAGAGCTTCAAAGATGCTATTGGCCAGTTAACGTTCTTGCGCCGGGAATATCCTGGCAGCAAATACCGCGCGGAAGCACTGTTCACCATCGCGCAGATTTATCGTGATGACCTGGATGACACCGAGCAGGCCAAAGCCACGTTTGCGGACTTCGTGAAACGCTATCCTGGCAACTCCCACGCCCCTGAAGCAAAAAAGGCGATTGCGGAAATCGACGCTCCGCCCAGCCCATTCACGGCGAAAGCGGAGAAGAAGGAACGCGCGGCCCGGACAAGGGCCGAAAAAGACTCCGCTGATCCTGCCAAAACTAGCGGCACTGCGAAAGCTATTGATCGCACGAAAACTGAAGACGAAACCGCTGTGGCTCAACCGCAACAACAGGATGTTTCTGTAACCGTCACCGATGCTCAGCCGCATCACATGCCACGACTGACCGGTATCCGCCACTGGTCCACCCCTGACTACACACGCGTGGCCATTGATCTGGAGCAAGAGGTCAAGTACCAGGCAGGACGCGTGCCTCATCCGGACCGCATCTTCTTTGATTTGTACGGCACCAAGCTGGCGTCTGATCTGGTGGGCAAGACGTTTGAAGTGGATGCTGGCTTTCTGCATAAGGTCCGCGTAGCGCAGTACAAGCCCAACATGGCGCGCGTTGTGCTCGATGTGGACGACGTGGCCGAGTACTCCGCTTTTCTGCTGCCCAACCCGTACCGCCTAATTATCGATATTCATGGCAAGCTGCCAACGCGGCAGGTGGCCGCTAAACAAGAGCTCAAGCTAGTCCAAGCAGAAGTAAAGCAGCCGGAAGTAAAGCAACCGGCAAAAGATCCTGACGAGGTTTCAGACGTTACCGTAACCAATCTCAAGAAGCCTGAAACCAGACGGCCTGAAAATGTAGCCGTACTGCCGAGGACGGAGGCACCCAAGACCGCACAAGAGAAGATTGTTCCAGCAAAGACGCAGGACAAACCTTCCAGCGAAAAGATCTTTGAGATCGCCAAGGCCGATGCTCCCAGGACTGACATTTCCAGGGCTGAAAATGCAAAGCTCACCGCCAATGACACCGGAGTGGAAGATCCGGGAAAAGTGACGGGAAAGCCCACCACTGGCCCCACGTTTGAGACCATCGCTCCGCATGAATCCAGCAGAAGCAAGAAAAAGACTCCAGAACCGCGCATGCCCGTCTCTACCAGCCGCGTAGCGGCTCCGAACGCTTCGGGGGAACGCTCGCTGATCCGGGCGCTGGGTCTGAAGATCGGCAAGATCGTGGTTGATGCCGGGCACGGAGGGCATGACAGCGGCACAATCGGCCCCAACGGTTTGGAAGAAAAAGACCTGGTGCTCGAAGTTGCGCTCAAACTGGGCAAGCTGTTGGAAGATCGCCTGGGCGCGGAGGTGGTTTATACCCGCGACGATGACACTTTTATTCCCTTGGAGACGCGCACCGCAATCGCCAACAAGGAGCAAGCGGACCTGTTCATTTCGATCCACGCCAACTCCAGCAGTGATTCGACCGCGCGCGGCGTGGAGACGTATTACCTGAACTTCACCTCCCGCGCCGATGCGCTGGAAGTGGCCGCCAGAGAGAACGCGGTTTCCGAGAAGTCCATACACGAACTTCAGGACCTGGTGAAGAAGATCGCTCTGAAGGAAAAAATCGGAGAATCACGCGAGTTCGCCACCGACGTACAGAAATCGCTCTATACCGGCTTGAACGCCAAGAGCCCCGGACTGCGCAATCGCGGTGTGAAGAAGGCGCCGTTCGTCGTGCTGATCGGCGCCAACATGCCGTCCATTCTGGCGGAGATCTCCTTCGTCAGCAATCCCGCCGATGAAAAGAAACTCAAGACCAGTGAGTATCGCCAGCGCATCGCTGAATCTCTCTACAAAGGCGTCTCCAAGTACGTGAGCAGTCTGAGCGGAGTCAAAGTGGCCTCAAAGAACAGTGCGCCTAAAACAGAGATAGACCGCACGGCATCTGTGGCGCTGAAGTAAGTTCTATTTGATTTGTCTCTCGTTCTTAATAACCAGCATTCCGGCTTGAACACTATCCCATTTTATTGGCACGGGAACGACAACATCAGTTTGTGCATTGGTGGTTTGCGGTCCCCATTCCAGACTAATTACATCAATCGCTTTCCCGTCACTAAAAACTAGTCGCCCATCCATGCTGATAAGCAGATACCGCCCGGAATCACTATTCGTTGGCTCGGGGCTTTTGCCGTCGAACTCGCGAAAATAGTCCCAAATGGTCTGAAAACCCCGTCAAGTGTCCATCGCGGAAATCACGGAGCAGCGCGTTCCGGTCCACATCGGGTCGTCGTTGTATTCTTCCTTCATCGATCACCCCTCGCTCGGGTCGTGGTTGAATGGTCCACTGATTAGGATAGATGACGTTAAAGGGATCGCGCAGATCAACGCCAAGCCGCCTGCCGGATTCGTTATCAACACGAATGTGAACAAAGAAGCCATTACCTTGCAGCTTTTTGTATAGAACTCGCTCTACGGAGACGCGAACCCATTTGTCCTGTGCGATCTTCTGCCAAGCTGGTTCTTCGGATGACTGCGGCAGCGTGCTCGCTGGGAGGGCTGCGAAAAGAAGAATCAGAGTCAAAAATCTCATGCGTCGAATAGTACCATTTGGCTGGGGAAGATCATTCTTGGCCAGGAACTTGATCCGGTTCGATCCAGCGTTCTTTCGCTTCCGCCGAATTCAACCTGTCTGCACTGTAATACCTGTGGATCATATTCTTGTCGCCCAACTCCGACTGGACTCTGCGGACTGATTCGCCCAGACAGACGCTTCGGTCCAGCCGCTTTTCCACCTGCTCCATCCAGAAGCGCGTAAGCGTCTCATGGTATTTGCTGCTGGCGCTGTGATGGGAGCTAAAGCGGACCAGGCGTGAGGACCTCGGCATCGGTCATGTTTTCCTCCAAATAAAAACGCCCGCCGGCAAATTATGCCAACGGGCGTTTGAACTTCTTCAAGCTTAGCGAAAACTTCGATTTAAGTCAAAAACCGTGATTCTCACGTTGTTACAGCTTGCCTGCCGCAATCCACTGCCGCACTTCATCGGCAACGGAAAACACCTGGGCTTGGTCCTGGCTGAATCTGGATTCCAGCTCGTACGCGTTCTTTTCCAGCGGGATTTCTTCATAGCATCCGCCCTGGATAAATCCTTTCACGTAGCGGGAAGCAAAGTCCTTTGCCCCAAGCTGTGCGTATTGCACCGCATGGACCAATTCATGAAAGAGCAGGTCGTCGGCAAACTTCTCATGGGAGACCACCACGTCGACAAATGTGATGGCCGTCATGTCAGAGAAATCGGGCAGATTGTGGAAACCCATCATCCTGGCCATACTATAGAACGCAGGGTTGGGAATCCGAGTGCCGTTCAGGACCAGTGTCCGAACGCTGCTGAGAATTTCCGCCGGGAAAAACGGCTGTAACGCGCTGATCTGTGATGGCAGCAAAGGTATGGCGTCCGGCAGAAACTTCTTGCGGCTGCCAAGAATGTAATCTTCAACCATGTCCATCAGTTGAGAGACCAAAGCGGGAGGAAGATTGGAAAAGTCCATGAGAAGATTGAAAAAATTAGTAATCGGGTAATTGAAAGCCGGCTTTTGAAGCAGCCGTTTCAATCACCCGATCTTCAATTTTGGCAATTACCAATTTTGGCAATTACCTAATTCTTATTCTTACGCGACTCCCATTTCAGCGGCAATTCGTTCGGTCACAAAAGCCTCAATCACGTCGCCCTTCTTTACGTCATTGAAGTTCTGGAGATTGATGCCGCATTCCATTCCGTTGCGCACTTCGCTGGCATCATCTTTGAAGCGCTTCAGCGAGCCAACCTTGCCTTTGTAAACCTGGACGCCATCGCGCATCAGGCGCACATCGGAATCGCGTTTGATCGTCCCATCCAGAACGTAGCAACCGGCAATGGTCCCGGCCTTGGGCACCCGGAAAGTGTCGCGCACTTCGGCGCGACCCAGGTAGGCCTCCTTGATGATCGGATCCAGCAGGCCGAGCATGGCCTTCTTGATCTGGTCCTGGAGTGCGTAAATGATGGAGTGCAGGCGGATATCGAT
>WNFI01686784.1_pt1 | contig 14721 bp, 19 predicted proteins | sample 5400471 | NCBI WGS metagenome assembly WNFI01 (sample SAMN13153348, study PRJNA577476) | soil metagenome | isolation source: 100 cm saprolite on Douglas fir-dominated hillslope | place: USA:California | collected 2013-09-17
CAAAAAGTCAGAATAGAAGCAAGCAAAAAGGCACTGGAAGCAGGCAGAAAATCTGTTGAGGAAATAATGACGGATGTCGGATATTTCGATAGTCAAACCTTTAGGGAGTTGTTTAAAAAAATTACCGGGCTGACGCCTGTCGGGTATAGAGACAAATACCGCAAGCAAGTCCCTGGGGTTTAACCTCGATGCCTTTCGAAGGGTCTTTTAAGAGGTTTACCGATCTGTCGCCGGTGGAATATCGGAAAAAGTACGCCGGATAACTCTTTTGAAAAATATTTTGGAAAAAACTTGCGCAGCCGATCGGCTGCTCGTATATTTGTGCAGCCATTCGGCTGCGCGTTTGAATTTCAACGAGTTAAAACTTTGACCTTATGCGACGCGACATATTTCAGGCCATCGCCGACCCGACAAGACGGGCCATCATCGTCCTTATCGCCGTTCAGGCCATGACGCCCAATGCCATTGCCGAACACTTCGACATGGCGCGGCAATCCGTATCCAAGCATATCCGCATCCTGACCGAATGCGAACTGCTGACGAAGACCCAGGATGGCAGAGAAATCTATTATCAACTACAAATCGACAAAATGAAAGAGATCGATAAATGGCTCGCCCAGTTCAGGAAGATCTGGGAGACCCGCTTCAACCAACTCGATAACCTACTGTCCACCATCAAAAAAAACAAAAAATGACTTCTTCTTTGCTTTTTGATTTCACTGTAGACAAAGAAAAAAACACCATTCTTGTGGAACGGGAATTTGCCGCCGGAGTCGATATCGTCTGGGACGCCTGGACAAAGCCGGAATATCTTGATCAATGGTGGGCGCCGAAACCCTACCAGACCAAAACGAAGTCCATGGACTTCAGAGAGGGTGGACGCTGGCTCTATGCGATGATCTCTCCGGAGAATGTCGTACACTGGTGTCTGGCTGAATACCAGAAGATAGAACCCCATAAGAGTTTTTCGGGGCTGGACGCGTTCTGCGATGAGAAAGGGAAGGTGAATACCGAATTCCCCCGGTCGCTGTGGAACAATCGCTTTCTGGAAGCAGCAGGTGTCACCACGGTCAGTATCGCCATCAAGTATGACAGTCTCGCCGATCTCGAAAAGATCATCGCCATGGGCTTTAAGGAGGGGTTTGCTATGGCGCTGGAGAATCTGGATCAATACATACAAGCCCAGTTTCGGCTACGCCGCGAAGCAAAGACGGGAACCACCTCCCGGGTCTGCACTTATCTCAATTTTCCAGGCAATACCGAAGAGGCCTTTCGTTTCTACCAATCCGTCTTCAAGAGAGCCTTTGCAGGTGGAGGTATCAAGCGATTCGGCGACATCCCCGCAGAAGCCGGTCATCCTCCGGTTGCCGATGCGGTGAAGAAAATGGTACTGCATATCGAACTGCCGATCACGGGTAACCATGTCCTGATGGGAACCGACGCACCGAAGGAAATGGGTTTCACCCTGGTGCAGGGGAACAATATGCATATCAGCGTCGAGCCCGAATCCCGGGAGGAGGCCAAAAGGATCTTTGATGCGTTGTCGGCCGGCGGCAACATCAGCATGCCGCTGCAGGACATGTTCTTTGGTGCTTATTTTGGTGAGTTTACTGACCAATTTGGCATAAATTGGATGGTCAATCATCAAACACAACAATAACTGACATTGCTATGAAGCCAAAAACCATCACTATTCTCTACTGGATCTTCACCCTGCTTTTTGCCGCGCTGATGATCTTCTCTGCCGTCGGCGGGATACAGCCCAGCCCCGATGCAATCAAATTGATGCATGACGGACTCGGCTACCCGGTGTATTTCATTCCTTTTATCAGCATCGCCAAACTGCTCGGCTCGATTACCATCCTGATCCCCGGTCTGAACCGGATAAAGGATTGGGCCTATGCGGGATTGTTCTTCGACCTGACTGCCGTCATATATTCCAGCATCGCGTCAAGCGGTAATGAAAAGGAGAACGAACCAATTCCTCCGCTTGATGTCGGCGGGCAAATTCTTGCCGACCGGCGTCGAATAAAAGAGCCAGCCGGGAAGCCCGATCAGCACCAGGCCGCAGAGACTGGATGGTATGGCGCCCGAAATCTCTACTTTAGCTATGTCTGTCAATGGGGACAAAAAATGGAACAAAACAATAAAAACACCGCCCTGCTTGTAATGGATATGCAAGCAGGAATAGTTGGAATGCTTCCCAACGCTACAAATTTGCTACCTAAGGTTGCGCAAGCCATAGCAAGTGCGCGGGAAAATAAAATCCCGGTAATTTATGTAACTGTTGGTTTTAGACAAGGTGCACCTGAAGTAAGCATGAATAATAAGGGCGTTGCCGCCGCCAAAGAGCGCCTTGCCACCGTAAATATGGATGAGTTTACCAAAGTCCACCCGGATTTAGCTCCGCAAGACGGATAGCTTACCGTTTTAAAACGCCGGTTGAGTGCGTTTTCAGGCAGCGACCTGGAACTAGTTTTAAGGGCTTTTGGTATTCAGCACATGGTACTTACCGGCATTGCTACCAGTGGTGTAGTGTTGTCAACTTTGCGCGAAGCAGCTGATAAAGACTATCGTTTAACGGTACTGGCCGATTGCTGCGCCGATGGCGACGAGGAAGTGCACCGCGTGCTGACCACTAAAATTTTCCCCCGCCACGCGGATGTATTGATGGTAGACGATTGGAATAAAATATCAAAATGAATTTAAAAGGTCTTCTCCGGCGTAATGCTGAGGGTATGCTCTAGCTTTCTTTGCATGTATCTATAAGCCGTTGCAAGAAATTACGTTCCATAGGATTGCGTGCCAACGGAAGCGCTGTGGAGAAGTGCGCTTTCGCAACCGGGTAATTTCCTCGACGGAGTTCAAGTTCACCAAGCGTAGCCGGGTAAAACGGGTAAGAAGAAAGGCGATGAAGGTCATGGATGACGCGTATCTCCTGCAATCCCCGTTCTGGGCCATCCAGTTGTGCGATGGCAATCGCACGGTTAAGTGCAATGACCGGAGAAGGATAGATAGCGGTAAGCGTATCATAAAGCGATACTATCTGTTTCCAATCGGTATCCTCGCTCTAATATCATCCTACCAATTGTCGTAAGCCAAAAGCTTGAATCGTTTCTGCATTATCCAAATTTTTTCGCATTACCAATAGGACCAGGGCAGCAATTATTTGTCTTGTCTTTGAAAACGGATCTCCCCCTGCCGATCCCGACCCCTTCCCCCCAACCGTAGAAAATAATAACAGCTATTCGAATTGGCTCAGTTTTTGCTCATAATTGATTGATTAGTAGGAAAATGGCTGCTTGGGGAAATTTCTAATACCTTTGATTCAACCTTTATGTGGAAATCACTTAATCCCGGTGAAAAGGTTCACGCTGGAGACACCATCCGGTACCGGACTAGCGTAACGAATCTTACATCTTCCCTAAATAAGATTTTTGATGTAGTCAAAGCCGACCTTCACTATTTTGAAGTTGAAGCCAGGGCTGATAAAGTTGGTAGCAATGAGCCGGATCGGAAGGTCGTAAAGTACATGGATGTCGGCTATCACATTAGTTTGGAAATATGGTCAGGCAAGGGCCCCTTCGTTGCCCGAAACGAAGAAGGAACAAACGAAAATGTTAAGGCTTAAATAAATCATCCAATGACCCCCGAACATTCAGCCGCCAACGGCTTGAGAACTTCCATTATAGGTCAGGCGAAAAGATTCCTCATCGGCCTTAAAGCAGGGGCTTCCGAGGAAATACTAACTTCAATTCTATTAGATATCAAGAACAAAGAACTTCAACTTATAAAAGAGGAAGAAACGATGCTGGACCCTGAAATATGGAAAATCCTGCAGAACAAGCTTGATAGAAGAAAAAATATAGATATCATTGATACAACTGATTATTGAATTAATCATCGATTCACCCGGGACCTGCTTAAAACGCCATTTCACCTGGTAAAATGTAAGGATTCCGTTGGATTCCCTTGTATTGCGTTGCATTGCGTGCCTCACCCGGCTACAACTATACCTAAACAGGAGAATTGCATTGCAAAAAAAATGACCCCCGGCAAACGACGGGGGTTATGGCAGAAAAGCACATTGCCTGATAGCCGGTAACTATTTAATTGAAAACTTGAATCCGGCATATACACCCCAGTTATTTAAGTCCTTCACATTTCCATAGTTGAAAGGCATATAGCTGTAATTAGCTCCAATTGTAAAAGCTGGAGTGCCATTCCTGCTGAATCGGATGTTTGCCCCAACTTCAGGTTGCGCCGCAAAATAGGACCCTGATTTGCTATCTGCAAACTCACCAAGGTATTGCCGGTAATACACAAGGTTACCACCAACTCCCAATCCAATATAAGGCCGGAAAGGGCTATTGGGAGTGAACGTATACCTGCCTTCTACTAAGACAGGAGTAGTTTGTACCGAATTTGTCAATACAGCCGAAATTGCATTGTTCTTGTCTTCGTAAACCTGGCGTGGGTATTTCTGGTAGTAATCATTAAACCCTGTGCCCAGGCCAACAGCTAGTTTATTATTGATGTTATACATTAATCTACCATTCCAGCCGCGGAAAGAAGTTTCGCTCACAGATGCTGATTTAAAATTGCCCAACGGTGAATTCACTGAATAGTTCAGGGTCAGATCTATTTTGCCAGGCTGAGCAAAACTAATGGAGCTGATCCCGGTTAAAAGAGTGATTATTGAAAATATTTTAATCTTTTTCATAGTATTCATTTTTTAGGTTCAACATCAATTGGCTTTAATATAGGGCGACTGATCGAACAAGGCCTTTACCTGGCTATTCACATTGCCTGAACTAAAAATACCTTCACCCCTGATCAACCCATTCCATAATCCTTTTAACCTTTTATCACCATTTGAATCCTTCAGGTCAATTATATCAATCGACAAAGCCCCTTCCCCGATCTGGTAGACATTATATGCGTATGGGAAATAGTAAACATAACCTGGATAACCCCAATAATAAGGATCCCAATAAATATCATAATAACTCCAGTAGGAAGGATAGCTGATCACGCCGGTATATGTATTATACACTCGGCTGATGTTGATACCAAGATCAGGCTTTTGATCTTTGCTCACCAATACATACCCTCTTTGTTGCATGGCGTCTTTTATTGCCTGTATAATTTGGATATCGGTAGTATGCAGGTCTTTTTTCTGCAATTGACCATTGTATACTTCGGCAACAGAATCGGCAATGCTGAATGTTTTAAATGTAGCAAAATTGGCTGTGCTGTCATGGTTGGTAATATATATCCTGGTCTCCGCTTCAGTCATATGCGGCAGTGGTTCCTTTGTACAACTACTCATTATGGCCATGCCGACCATGGCTATTGTCGATGAATTCTTGTCAGAAAGTGTGACAGTATGACTTTTCAAAATGTCAAGATTTCACAAATATCATTTTGGCATTTTGATTGAAGGCCAAAAAAATAGAACCAAAAAAATAAGGAGGATAATATGACAAACATCATCAAAGAAGAAAATGCTATGCCGGCAACCTTTGGAAGTGTTGTTGACCGGATCTTCCAAAACGACCTGGGCCGCTTCTTTGACAACGGGTTCTTGGGTTTCGACGGGTTTCAAGCCATCAGCCAGGTTCCGGTCAACATCCGTGAAACTGATAATAGTTACGAGATGGAAGTGGTGGCTCCGGGTTTAAAGAAACAGGATTTTCAATTGAATATTGCCGGTGATCTCCTTACTGTTTCCTTCGGGCATAAGGAAGAAAACAAGGAGGAGAACAAGGATAGTGGATGGTTGCGCCAGGAGTACAAAAAACAGGCATTCAGCCGCAGCTTCAGCCTGGATAATACAGTGGATGCCGAAAAGGCAACTGCAAGGTATGAGGATGGCGTGTTACATCTAAGCCTGCCGAAGAAGGAAAACGCCAAAAGGCTGACCCGTACCATTAGTGTACAGTAATAAGGGGCCGAAACCGGCATGGTGACTGAAACAATGGGGGGCGGGATAAACTTATTCCGCCCTTATTATATGGGAGTAAATCTTCCATTTGAATAGTAAAACAACATTAATCGGATTAGGTATGCATGACATATTGTTCCCGGTAAGCGTGATGTGCCTGCTGATATTGCTGCTCATTTTTTTACTGAAAAAACTGCATCAACCCTATTTGATTGCCTATATAGTAGCCGGGCTCTTATTAGGCCCCCAGGTAACCGGTATTTTCGCTGACCCGGATAGTATAGCTGTATTGGGCGAAATAGGGGTGCTGCTGCTGATGTTCTTCCTCGGGATGGAAATAGAAATACCCGACAAGCGAAGCCTGTTATTGCGCCCGGTCATAGCGCAGGGCATCAAGACCGTCTTAAGCTTTGCCGGCGCTCTGCTGGCCGGCATTTTAATGCATTGGAAAACAGGTAACATCCTTATCCTGACTATCTTACTCGTTTTTAATAGTACGGCGGTAGTCAGCGAATTCCTGCGAAAAACGGGAGAATTATATACCCCCATGGGCAAAATAGTGCTAAATATATTATTGCTACAGGATGTGATGCTCGCCCCGGTATTTACACTTTTCCAGTTCATAGGCAAACCCTGTACCGGCCTTGTAACAGTGATCCCTTCGATCGGAGAGTGTATACTGATCTTCTTTCTCCTGAGAGCTATACGCAACGGGAACCTTTTTCAATGGCCCGTTTGGAAGGAAATGGAACAGGATCACGATCTGCAGGTATTTACCGGCGCTTTCATCTGCCTGGGATTTGCTTTACTCGCATCTTCAGCAGGGCTTTCCGGGCCAATAGGCAGCTTTGCTGCGGGTATCTATATTAGCCGTGCAAATGCCTTTCATTGGCTGGGAAATGTCTTAAGACCTTTCAAAGTATTCTTTGTCGCGCTCTTCTTTGTGTCTGTCGGGCTTATGCTCGACGTAAACTACATAAAGGAAAATTATACGATCATTCTTGCGATAACCATCCTGTTCATGCTTATCAATAGTTTACTGTCAGCAATCATTTTCCGCCTGCTGGGGTATTCGTGGCAAAACAGCCTGTCGGCAGGCGCTTTATTGTCCCAAACAGGTGAGTTGGGCCTGCTGGCCTGTTCAATAGCTTACAGAACGGGCATCATTAATGAGAGCTTCTTCAAAATGACCTTTGCTGTGACTGGACTTACTTTACTGTTCTCCACAGTCTGGATGATGATCTTACGACGGTTGATCCGCTCCGGCAAATTACTCAAGCTTCGTCAAGTAAAAACTATCTCATCATGAAAACCGATTTTCATATTGTGTTTAATATCAAAACAGCCGAAGGCTTCGAAAGTTATGGACGGTTCTTTATTGGGAACGACCTGAAATTTGCCTATAACCTTTTTTCCAATCTGAAGGGAAATGAAGGCATAAAAGAGGATGACCTTCTTCAATTGGATCTCGTTGAAACGAAGGACGGCCTACCTGTTAGTATTAAGGTGATCAGTTGTACCTTGAAGGAACTCGCTACAAATTGCAAGATCATAACAAAAGAAGTGTTTAAGCTGTTGAACCTGGAAGAGATGAACTCTTAAGGGACAATATCTTGACAGGTTTTTAATGAGGTCACAGGCCAATTTAAATTGCCGGTCTATCTCGTCATTGAGCTTCTCGGGGGGGGCCGTATTCAGCCGGCAGGTTTTCTTTGATTTTTTGTTCGCACAGTGGCTTAACTGGCAACCGCATACGACCTCCATTTTTTTAGTCGAGTTTTAGTTGAGTGCGATATTGTTCACCTTTGTAAAGGTAGCGCGGGAAAAAACGGGGCGGCTGTTATAAAAGATTGAAATACAGGGTGATTATTCTCCAGATTCGTATAAAAACGAAAGGACCGCATTGCTGTGATCCTTTACTGTATTGTCTTTCAGCGGAGAGAAGGGGACAGGTTTCGAACCTTTTTATCAAAGATTTGATAGAAATAAGTGAATTTGTTAGTAGATATAATATACAATACCAAATCTCGCTTGAGGATGCATATAGAAAAAACTGTAAATTTGGATTGACCTCTATTGTCAATACCATGTATGATGCGCTGATCAAACACATCAATTCCCATATTGCTACATCGCTTACGGCGAGTCAGGAAGAACTGATCAAAGATGCTTTTATACATCAAAAGATCAGGAAAGGGGAATTTCTTTTGCGGGAAGGTCAAATTTGCAAATACAGTGCATTTTTAGTGAAAGGCGCTATGCGCCAATACACCGTTGACGAGAGAGGAGTGGAACATATTATTCGCTTAATGATCGAAAATTGGTGGGCCGTGGACCGGGAAAGCTTTGTGATGCATACACCTTCTGCCTACTATATTGATGCCTGGGAAGACACCGATGTGCTTCTTATTTCGAAAGCCGGCTCGTTAAGCTTGCCGGAGCAGATCCCGGCCTGGACCCAATGGACGCGCAAGTTGGATGAAAATTATGTCATCAGTACGCAAAGGAGACTCAATGCCTCCATTAGTTTACCGGCTGAAAGGCGATACATCGATTTTGAAGACAGGCACCCTGAATTTGTGGGGCGCTTTCCGCAACATATTATTGCTTCCTATCTGGGCATCACTAAGGAGACCCTCAGCCGTGTACGACGTCTTTCCGGTCAAAAATAATCGTTTCGTTATCATTTGTCATCGTTTTCCGCCTTCCGCTGGACCTACCTTCATGGAAATAGCTAAGTATTGGACAACCGGAAGCTTATCGCCGTGTTCGGCGCGTCAGGACATCAGGGAGGAGCTGTGGTTCGAGCCATGCAGGCCAGCCCATCATTCAAGATACGCGCACTGAGCCGTGATCCGGGAAAACATCGCGGGCTTGCCGATGAGGTCGCGGAGGCGGATTTGTCCCGGCCAGAAACCCTTGCAGCTGCGTTTGACGGTGCATATGGGGTTTTTCTGGCGACTAATTTTTGGGAACCCGGGACTGATGAGGTTAAGCAGGCGACAGCAGCGACAGCCGCCGCAAAGCAGGCAGGCGTCAAACATTTCATTTGGTCTACGCTTCCCGATGTGGAGGCCATCAGCCGCGGTAAATTCCACCTTCCCCACTTTACCGGCAAGGCTAGGGTAGAGCCAATAGTCCGGGAAGCAGGCTTCTTGTACCACACGTTCGTTATAGCACCTTTTTATTATCAGAATCTCACGGAAGTTCTACGACCAACCCTGCAACCGGACGGATCCAAGGGCTGGGCTCTCCCCATTGATCCTGCGATACGTTGCATTCATATGGGTGATATCGGTGGACTGGGTAATCTTGTTATGGGTGCATTCTCGCATCCGGATCTGGCAGGTAATGGCGAGCATCTTCCGCTCGCCGGTGATTTCATGAGCTTTAACGAGATCATCGACACGTTGGATCATCTGGGACATAAATTCTCCTTTAAACAAATTCCAAAGGAGGCATTCGCTGCCCTGTTTCCAGGTGGGGCCGAGGCGGCGGAGACATTCGGTTATTTCCAAACGCACACTTACCTGGGTGCCGACTTCAGTGAACAAATTGCGCTTGCCAACAAAATTTCCGGCGGACCGCCGACCAGCTTCTCAAAATGGGCCACCCTATACCATCATCTATTCACCTAAACAACGTAACCAATATGGAAGAGACAGCCGACTTATTAGACCTGGCACTAATAGCCCATGGCGGGCTTGACAGATGGAAGCAATTAAGACAGATGAAACTGCATTTATCCACCGATGGATATCTCTGGAGTGTCAAGGGCCATGAGGGTCTCTTAAGGGACCAAAATATGCTGGTTTACCTTCACAAACAGGCCTCCGTCCAGGAGAAAATATTTCCGGAGGGTTTACGCTCCGCTTTTGAGCCTAAACGGGCTAGTCTTAGTACCCGGGACGGGAAATTGGTCGAAGAGCTGGCAAATCCGCGCGAGACGTTTAAAGGGCTTAAATGGGAGGACCATTGGAGCAGACTCCAGGTAGTTTTTTTTTCCACCTATGCTACCTATACCTATTTCACTACGCCGTTCAACCTGACCATTCCCGGCGTCACCACGAAGGAAATTGAACCCTGGGCAGAAGCCGGTGAGATTTGGCGCAGATTGGAGGTTAGCTTCCCGGATAGTTTTATGACCCACAACAAAAGGCAGGTATTCTACTTTGATGAGAACGGGCTTTTAAAACGCCATGACTATTGGGCGGAGACGTTAGGTGGCGCCGGCGCTGCTCACTATGTCTTTGATTACAGGGAGTTCGATGGAATTAGGATGCCGACTCGCCATACTATTTATCAATTGCAGGACAATAACAACTATGTTCCTGAACCTCTATTGGTCAGGATGAAAATAATGAACGTGCAGTTTGAATAACCAACTATCACTATACAAATTAAAGGGATGAAAATGGAGCGAGTATGGTTCGTCACGGGCGCCTCATCGGGATTCGGACTCGAGATCAGCAAGGCTGCATTGTCAAGTGGCGCAAAGGTCGTGGCTACAGTCCGGAAAGACCCCGGTCAGTTGTCGGATCTATTAGGAAATCCTCCCGATCTACTATCGGTTGTCATGGATGTCACCCGGGAGGAAGAGGTTAGAGATGCCGTCAAGGCCGCTCTCGGCCGCTTTGGAAGGATAGATGTCCTGGTAAACAATGCTGGTTACGGCTTTTTGGGTGCTATTGAGGAAGCTACTGACCAAGAAGTCAAACAACAATATAATACCAATGTATTTGGGGCGTTGAATGTGATCCGGTCGGTTTTGCCTTCGATGCGGAAACAACGTTCTGGTCACATCATTAATGTATCATCGTTATTTAGCTTTACCGCCAGACCGGCGTGGGCCTTGTATGGCTCGACTAAATTTGCCTTGGAAGGCATCTCTCAGGGCCTGGCGGCCGAATTGGGGCCGTTTGGGATTAAAGTGACAGCCATAGAGCCGGGGTTATTCACTACGGGCTTTTTAAAAAGAGATTCTTATCGGCGGGGCGAAGTGATCATCGATGACTATGAGCAGTCGCTCGTCGGACAAATAAGGGGGTTGGCAGCTTCCTTTCATGGCAATCAGCCAGGTGACCCGAAAAAATTAGCAAGTGTGGTCATCCAACTTGCGCAAGCGCAGCATCCTCCGCTGCACTTACCTATTGGACGAGACAGCGTCGAAAGCTATCGGATCAATGCGAAGCAACTGGCCGGGGATATTGATGCCTGGGAAGCAGTGTCGGTAACCACAGATCGTCAAAAACCGTAAGACTGGCGGTTGCAACCACCAGATTAAACCAACCCAAAATGGAACAAGTACAATCTACGTACGAAGCAGTAAGGACGGCATTTATCGATGTCAACGGGGTTTCAATAGCCTACCGGTCTATCGGCCCGGCTTCAGCAGTACCGTTGTTATGCCTTCAGCATTTTACCGGGAACATGGACGGCTGGGATCCGGCAGTCATCAATGGATTAAGTGGAAACAGACAAGTCATACTTTTTGACAACACAGGGGTGGGGGAATCCGGCGGATACACGCCTGACACCGTGGCGGCCATGGCTCAGGGCACCATCGATTTTCTGGATGCATTGGGACTTCGAAAGGTTGACCTGCTTGGCTTCTCGTTGGGGGGATTCATCAGCCAGTTGATCATGAACGAAAAGCCGGAAATTATCCGGAAAGCTATTCTGGTCGGAACCTGTCAGCAGGGAGGCGATGGAATAAGCGTTTTTCGGGAATTTGTCGGAGGCGCTGCAGGCCTCGAAGGTGCAGACCTATACTTTTACTTTTTTTTCGAGGATACGTTGACCAGCCGGTCGCTAGGCTACGCTCTTCTCAAGCGCTTCCAGCAAAGGGACCCCAACTGGCATCCGGGCTATACCGCGCAAACCATGGAAGCGCAGACAAGGGCGATTCTTGGTTGGGGGAATGTTCCGCATTCTACAGTACCGCTGCTTACAAAAATCCGGCATCCTGTCCTCATCGTCAACGGGAGTAATGATCATATGTTTGCCACGGCAAACTCGTATACGATGTTCCAACAGTTACCGAATGCAATATTGGCTCTATATCCGGATTCGGCGCATGGCTCTTTTTTCCAGTACCCTGGGCTTTTCAATAGCCACGCTAATTGGTTTCTGGATAATTTCAAGGGGAATGATTTTAAATTAATAAGCTGAAGGCATAACAATAGAACAAGTATCATCAACTTGCGAAAATGCAAGGACGGCGTTCACCGAAATTAACGGACTTTTTATGGCGCAAAGATCAATCGGATCAATTTTTCAGCAGTTCCGTTGTTATGGCTTCAGCAATTTGGCTTCATCCCAAGAGCAACACTGCCGCATTTCATGCGGCATTTTTTTGTCCCGGTCCGCTTTGTCCGAGCAAAGCTCGGTCACGCTCCAAAACAACAATGCCCCGCCAAAAGACGGGGACATCGGTTCAATTTTGCGGAGAGGGGGGGATTGGCTGCGCCGATCCCTTAAGTGGGGGCGTCAGACAAAATGGATGTTCGCTCGTTTCGCGAGCTTTCATTTTTGTTTTCCGCTTCGCTTGCGAACAAGTTCGCCGCGCCGCTCCAAACAAAAATGCCCCGCCTTGGGGGCGGGGACATCCATTTTGTTTGCGGAGAGAGAGGGTTTTGAACCTAACCTCCAATATGATTTATTTTCAATGTGTTGTGCTCGTTGGCTGGCCGGGACACCGAATTTTCCACCTCGGGATCTAGCGACGATCTGAATCAAATTTAAGTAAAATACTTCAAAGGACCTTTGCTTAGAATTGTAATAACATTATTATTTTGTCCAATCCTCAATTTTAACTCCTTCCATTCTGCCCAGGATCTACGTTATTCGTGACCAATATCAATCCATTCGAAATTGCGGTGGCGCCGATTAAAAGATCAAAATCGTCCACAGTCTGTCCCGCTTTCCTCAACCTCGCTTTTTCCTTGGCATATATGTCCAGGCAAGGAAAAATAGGAATAATGGTGACGCCAGTTAAAAAATTGCCGAGTGCAGCTATATTCTTTTCCCTGGCTTGGCTATTCTCCACGCCAAATTTTAATTCAGCCAGCGTAATTTCTGAAATAAAGCAGTTTTCATTTCCGGCACGTTCGAACTGTTTGGCTAGGCCATGGAATGTTTGTATCCAGCAAATATTGATTCACAATCCTTCGATTTGTCTGTTAAACGTTCGACCGTCTTTTATGCCTTTAACTATTTCATCTGCGGATTCACTTCCTGACCATGCACCAAAGGATTTTGCAAAAAGATTTTCTTTTGGCTTGATTTCAGATTTCAAAGATTGGGTTAACCTCGAAATAATATCTAGCCGAGCATCTGGATTCAAAGTTTGCAGGAATATCATATAACTATCTATGATGCTTGTATTCATAGTTGCGTTCGTTTTTTTGCTTCATACAAATATAATATTTTTTCTTGGTAGTATTTTTTTAATTGATATTCAATGTATTATATCTTTATTTGCATAAGTGCAGGCCCAGTAATTTTTACATCCGTCACCAAAAACCTCCGAAAGATTAAGACCCGCTGCTGGATTGAGTTTTAGAAGAATTCGGTGGACCAAAGTTCGGACTTGATCAATTCCACCGAATTATCCACCGATCAGCATGATTTCTTTTCTTTCGTTTTGAAGTGGAAAATGAAAAAAGGCCCGTCAAACCTGCGTTTTACGAGCCCTTAGTACATTTTGAAATTTTTCCAGCGGAGAGAGAGGGATTGCCTGCGGCGATCCCTTAGGTGGGGGCGTCAAATCATTCTTTGCCGTTCGCTTCGCTCACTTTCATTGTCATTTTCTGCGCTTTTGTTCGAGCAGAGCTCGACAACGCTCCGAAAATAACAATGCCCCACCAAAGGTGGGGCAAAGAATGATTTGCGGAGAGAGAGGGATTCGAACCCCCGGAAGTGTTACCTTCAACGGTTTTCAAGACCGCCGCAATCGACCGCTCTGCCATCTCTCCGGGCGCAAAATTAGGCTCTCAGCGTAATCCGCCAAATATTTTTGAGTAAAGCCGCCCGGGGCGGATCGGGCTGGGTAGGGTGGGGCGGCCGCCCCAAGCGGGCTACACCAGCGGTAAGCCCATCTCCGGCACATTTTCGTAGATTTGCACAAATTCCTGGCTTGAAGCATTTAAAGGCTGTAAATAAGTATTTCTGGAAATATCGCTGGCGCTTTCTCCTGGGCCTGCTGTTCATCATCCTGTCCAACTATTTCCGTATCCTCACCCCGCAGGTGACGGGCTATGTCGTCAATTCCGTGGAAACCGAGCTGCGAAATAACGACAGCACCCTGGCCGCTAATGCAGCAAAGGCACCTGTGCGAACCGCCCCCGCAGTAACCAGGGCCGAAGCCAGGGCGCCGTCCAACGCCGCCACCACCGCAAAGGACACCGCCAATTACGATATCCTGGTCCGGAAATTCATCCGCGCCATGGACGCCCGCCATGCCTCCTTCAGCCGGAAGGTGGTCACCTGCGGTATCACCCTGCTGATACTGGCCCTCATCAGCGGCGGCTTTCTCTTCCTGATGCGGCAGACCATCATCGTCATGAGCCGGCATATAGAATATGACCAAAAGAACGAGATCTATGCCCACTACCAGCAGCTGGATATGAATTTCTACAAGACCCACAGCACGGGCGACCTGATGAGCCGCATGGCGGAGGACGTCAGCCGCGTCCGGATGTACACCGGCCCGGCCACCATGTACCTGGCCAACCTGCTGGTGACCATCGGCTTCAGCCTGTTCTTTATGCTCC
>WNFI01041370.1_pt1 | contig 14720 bp, 4 predicted proteins | sample 5400471 | NCBI WGS metagenome assembly WNFI01 (sample SAMN13153348, study PRJNA577476) | soil metagenome | isolation source: 100 cm saprolite on Douglas fir-dominated hillslope | place: USA:California | collected 2013-09-17
AACCGGCGCGGCTGGATCCGGTCCGCACTGCGGCCACCACTGATGGGTGTGGCTGCGACGTGCCGCCGCGCGTCCGCCAGCGACCTCAGCCGCCCCGCCGTGATCGCTTGCACCAGCACGTTGCCGATCACGGTGGCTTCGACCGGACCGGCCACGACCGGCCGTCCGGTGGCGTCCGCGGTGGCCTGGTTGAGGTAGTCGTTGCGGCCGCCGCCCCCGACGATCTGCACGCCGGCGATCGTCTGGCCGGTCAGGACCTCGATCGTTCGTACCACCGAGGCATAGCGGAAGGCCAGCGAGTCCAGGACCACCTTGGCCATCGCGGCTGCCGTCGTGGGCGCGGCCTGGCCGGTCTCGCGCATCTGCTCGTCGAGGGCGACCGTCATGCGCGGTGGGCTGAGGAGCCGCGGGTCATCAGGGAAGATCAGGCCCGGCGATCGGTCGATCGCGGTGACCGCCGAGAGTAGGCGGTCGTACGAGTCGCCGGAGCCCTCCTCGTCCCACTCCTTCCGGCATCGCTCGAGGATCCAGAGGCCCATCACGTTCTTGAGGAACCGGATCGTCCCGTAGACCCCGCCTTCGTTCGTGAAGTTCGCGTGCGCCACGTCCGTGTTCACGAGCGGGGCCGCGCGCTCGATCCCGACGAGCGACCAGGTGCCCGACGAGATGTAGGCCCAGCTTTCGGCGAGCGGCGCGCCCGCCACCGCGCTGCCCGTGTCGTGGGTGGCGGGGGCGATCACGTGAACGCCCTCGAGTCTCAGCTCCTCCCCCTGCGCGCGGGTGAGCGGCCCCAGGTCGCTCCCCGCGGGCACGATCTCGCCGAGCAGGTGGCCAGGCAAGTCGAGGCGCGCGACCAGGTCACGATCCCAGTCCCCGCTCTCGGCGTTCACGACCTGGGTGGTGGTCGCGTTGGTGTACTCGGTGACGGCGCGCCCGGTCAGCCGATGGTTCACGAGGTCCGGCATCATCAGCAGGCGCCGGGCCTCCGAGGGCAGACCCGCGCGAGAGTGTGCGTCGAGCTGGAACAGCGTGTTGAAGTCGAGGAACTGGATGCCGGTCCGGCGGAAGATCTCGGCGCGCGGGACCCGCGCGAAGACGCGGGCGGGGACGCCCGCCGTGCGCGCGTCGCGGTAGCACACGGGGTCCTCGAGGAGGCGCCCCTCGCCGTCGACGAGGCCGTAGTCCACGCCCCAGCTGTCGACCCCGATGCTCTGCACGGGGCGCCCCCGCTCCCGCGCCCGCTCTCCCGCCGCGCGCAAGCCGGCATCGATTTCGCCGAAGATCCGCGCGGCGTCCCAGCGGAGGTGGCCGGCGACTTCGCGGGGCGGGTAGGTGAACCGCCTCACCTCTTCGAGCAGGAGCTCGCCCGGAGAGGCACCGGCGAGGAAGACGCGGCCGCTCCCCGCGCCCAGGTCCACCGCGACGAAGAGGGGGTCAGGGCGCGGTGCGCGCAGCGGAGCGTCTCCTCAATTGCGTCGCGGAGGATTCACTCCGACGCGACGCGTTCGGCGACGCATAGCGCGGAGCGGAGCGCGCCGCATTCTTTATACAATTCCCGCGGCGACGCCGGCCCGCGCCGGCCGTTCCTCCGCCTTGCGCGCGCGGTATCCGCTGGCGCGGAACGTCCCGACGGGATCGATCGCGCCCCCCGAGCGCTCGCGGGCCATGGCCAGGATCGGGGCCACGTCGGTGGTGAACGCCTGCTTGAGCGTGCCCAGGGCCATGAGCGCGTCGCACCTCTCCTGCGCGTCCCGCAGCGCCTCGCGGTCCACGAGGTGGGCCTGCACGTAGGCGCGCAGCAGCTCGACCGCGCTCACCATCAGCGACTCCGCGGGATCGGTCACGTTGTGCGACTGATCGAGCATGTAGGCGGGATGGAACCCCTTCACCGCGTCTCGCTCCGCGTCGACCAGCTCGTTGAAGATCAGGAAGAGCTGGAAGGGCTTGATGGAGCCGGCGTCGAGGTCGTCGTCGCCGTACTTGCTGTCGTTGAAGTGGAAGCCGGCCAGCTTCCCGAACTGGATCAGCCGGGCCACGATCATCTCGATGTTCACGTTGGGCGCGTGGTGCCCGAGGTCCACCAGGCAGAAGGCCTTGGGTCCCAGCTCGCGCGCGCAGTGATAGTTGACGCCCCAGTCGTTGATGACGGTCGAGTAGAACGCGGGCTCGTAGAGCTTGTGCTCCATGAACACGCGCCAGTCGTCGGGGAGGGCGGCGTAGATCGCGCGCATGCTGTCGAGGTAGCGGTCGAGGGCGCGGCGGAAATGCATCTGGCCGGGGAAGTTCCCACCGTCGCCGATCCACACCGTGTGCGCCTTCGACCCCAGGGTGCGGCCGATCTCGATGCACTCCACGTTGTGGGCAATGGCCTGCTCGCGCACGACGCGGTCGGGATGGGTGAGGCTGCCGAACTTGTACGAGTGCTTCTGATCGGCCTGGTCCTGGAACGTGTTCGAGTTCATGGCGTCGAAGTGCAGGCCCCGCTGGTCGGCGAACCGGCGCAGCTCGGCCGCGCTCTCCGGCTTGTCCCACGGGATGTGCAGCGACACCGCGGGCGTGGAGCGGACGAGCTTGAAGACGGTGCCGCAGTCCTCCAGCTTCTCGAAGACGTCGCGCGGCTCGCCCGGGCCGGGGAAGCGCGCGAACCGGGTGCCGCCGGTGCCGAGACCCCAGGAAGGGACGGCCACCCGGAAGGCCTGGGCGCGCTTCACGAGGTCCTCGATCTCCACGCCGCGGCGGCGCAGGACGCGGCCCAGGTGCTCGTAGTCCTCGTCGAGCCACGCCCTGGCCTTGCGGTTCTCTTCCGCGATGAGCGCGTCACCGATCTCGAAGTGCGTCATGGCACGTCCTCCGTCCTCAGCGCAGGAACCCGTCCTGCAGGCCGCCGTCGACCGGGATCACGTGCCCGGTGGTCTTGGAGAGCCGCCGCGAGAGCAGGAGGAAGATCGCTTCCGCCTGGTCCTCGGGCTCGATCGGGGTCTGCGTCAGCGACCGCTTCGCGTAGAACTCGGCCAGCTCGTCGCGCAGGCTCTCCGTCGTCTCGTCCTCGCGGAACGGGATCGCGTACTTGGCCAGGGAAGCGATCACGCGCTCGCGCGGGAACATCGTGCTCCCCTTCACCACCGTGGCCGGCGCGACCGCGTTGACGCGGACGAGCGGGGCCATCTCGACCGCCAGCTCGCGCACGAGATGGTTGGCGGCCGCTTTGCTCGTGTCGTAGGCCAGGCTCCCCTTCTTGGCCACCACCGCGTTCGCGCTGGTGGTCAGGACGACGTTGGCGGGCAGCCCCTGCTCCTTGAAGACCCGGTGCGCCTCGTCGGCCACGATGTACGCGCCGGTCACGTTGACGCCGAAGGTCAGCGCCCACTGGCGGTCGTCGATGCGCCCGGTCGCGTCGGGGGCGACGAAGACTCCGGCCGTGACCACCACCCCATCCACTCCGCCGTAGGCGAGGGCGACGTCGTCGAACAAGCGGGTCACGCTCGCGCGGTCGGTGATGTCGCAGCCGAGGCCGATGGCAGGACCGCAATTGCTGATCCCCGATCCGCCCACGCCGATTCCCGGCCCGTACTGGTCCACGATCTCCTGCGCGGTCGCCTTTGCCCCCGCCTCGTCCCGGTCGACGCAGACGATGTGCGCGCCCTCGCGCACCAGACGATGAGCGGTGGCCTTGCCGATGCCCGCGCCCGCGCCGACCACCACGATGACCTGGCGGTCCAGCTCCTTCTCCGGGGGCATGCGCCGCAGCTTGGCCTCCTCGAGCGGCCAGTACTCGATGTCGAAGGCCTCCTGCTCGTCCATGGCCTCGTAGCGGTCGATGGCCTCCGCCCCGCGCATGACCTCGATCGCGCAGTTGTAGAACTCGGCGGTCACCCGCGACTCGCTCTTGTTCCTCCCGAACGCGAACATACCAAGGCCGGGCACGAGGACCACGGTGGGGCTGGGGTCGCGCATGCCCGGCGAGTCCGGGCGGCGGCAGCGCTCGTAATAGGCCTGGTAGTCCTTCCGGTACTGGTCGAGTCCACGCGCCAGCGCGGCCTTCAGCGCTTCGAGGTCTCCGCTCGCGGGATCCCAGTCCGCGAACAGGGGTCGGATCTTCGTGCGCAGGAAGTGGTCCGGACACGACGTGCCCAGCGCGGCCAGGCGCGGCCCGTCGTGGCTGCCCACGAAACGCAGCATCCTCTCGTCGTCCTGCACCGTGCCGACCACGCGCCGCGCCCCGGAGAGCCGCCCGCGCAGCCAGGGCAGGAGCTCCGCCTGGAGGCGACGACGGTCGGCATCGGGAAGGGCGGCGTGCTTGCGTCCGCCGAACGTCTTCTCGCCCCTATCGTGCGCGTCGATGTAGCGGGCCGCGCGGTCGACGATCTCCAGGGCCGTCTCGTAGCACGTCTTGTCGTCGTCGCTCCAGGAGCTCATGCCGTGGTGGCCCAGCAGCACTCCGCGCGCCTTCGGCTTGTCCGCGATGAGCCGCTCGATGAGGAGGCCGATGTCGAACCCCGGCCGCTGCCAGGGGACATAGATGAGGTCGTCGCCGTAGATCTCGCGGGTGAGCTTCTCCTGGTTCACGGAAGCGGCCACCGCGATGACCGCGTTCGGATGCAGGTGGTCCACGTGACGGAACGGCACGAGGGTGTGCAGCGGCGTGTCGATGGAGCAGGCCCGCGGGTTGAGGTTGAAGACGCAGTGCGCGTACATCGGATACATCGCGTCTTCGATCTCGGTCTTGGGTCCGCCCCCCGGGTGGCCGAGGTAGAGCGACTTCATGGACCGGACCTTCTCGAGGTACAGCGACGCGAACCCATCCGCCTCGGCCGTGCGCAGGTCGCCGCCGGAGCCCTTCACCCAGAGCACCTCGACGTCCGCCCCGGTGAGCGGGTCCTTCTCGATCAGCTTCGACGACGTGTTCCCGCCGCCGGTGTTGGTGAGCGTGAGGTCCTCACCGAGCTTGTTGGAGCGATAGACGAGCCGGTCCAGGCCGGTGAGGGGCACCGCCTCCTCCTCCCGCCACCGGCTCTTCACCTGGCTCGCCGCGCTGGCCCGCTCCACCATTCGGCCTACCTCTCGGCCACGATCCGTGGCACGGAGAGTATCCCCGATGGCAGGGGGCGCAGTCCCTCCAGGTCCTGGAGACGGAAGCGCTGGCCGTAGCGCTCCACCAGCGCCTCCGTGTCGGGCAGGTGCCCGCCTTCGGCCAGCCGGTTGATCGCGGTGTTGTACACGTCGATCCGGATCTCGTTGGCTCCGTCGCGCAACAGGTCCGTGAGCTCCACGCGATACGGCGGGGCCCACACCGATCCCGCGCGGCGGCCGTTGACGAAGACGGTCGCGGCCTCCCGGATGGGTGGCGCGACGAGCGCCGCGAAGGAGTTGCCGCGCAGCGTCCCGCCGGGCAGGGGCTCGGGCTCGATGGCCCGCGCGTCTCCGAAGTCGAGGAACACGCGGGTGCCGGGCGTCCGGAAACCCGGCGGCAGCGTGATCCGGCGCGTGTACGACGCCGTGCCCGAGAAGTGGCTCGTCCGCGGATCCTCCGCCCACGAGTGCGGCATCTCCACCGCGACACCGCTCCCCTGTCCGCCAAGGCTCACCCTCCATCCGGAGCGCAGGTCCTCCGCGGCGGTGACGGCGGTCTTGCGGGCGACGGGCGCATCGCTCGTATCCGCCCGGAACGCGACCATCCGCGAACCGTAGGGCTCCGAATCCGACGTCGGTTGCCGCCGCCGGCCACGTGACGTCCGGCGCCACCGCCGCCGCCAGGCGGCTCGCGAGGTCGGCCTCGGAGACCACCTCGAGAGACGGCCACTCGCCCTCTGGCTTGCGCCCGACCGCGATCACGGCGCCGCCCGCGCGCGCGTAGTCCGCGAGGAAGCGACGGGTCGCGTCGGGCACCAAGCGCACTCCGGGCAGGACGATCGCCCTGTAGCGCCGCGCCTCCGCTTCCTTGATCGAGCCGTCGTCGACGAGATCGAAGGTATGGCCGGCGGCCAGGATCCCCGGCACGACCTTTGGTCCGACCAGCTCCACGATCTTGCGGAACAGGTTCATGGACGTGCCCGGGCGGAAGGTGGCCCACGCGTCCTCGGTCGGGGCGTAGAGCGCGACGTCCACGACCGGCTCCCCCTGGCGCAGCACGAAGCTCACCCGCTGGAGATACGCGGCCAGGTCCGGCATCACCGGCCACCACGGGTTTCGGTCGGAGAGGACGGCGGCGGCGTAGAATGGCCAGCCCGGCGTGCCCGCCTGCGGGGGCGAGTAGGGCCAGCCGTGGCCGATGAGCTGGTTGATGCCGGACAGGAAGTGCTGGTCGGCCTCGGCCTTCACGTCGAGCGGGGTGGCGCGGAAGGCGGGGGAATGGAGCCACGTCCACGTCTCCGACGTGGCCACGGGGCGACCGAAGAGGTGGGAGGCCGACGAGGCCCACCGCGCCGAGGTGAGCTCCCGATATTTCCATCCCTCGCCGTCGATGAGGTCGGCGTGGCGGCTGCTGGAAAGGGTCGCGGGCGGCTCGCCGTAGTTCTGGATCCGCAGGAGCACGTTGTTCTTCCGGGCCCACTCCTTCAACGGCACCAGGAAGCGCTCCTCGTACAGCTCGCTCAGCGTGCGGCCGAAGTCGCGCCGCAGCTCCGGCGAGCGATCCGTGTCGCGCTCCAGCAGCGGCAGCAGCGGCCGCAGGTCGTACCCGCGGCGTGACCGGAACTGCTCGAGCATGTCCGCCGTCCAGTCCGCGTCGTAGACCTCGAGGCTGTCGCAGAAGATCGCGTGGACACCGCCCGGGCCCGCCGCGGCCAGCAGCTTGTCTCCGGCCTCGCGCAGGTGGGTCTCGATGGCGGGACGGCTGAAGTGGTCGAGGACGTAGCCCTCCGCCCCCAGAGCGGCGCGCTTGACGACCTGGCCGCTGTGGCTCGCGAAATAGAAGAGGACCACGCGCGGCCCGTTGCCCGCGGGCAGGGCGATCGGCCCGTCGCCCGAGAGGTCGAGCTCGCGGAACGTCCGTGGATCGGCTTCCTGCATCGAGCCGCGGCCGATGAAGGAGGCCACCAGGCGATCCCCGTCGTAAGGGACCGGGCGGGGCATCGAGGTACGGTCAGGCGTGATCTCGCGCCGCTCGGAACGGAGCCGCGCCGCGGCGAGGTCGGGGGTGATGTACGTGCCGCCGTAGGACCAGCCGCTGCCGATGGTCACGTCCATGCGCAGCCCCAGCTCGCGGGCCTTCCGTGAGGCGAAGGCGACCTTGTCGAGGAACCCCGGCGAGAGATAGCGCTCGTTGACGAGGCCGGCCACGGGATCGTCCAGCGCCATCGGATAGACGACCGCCAGCTCGAAGCCGCCGAAGCCGCCCTCCTTCATGCGGCGCATCTCGGCCTCGATCTCTTCCGGTGTGACGAAAGGGCCGAACCACCACCAGCGCACCATCGGGCGGCTCTCGTCCGGCGGTGCCGCGAACGACCGGCGGATCGCGGCGAGGCCGGCAGTGGCCGCCGGCTGGGCCGACGCCGGCCCCACGAGGCCGAGGGCGATCGCGCACAGGATGAACGCGGTCCGTCGTCGGATCACGATGCGCATTCTCCCCCGCGTCCTCCCGTGATCAGAAATACAGCTTCAGGCCGAGCTGGATGATGCGCGGGTCGCGGGCGGCGTTGACCTCGCCGAAGAACGTGCCGAGCTGGCGCGTGTCGCCCGCCGGGCGCACGTTGGTCGTCGCGGTGAGGCCCGTGTAGTTGTTGAAGATGGCCGCCCCCGTCTGGCCCGCTCCGTTGGCCACGTTGGTGGTCAGGTTGAGGCCCGAGAACTGGCTGTGGTTGAGCACATTGAACATCTCGACCCGGAGCTGGACCATCCGCCGCCCGCTGCTCCCGATCGGGAAGTTCTTGAAGACCGACAGGTCGTGGTTGTTGATCCCCGGATTCCTCAAGTAGAAGCGATCGTAGGACCGTAGTCTCCCGGCTTGGGCACGCTGAAGGCGGCGGGGTTGATCGTGCCGTCGTCGTTCGTCGGGTCGCCCACCACGCGGAACCGCGGCTGCAGTCCTCCCGAAGTGCCACCCGCGTCCGTGCCGAGCAGGCGCTGTGCGGCGTTCACGCCGGCGATGGAGAGGGTCAGCTCGGTCGGACTCCCGGACGCGATCCACGAGATGCCGGAAACGGTCCAGTTGTCGAGCAAGGCGCGCGCGAACGCGCCGCCGCCGAGGAGCTTGGCGCCCCTGGGCACGTTCCAGACGTAGTTGGCCACGAAGTAGCGTTGTAGTCGGCCCTGCTGTCGAAGCTGCGGAACCGCATGGCGCCGTAGCCCGGATAGGGCCGCAGGAGGTTCGGATTGAGCGCGTTGACGCCGGTGAAGAGGAGGCCCGCGTCGCGATAGACCTGGGGCAGGTTGGGCTCCTCCGCGGGGACCACGCCGCCATAGGCCGCGGGGTTCTGGCCCGCGCGCGTGAACATCGCGCCATAGGGGATGGCGTTGAGGTCCGTCTGCCGCGGGTTGTGGCGCGACCGCGTGCCGACGTAGGCGACGTCCACCACGATGCCCGCGCCCAGGTCGCGCTGGACGCCGAGGCTGAAGCTGTACACCGTCGGCACCTTCTGCTCGCGCCGGTAGCCCACCACGTCGCCCTGGACGGGCTGGATGTCGCTGCGCGCGGCACCGGACAGATCCGACAGGCTGCCGTTGCTCAGCGTCGCCACCTGGATGCCGGGCGGGTTGGTGATCGCGTCCGCGATGCGGTCGGTGTCGACGCGGTCGAAGCTGACGCCGAACCCGCCGCGCACGACCGTCTTGCTGTCGCCGGTGGCGTCCCAGGCGAAACCCAGCCGCGGGCCCCAGAGGATCGACGCCGTCTCGAACCCGCCCGCCGGATAGCCGTTGGCCACGCGACCGATGCCGTTGATCGGATCTCCGGAGCCGGGAACGATGGTGGCCACGTAGTTGCCGGGCCGCGTATTGGTGAGCGTTGGCGCCGCGGTCATCGCAGGGTCGATCGCGCGGAGGTTCGCACCCGTGCAGGGAACGGCCAGGCACGCCGGACGGTAGAGGCGCACCGCGCGCGCGGGGTCGAAGAGGTCCGGATTGAAGAAGCCGAGCCGGTCCTCGCGATCGTAGATGGGCTGGTAGTGCGACACGCGCAGCCCGTAATCGAGGGTGAGGCGGCGGCGGACCTTCCACGTGTCCTGGAGGTACGCGGAGATGTCCTGGTAGAAGTAGTTGCTCGTGATCTTCTGCTCGGCCTGCGTGTAGGTGTCGAACAGGCCGAGCAGGGCGTTCGCGAACGGATGGCCCGTGCTGAGCGGGTTGCTGTCCCCGAACACGAGGTTCGACTGCACGGGACCGAACGAGGTGCGCTTGTTGTTCGCCCGCTGATAGTAGACGCCGCCCTTGAAGCGGTGGCTGCCGTGGACCTTCGTCACGTTGTCCATGAAGTTGTTGATGATGAACTTCTGGTCGAAGGGAGTGCCGTTGAAGTCCATGACCGGGGTGGCGCAGCCCGCGACCCCGGTGGCGGGACAGGCCTGGTTGGGAATGCCCAGGAAGCGGACGCTCGGGATCACGTTCTGCGGATCCGCGCTCGGGAAGAGGAGCGGCGTGCTCACTCCGAGCGTGGCGCGGCTGACCTCGTCCAGGTTCACGGGGCCGATGAAGACGCCGCCCCGGCCCATGCCGTAGGTGAGCTCGTTGATGAGGGACGGGCTGAAGCTGTGGGTGAGGGTGGCGGAGAAGACGTCCCCCGGCCCGTTCCGGCGGACGACCGACGAGGCGGCGAGCGGGAAGTTGAAGGCGGCGGTCGTGGTGCCCAGGGGCTGGACGTCCTCGTCCTTGTTGTGGATGTAGCGGGCGCTCAGCCGCGTGCCGGACGCGATCTGCCAGTCCACGCGCAGGATGTCCTCCCGGCGGGGGATGTCGCGCGGCGGCTGCGACGTGAAGTTGTAGAGCGCCCCGCCTTCGGGCGCGTTGGGCGCCGGGAAGACCCGCATCAGGGCCTGCATGCCGGGAGCGAAGCGGCCCTGCGGAATGATGTTGCCGGGGAAGGGAAGGCCCGTCAGCGGATCGCGGATGACGACCAGACGTCCGTTGCCGTCGCGCGTCTGCGAGAAGTCCCCGTTGCGCTCGGCCTCGGTGGGCACGCGGATCCGGCTGGGGTTGGCCGCCGGCGTCTGCTGCTGGTAATACTCCTGGGCCGCAAAGAAGAACAGCTTCCGGTTGTCCTTGGATCCGACGAACGGCACCGGGCCTCCGAAATCCCAGCCGTAGTAGTCGTACCGGTAGAACGGCCGCGGCCGGTTGCTGGCCCCGTTGAAGAAGTTGTTGGCGTTGTAGCTTTCGTGCCGCCGGAAGTAGCGGCCGCCGCCGCGATACTCACTGGTGCCGCCGCGCGTCGTGAGCGCGATGAAGCCGCCGCCGGCCCGGCCGTACTCCGCCTGGTAGTTCGAGGTCAGGATCTTGACCTCCTCCACGGCATCCGGGTTGATGGTGACGAGCGCGCCGGTGTTGTTCCCCAGGTTCAGGTTGGTGACGCCGTCCACCGTGTACTCGTGCTGGTTGGCCCGCGTCCCGTTGATGTTGAAGCTCCCCACCACGTTCTGCACGGTGGAGGTCGTCTGGGTGGCCCCCGCGATCACGCCGGGGATGGTCTTGAAGAGGTCGGCGATGTTGCGGCCGTTGAGGGCCACGTCGCGGAGCTGCTTGTTGGTCACGAGGTCGGAGCGCTCGGCCGACTCCGTCTGGATCTGCAGGCGGCCCACGTCGGCCTCCACGGTGACGGTCTCCGTCATGCTGCCGACGTCGAGCACGAGCTCGCCCACGTTGATCGCGGACTTGGTCGGGAGGATCACGTTGCTCCTCTCGACGGTCTTGAACCCGCTCAGCTCGACTTTCAGCGAGTAGGTCCCGGGCAGGAGCTGGGCGAAGACGAAGACGCCTTGAAGATCGGTCTGCGCGGTCTGCGTCACCGCCTGCGTCGGGTTGACGACGGTGACGGTCGCGCCGGGCAGCGCCCCCCCGCTCGTGTCCTTCACCGTTCCCGTGAGCGAGCTCGCGCTCTGGGCGCCCGCTTCGCCCGCCAGCGCCAGCAGCGTCGCGGCGAGGAGACACCGGTAGATCGCTTTCCGCATGGGACCTCCCTCGAGGACGACAGTCTCGTCCTCGGGGCGCGAGCCGCGCCAGTCACTTTCGTTCGGGATCGCGCGTTCGCCCCTGCGAAACGGCCGCGCCGGATCGCGCCGGGCTCGACGTCGCTGGCGGAAAGGCACTTGACCGTCGTTTTGCTGCATCCGGCCGACAGGATCGTCGCCGACCGCCCCCTCGTGAGTTATGCTCCGCGAAACGCCCATGCCGAAGCCGGAACGCCAGCCGTACATCGTGCATTCCGTCGTGCACGCGTCGCGCATCCTCGACGCCTTCCAGGCGGCGGGGGAAGCCCTGCGCCTGCGCGACGTCGTCGAGCGCACGGGTCTGGGCAAGGGGATGTGCTTCCGGCTGCTCCACACCCTTCACCACTGCGGCCTGCTCGAGAAGGTGGACGCGAGTCGCTACCGCCTCGTCTCGCCCATCCAGCGCCGCAAGCGCTATCGGCTCGGCTACGGCGCGCAGGGCCAGGACACCTCGTTCGCGCGCGAGGTGCGGGCCAGCCTGGAGCATGCGGCGGAGCGGGAAGGGGCGGAGCTGATCGTCGTCGACAACCGCTACCAGCCGAAGGTCGCGCTCCGCAACGCCGAGCACCTCATCCGCGAAGGCGTGGACCTCGTCATCGAGTTCCAGACCGACGAGGCGGTGGCGGCCGCCATCGCCGCCAAGTACCTGGAGGCCGCCATCCCGCTCGTGGCCATCGACATCCCCCACCCCGGCGCCACCTATTTCGGCGCCAACAACTACCAGGCCGGCCTCATGGCCGGACGCCACCTCGGCCACTTCGCCCGCACGCGCTGGGAGGGCAAGGTCGAAGAGATACTGCTCCTCGACCTGGCCCGGGCCGGTTCCCTCGTGCGCGCGCGCATGGCCGGCGTTCGTGCCGGCCTCGCGGAGACGCTGCACGACGACGCCCTCGCCTCCCGCCTGGTCTCCCTCGACGGCGACGGGCAATTCAAGACCTCGCTGGAGAAGGTGCGGCGGCATCTACGGCAGTCCAAGGCGCGGCGGGTGCTGGTGGGGACGGCCAACGACGCCAGCGCGCTGGGCGCCGCCCGTGCCTTCCAGGAGGCGGGACGGGCCGGATCGTGCGCGATCGTGGGCCAGAACGCGGAGCCGGACGCGCGCGCGGAGCTGCGCGAGCCGCGCACGCCGCTCATCGCCTCGGTGGCCTACTTCCCCGAGCGCTACGGGGACGGCCTGCTCAAGCTGGCCCTGGACATCCTCAGCCACCGCCAGACGCCCCCCGCGCTGTTCGTCCGGCACCAGCTCGTCACCACCGAGAACGTCGATCATCTGTACCCCAACGACGCGCTGCTCGGACACGTGGCCTCGGCCAGCTCCCTCTAGGACGGCGGTGGCCGTCTGGGGTACAACGTCGCTCATGAAATCGCGAAAAGGCCCCCGGTCGGCCGGAGCCGCATCTCTCGCCCTTCTCGTGCTCGCGTTGTCCTCCCCACTCCTGGCCCAGGCCCGGACCAAGGACGGGGCGCTCGAGGTGATCCGCCTCCGCGCGGAATACTTGACGAACCCGCTCGGAATCGACGTGCGGAAGCCACGCCTCGGCTGGCAGCTTCAGTCCAGCGCGCGCGGCGTCGTCCAGTCCGCCTATCAGGTCCGCGTCGCGGGCAGCGAGCGGAGCCTGCGCGCCGGCCACGACCTCGTATGGGACTCCGGGCGCGTGGCCTCCAGTGAATCCATCCATCGCGCCTACGACGGCCCGCCGCTGCAGTCGGCGCGTCGCTACTTCTGGCAGGTCCGCGTCTGGGACGGCGCCGGCCACGCGTCGGCCTGGAGCGCGCCCGCCTGGTGGGAGACGGGTCTCCTCGAACCCGCGGACTGGAAGGCGAGCTGGATCGAGCCCGACCTGCAAGAAGACGTCTCGAAGGCGGGACCGGTCCCGATGCTGCGCCGCGAGTTCAAGCTCAAGGGCCCCGTCGAGCAGGCGCGCGCCTACGTGACCGCCCACGGCCTCTATGAGCTGTTCCTCAACGGCCAGCGCGTGGGTGACCAGCTCTTCACACCCGGATGGACCAGCTACAACAAGCGTCTGCAATACCAGACCTACGACGTGACGGCGCTCCTGAAGACAGGGCCCAACGCGGTGGGAGCGCTGCTGGGCAACGGCTGGTATCGCGGCAACCTCGCCTGGGAAGGGCGGCGCAACATCTACGGCGATCGCCTGGGCCTGCTCGCCCAGATCCAGGTCACCTACAAGGATGGAAGCCGCGAGACCATCGGCAGCGATGCGGGATGGAAAGCGTCGACGGGGCCCATCCTGATGTCGGAGATCTACCACGGCGAGACCTACGACGCGCGCCTGGAGAAGGCGGGATGGGCCGCCGCCGGCTTCGACGATCACGGGTGGTCGGGGGTGAAGATGACGGATGCGCGCAAGGACGCCCTCATCGCTCCCGCCGGACCGCCCGTCAAGCGGATCCAGGAGCTCCGGCCGGTCAAGATCTTCACGACGCCCGGCGGCGACACCGTCGCCGACATGGGCCAGAACATGGTCGGCTGGGTGAGGCTCGCCGTGGAGGGGCCGGCGGGGACGACGGTGACCCTCCGGCATGCCGAGGTCCTCGACAAGGACGGGAACTTCTATACCGCGAACCTGCGCAAGGCACGCGCGACGGTGCAGTACACGCTCAGGGGCGGCGGGCGCGAGACGTTCGAGCCGCGCTTCACGTTCTTCGGGTTCCGCTACGTGGCCGTGACTGGATACCCGGGGACGCTCACGCCGGACAGCCTGACCGGCATCGTGGTGCACTCCGCGATGACACCCGCGGGCGAGCTCGAGACGTCAAAGCCGCTCGTCAACCAGCTCCAGCACAACATCGTCTGGGGCCAGAAGGGAAACTTCCTCGACGTTCCCACGGACTGCCCGCAGCGCGACGAGCGCCTGGGTTGGACAGGTGATGCGCAAATCTTCTCCCCCACCGCCGCCTTCAACATGGACGTGGCCGGGTTCTTCACCAAGTGGCTGGGGGACGTGGCGGCCGATCAGTACGCGGACGGCAGCGTCCCGCACGTGATCCCCAACGTGCTGCCGGAATCCAACGGGCGTCGTCCGGCGGGCGCGGCCGGTTGGGCGGACGTGGCCGTGATCATCCCCTGGACAATGTACAGGAGCTACGGCGACCGGCGGATCCTGGAGCGGCAGTACGACTCGATGGCCCGTTGGGTCGCCTACGAGAAGCTGCGTGCCGGAGACGACCTCATCTGGGACGGCGATTTCCATTTCGGTGACTGGCTCGCCTACGCGGCGCCGCCGGGTGAGGCGCGCGCCTATCCGGGCGCGACCACGGGCACGGACCTCCTGGCCACGGCGTTCTTTGCGCACTCCACCGACCTGCTCGCGCGCACGGCGCGCATCCTCGGAAAGACGGACGATGCCGCGCGCTACGAGCAACAGTTCTCGCGGATCAAGGAAGCGTTCGTCCGCGAGTACGTCACGGCCACCGGCCGCGTGGGCGAAAACACCCAGACGGCCTACGCCGTCGCTCTCCAGTTCGACCTGTTGCCCGAGGAGCTGCGGGCGGCCGCGGCGAGGCGGCTGGCCCAGGACGTTCGTCAGCGGAAGCACCTCACCACGGGATTCCTCGGCGCGC
>WNFI01024281.1_pt1 | contig 14718 bp, 12 predicted proteins | sample 5400471 | NCBI WGS metagenome assembly WNFI01 (sample SAMN13153348, study PRJNA577476) | soil metagenome | isolation source: 100 cm saprolite on Douglas fir-dominated hillslope | place: USA:California | collected 2013-09-17
AGCAGGACAAGCCGATCCGGCCTGCCGAGGCGGACCTGCCGGTGGATCCGGCGGCCGACACCCCGGCCGGTTACCTCCCCGAGCAGCGCGGGAGGCCCGGCGGGTTCGCGGCCGACCCGGACGTGATGGACACCTGGGCCTCGTCGTCGCTGACCCCGCTGATAGCTGGTGGCTGGCCCGCCGACCAGGACCTGATGGCCCGCGTTTTCCCGATGGACCTGCGGCCGCAGGCGCACGAAATCATCCGGACCTGGCTGTTCTACACAGTGCTGCGCGCGCACACCGAGCTGGGCGTGCTGCCGTGGCAGCACGCGGCGATTTCCGGCTGGATCCTCGACCCGGACCGCAAGAAGATGTCCAAGTCCAAGGGCAACGCCGTAACGCCCATGGACCTGCTGCGCGAGCACGGGGCCGACGCGGTCCGATACTGGTCTTTGAGCGCGCGGCTGGGCGTGGACACCGCGTTCGACCTGGCCCAGATCAAGGTCGGCCGGCGGCTGGCCATCAAAATCCTCAATGCCGGCCGGTTCGTGCTCAGCATCGGCCCCGGCACCGGCGTGGACGGCACCGGGCCGGCCGCGCCGCCCAGGACGGCCGGCGCCACCGACCCGAGCGACCAGACCGACGTCGCGGCCACCGCGACCGAGCCGATAGACCGCGCCTTGCTGCATCGGCTCGCGGCGGTAGTCGACCAATGCACAGTGGCGCTTGGGTCTTATGACCACGCAGCCGCGCTCGAGCAGGCCGAGCGGTTCTTTTGGTTCTTCTGCGACGACTACCTGGAATTGGTGAAGCCGCGAGCCTACGGCGAGCACGGCCAGCAGGCAGCCGCGTCGGCGCAGGCAGCACTGCGGCTCGGCCTGTCCATCGTGGTCCGGCTGCTAGCGCCGTACCTGCCGTTCGTGACCGAGGAAGTCTGGTCCTGGTGGCAGGACAGCACGATCCACCGCGCGCCCTGGCCGATGTCCGCAGAACTCCGCGAGGCCGCGGGACCAGGCGATGAGGCAGTGCTGGTGGCGGCGTCAGGAGCCATCGCCGCAATCAGGAAGGCGAAGTCGCAGGCTCAGGTCCCGATGAAGAACCTCGCTCCGCTCCTGATCGTGACCGCGGCGAAAGCCGACCTGGACGCGCTAGCAGCGGCGGCGCAGGACGTGCAGGCGGCCGGCCATGTGCAGGCAATCCAGCTGAGAGCGGCCGACATCGCCGAGCCGGTCTACGACGTCGCGCTGTAGCGCCCGGTGGCCGCGTTCCTGATCCGCCCGCCGGCCCGGGTCTTGAGCGACCGGATTGGGGTAGCTAATAGCGAGACCAGCATCCGTAGGCCTGAAAGCCGGGGTGAACATGACGTCTTCGCGAGATATGGGCCCGCGGCCAGCGCGCGGGAGGCTGCCTGCCCTGTGGCTGGCGGGCATTGGCCTACTGTCCGTGGGCGTGGTCGTCACGCTGTACCTGGTGGGCCGGGCGCAGACGGTGAATCCGGCATTCAGCTTGTTCGGGCAGCAGTATCTCGCCGCGGTGTCGCTGAAGGCCGTGCTGGCGAGCGCCGCGCTCGGGCTCGCAGTTGTCCAGGTGCTGCTTGCGCTGTGGATGTACCGGAAATTGCCGCTGGCTGGCCGCCCGCCGCGGGCGGTCCGGCTGTCGCACCGAGTGCTGGGCTTCGCGCTCGTCGCGCTCACGGCGCCGATCGCGTTGCACTGCCTGATTGCCTATGGCGTCCAGCTCACAAGTGTGCGGGTTGCGGTGCATTCGCTGGCCGGATGCTTCTTTTACGGGGCGTTCGTGGCGAAGGTGCTGCTGGTGCAGACCAAACGACTGCCCGGCTGGGTGCTCCCGGTCGCGGGCGGCATGCTGGCGGTCACCGTCGGCGTGCTCTGGTACAGCTCGGCGCTGTGGTACTACAACGGCTACCAACTGCCGCGCCTGTAGGAGATCGGCACCGCCCTGGGCCTATGGCTCGGCGCCGGATCATGAGCGTGCCGTCCGCCCCATGATGAGCAGCGCGGCTTCGAAACCGCATGACATAAGCAAGTGCTTCGCAGTCCAGGTTCCCGCTGCCGGGCTGTGCTGAGCCCGGCGGGCGCGGGGCCCACCGGGCTCGGCTGTCAGGAGATCCAGTGCCGGTATGGAATCTCGCTGAGCAGCTTCTTCGTTCCCGGCGGCGCCGCTCTGATCGAGCCGACGATCCCGATCTTTACGTACATTTCAGGCGAGGCCCACGGCGGCAGGTGCCGGGCAAGGCGGAAGGTATATGGCACTAGCAGCGCGTCCAGCACCTGGCCAGTTTTCGGGTCGAACATGGCCACGAGGTCGTCGGGCTTCTGGACCAAGGCGATGGTGTCGCCGGTTCGCCCTAGCGGGTCTGTCACCTTGCCGAGGTAGTGGACGCGCGGCACTGTGGCGAGCATCCTGAACACCGCAGCCCGAACCGCTGGCGGCGCCGCGACGTTCAGGACGCTGGTGGCGATAAGGAACGTGATCGCATTGTTGGCCTGACCCCCCTCGAACCGCTTGACGATCGCAGCTTCCATCGCGGTCGGCTCTGTCGGCAGGTTCTCCCAGTCGAAGTAGTCGAAATTTATACCGTTGCCACCCCTCGGCCAGCTCTGCATGATCCGGCTTTGTTGGACACAGCCCGGCTGGTCGATGACCTGCCGTCCAGAACTGTCGCGTGCCAGCCACTCCTGCCGGATCGCGGACCCGCAGGGCCTGGACGTACCACCCCCTGGCGGCGCGCCTTTGAGCTCGATGTCTAGCACGTACAAGTACTTACCGGGCCCTGGGACAAGTGTCGTGGGCGGCCTGCCGGCGGCGGCGGCGGCGAGAGCGTCGAGCACTGCGCCGGCCTGGTTCAGCCGCACCGGCTGTGAGAGAGACGGCGATGGTCGCGGTGACGTCGATGATCGCGGCGGCGACGTGCTGGGCGCGCCACCGCCGGCCAGCGTGCCGTGCGGCCCCCACGAGCCGCCGACCAGCGTGACCAAGGTGAGGCCTGCTGCAACGACGACGGCAGTTGCGACCGCGGCCAGCGCGCTGCGCCGCGGGGCCTTCCGCGTGGTCCGCCGTCGTGCGAGCGTGCGAATGTTCGCCCGGCCCGGTTCGCTCGTCCGCACTCCGCCGCCCCCGAGGCTGGGCGGAGTGCCGACGATACGCCCGTAAAGCGTGGTCGCGCGAGGCGAGTCTGCCTCGTCAATCTGGGCTTGCCGGGCCGGGTCTGCTGCGCCGAGCAGATTGTCTAGCTGCATTGGGGTCAGCCCTCCGTGGCTTTCGGTGAGTCGGGGACGATGGCGGCCACGCGCTCCTTGCGGGCTTCGGGCTGCGCCCGTTCTGGCTCAGCAAGATCGGCAAGCGCCCGTCGCAGTCGGCCGCGGGCCCGGTGTACCCGGATCGCGATCGCATTGGCCGAGCAGCCCAGCACACGCGCAGCCTCGTCATGCGACAGTTGCTCCCAGTGCACCAGCGCAATCGCCTCGCGCTCTGCGGGCCGGAGCCTGGCGACAGCCTCGAGCAGCCGGTCCGTCAGCAGATCGCCGCCGCCCGTCGAGGCGGTCACGGGATTCGCCTGCAGGCGCGCGATGAGATCGCGCACGCGCCGGGCGCTGCGCCGCTTCCCCGCGACGACCCGCCGCGCCACCCCGTACAGCCACAGCAGGTCGCCGGGCGGATCGGGAACCTCGGACAGGCGCCGCCACGCGATGGTGAACACATCCGCCACGGCGTCACCCGCATCCGCCTGGCTCTCGATGCGGCGCACCGCGTAAGCCCAGACGCTGCGGTAGTGCTCCCGGTACAGGGCACCGAACCGCTGCTCGCGGTGCTCCCAGCTGGGATCGTGATCGGGCACAGGGCGGCTCCTCGCCGGTCTGGGACACTCTGCCAGCTACATGGCCGGCAGCTTCGTGAACCTTTCTGGCAAATTTCCCGTACCGCGCGTAAGTTCCAGGTCATGGCGGCTGTCATTAAGTCGGTGACCTTCGATTGCGCGGACGTACCATCATGAACGACCCAGAAGGCAACGTGTTCTGCGTGGAACCGGGCCCTGCCGGCTCGCCGCCTACCGCCAGGTAGTCTCACGCTCATGGACAAGGTGCAGCTGTCAGAAGATGAATGGCGGGATCGGCTGTCCCCCGAGGAGTATCACGTGCTGCGGGAGGCAGGCACTGAGGCTCCGTTCACCGGCGAGTACACCGACGCCGAGACTGTCGGCGTCTACAAGTGCCGCGCGTGTGGTGCCGAGCTGTTCCGCTCCACCGCGAAATTCCACTCCGGCTGCGGCTGGCCGAGCTTCTACCAGCCGAGCGAGGACGACGCAGTGGTGCTGCTGGAGGACCGGGCGCTCGGTCGGATCAGGACGGAGGTCCGGTGCGCCGCATGCGGCTCGCACCTCGGCCACGTCTTTGAGGGCGAGGGTTACGATGTCCCGACCGACCAGCGCTGGTGCATCAACTCGGTGTCACTGACGCTCGAGGAGAAGTGACGGCCGCCGGGCCTGCCCGGCTCCAGCTGGTCAGGTCCGGCGAACTGTCCGCTGCCACTGCCCAGACGAGCGGGATGGTCCGGTCCGCCGCGATCTCCGGCGAGCTGACTGGGGCGCAGTCGCTGTGGATGGGACGGACCGAGCTGCCTCCCGGCGTGAACTCTGGTAACCACCATCACGGCGAGTCCGAGACCGGGATTTACGTCGTCTCCGGCTCCCCCGTCTTCGTCTTCCGCGATCCCGACTCCGGCGCGGAGGTCAGGCTGGAGGCACAGCCCGGCGACTACGTCTGGGTGCCCCCGCACGTTCCGCACCGGGAGGAGAATCCCTCGCCGGACAAGATTGCCGCCGTCGTGATCGCCCGGTCCACCCAGGAAGCCATCGTAATAAATATTGACAATCTCTAAGGATTGTCTTTTGTAAGGGCCAGTTCTCGGCCAGCGAATCGGGCTGCCTGTAATAGAACAGTGACACGGTCCAGGGCTCGGGTGCTGGCTGCCGTCCTGGCGGTCGGCGCGTTTTCGCTGTCGGCGGGCTCCGCTGCGCCGCCAGCCCAGTCAGCTCAAGCCCCGTCAGCTCATGCCATCTTCCCCGGCGCGGACACGCCGTTCGGGATGCTGCAGTGGAGCCCCGATACGACCAAGCCCACCGAAGGAGGCGGCTACTCCGCCGGTTCCACTTCGATCACCGGATTCAGCCTGACGCACATGTCTGGTCCGGGCTGCCAGGCGGCCGGAGACGTGCCGGTCCTGCCGACCCTGGGCCGGGTCGTGCCGACAGCGTCGGACTCGTTCAGTCGCAACAAGCAGCATGCGCAGGCGGGTTACTACTCCGTCTCGCTGGCGAATGGCATCGGGGTCCAGCTCACGGCCACGACCCGAACGGGTCTGGCCGGATTTAGCATCCCGGCCGGCCACCAGGCGAACCTGATCTTCAAGCTGAACGGCAGCCAGCGCGGGGACAGCGCGGTGAGCTTCCAGCAAGACAGCCCGACAACCGTGCATGGCTCCGTCACCGCGCAGAACTTCTGCGGCGTCGGCAAGCCCTACACCCTGTACTTCCAGATGCAGTTCAGCAGCCCGGCAACCGGCCACGGCACTTTCACCAGCGGCGCCGTTGCTGGCCTGCACCCGCAAGCCAGCCGACTCTCCGTTGCCAACGTCGGGCCGGGCCGGCTGGCTCCGGCGATCTCGCCGACTGCACCAGGAACCGGCGACCTTGCCCCGACCACTTACTACGGCGGGATGCCACGCGGCGCCGGAACGAGCGCACCTCTCACCGGCACGGTCGGCGCCTACGTGAGCTTTCCCGCAGGGCCGAGCCGGACCGTGCTCGCAAAGGTCGGCATCTCCTACGTCTCGGCGGCCGGCGCAGCGGCCAACCTGGCCGCGGAAGACGCCAGCTGGAATTTCACGGCGGTCCGGAACGCTGCCCGGCAGCACTGGAACGCCCTGCTTGGCAAGATCGCGGTCGCGGGCGGATCGCGATCGCAGCGCGCGGTGTTCTACACCGCCCTGTACCACGCGCTCCTCGCACCCACCATCTCCAGTGACGACAACGGCCAGTACGTCGGCGCCGACGGCACAGCGCAGACAGTGGACCAAGGCCAGGTGGCGGAGTACACGAACTTCTCCAGCTGGGACATCTATCGCACGCAGGCGCAGCTTGCTGCTCTGCTCGACCCGGCGATGGCTAGCGGCGCGGCGCAGTCCCTGCTGGACAGCTATCGGCTGACCGGGATGCTGCCGAGGTGGCCAGCTTATGGCCCGGATTCCTACATCATGGTGGGCGACCCGGCCGACGCGATCCTCGCCGATTATTACGCGTTCGGCGCCAGGGGATTCGATACCTCAGCTGCGCTGACCGCGATGATCGCGCAGGGCAGCAAGCCGTCGGACGTGCGAGCCGGCCTGAACTACCTCAACGACGAGGGCTACCTGCCAGATGACGGCAGCTACGGTTGCTGCAACTACCACGGCTCCGTCACGACGACGCTGGAATACGACACCGCGGATTTCGCGATTTCCGCGCTCGCCGGAAACCTGGGTGATCTAGCCGATCAGATCAAGTTCCGCAACCGGGCCCAGGACTGGCAGAACCTGCTGAAACCGGCCACCGGATTCCTGCAGCCCCGGCTGGCGAGCGGCCGCTGGCGGCCGGGCTTCAGCCCGCGGTCCGGTCGGGGCTTCGTCGAGGGCGACTCCTGGCAGTACACCGGCCTGGTCCCGTTCGACGTGGCCGGCCTGACTGCCGCTAAGGGCGGCCCGAGAGCGATGCGGCGATATCTCAACAGCGTGCTGTCTGGCTTCACCGCACGCGCCAACGGCCCGACGGCGAACATGGGCAACGAGCCGAGCCTCGAACTGCCCTGGGAATACGACTACGTCGGCGAACCATATGCGACGCAGAGATCAGTCCGCAGCGTCGAGGATCAGCTCTGGAAGGATGCTCCCGCCGGCATCCCTGGTAACGACGACCTGGGCGCGATGAGCGCCTGGTTCGTCTGGGCCGCGCTCGGCCTGTACCCGATGACGCCAGGAACCGCGACGCTGGCCCTGGGCTCGCCGCTGTTCCCGAGAGCGGTCATCGAACTTCCGAACGGCCGGACCCTGCACATCGTCGGCACGGGCGCCGCTGCGGTCGCGCCTTACGTGCACTCGGCCACCTGGAACGGCACGCCCTGGAACCGCGCCTATGCCCCGAGGGATGCCATCACGCAAGGCGGCACACTGAACTTCCGGCTGTCCCGTAAGCCCGATCGCTTCTGGGCTGCGCACTCAGCCGACGCTCCGCCGTCCTACGGCCCGCAAAGCCCGCCGGCCGCGACCGGTCCCGTGGTCTCGTCTGCCCCAGCGAGTCTCTGTCTGGCTTCTACCGCTTCGGCCTCGGCTGGCCGCAAGCTAACGGTCAGCGACTGCAACGGCAGCCCCCAGCAGCGGTGGATCGTTGGACCTGGCGGTGCCATCCGTGTGGCCAGCCTGTGCATGACCAGCGTTCCCAGTGCGAAGGGCAAGCCCGCTCGGCTGCTGTTGGAAACCTGCCGCGGCCGGCCCGCGCAGCGGTGGCTAGCCAGCAGTCTCGGCGGCCTCAAGAACGCTGCCACCGGCCAGCGCCTGGCCGTAACCCGCAGCGACCGTGCGAGCCGTGCCGATGCCGCGACTGCCCGCTGCGCCGGTCTCGTCAACCACCGCTGGAAGCTTCCGTACACGGCCGCGGTGACGCCGTAGCAAGGGACGATGACGGGAACGTGGCCGGCTTCAGGTCGCAGCCCCCGTCACCAGCCGTTCTTGCGGGCACGGGCCTCGTAGAGCAGGACAGAAGCTGAGACCGACACGTTGAGCGAATCGGCCGATCCGAGCATCGGAATCCCGATCCGCTGGTAGCGCTCTTGGTACCAGGGCGGCGAGATGCCGTACCGCTCACTGCCGACGACGATCGCGGTCCGGCCGCTGTAATCAGCCTGCCGATAGCCGATGCTGTCGTCAGTGTCGGCCAGGTACACAGTGAAAGCCTGCTGGCGTAGCCAGACGACCGCGTCGCTGATCTGGGCGAACTCGACCGACGGCACCTTCATGCTCATGCCCTGGCTGCTGCGCAACACCTTTGGGTGCGTCAGCCTGGTGCGTTTGCTGGTCAGCACCAGGCAGTCCGCAGCGCAGGCGTCCAGCGTCCTGATCAGCGTGCCGAGATTGCCCGGTATCTCCATCGCGTCGGCGACCAAGATGAGGGAATCAGACGCGAGCTCGAGCTCCTCAGGCCGCCAGTCAGGCAACTGGGCGATGCATAGCAGGCCGTCCGGGTTCGGCCGCTCGGCCAGCCGCTCTAGCGTCTTGGGCGAGATCCGGTAGGCCCGCCGGGCCCGCTCGGCGAGCTGGACGGCGCGTTTGGCGGACTCGTCGGAGTAGGCCGCCTCGGGGCACCACAGGAACGCATCGACGTCGACGCCGGTGGCCAGGACCATGTTGATCTCATACAGGCCTTCCGCGACGAACGTCCGCCGCGGGATCCCGGTTCGGTTGGCCTGGATGTCCCTGACCAGGTCGGCCACTGGGTGCCGGAGGCCTATCTGCTGGAGGTCCATCGTGGTCTCTCTCGTTTGCTGGCTCGCCGCCGCCGGAGCTACGGACGCCGCTCCAGGCAATCGGGACCAAGGTCGCTGAGCCGAGAGAGCCCGGCCAGCCGCATCGTCAGCTCGAACTCGTTGCGCAGTGCCCGGAGCACGTGCCGGACGCCAGCCTCGCCGCCGAGCGCCAGGCCGTAGACGTACGGACGGCCGAGTAGCACTGCCTGCGCGCCGAGGGCTAGCGCCTTCAGCATGTCGGCGCCGCCACGGACTCCGCTGTCGAACAAGACCGCCAGGCGCGAGCCGACTGCATCCGCGATCGCCGGCAGCGCGTCGAGCGCGCCGATGGCGCCGTCGACCTGGCGGCCGCCATGGTTGGACACGATGACGCCGTCGATCCCCGCGGCCGCGGCCCGGATCGCGTCAGCAGCGGTCAGGATGCCCTTGAGCACGATCGGCCCGGGCCAATGCTGCCGGAGGAAGGGCAGGTCGTCCCAGGTCAATGAGGTGTCGCCGAAGATCTGGGTCCAGCGCAAGATGGCCGCGTCCGGGTCCTCGCTGATCGGGCGAGCCAGCCCGGCCTGGAACGCCGGGTCGGAGAGGAAATTCTGCACCCCGATCCCCTTCAGGAAGGGCAGGTAACCGTTGCTCAGGTCGCGGGGCCGCCAGGCCAGGATCCTGGTATCCAGAGTGACGACCAGCACGCTGTAGCCGGCCGCCTGCGCCCGGCCCATGAAGCTCGCGGCAACCGCCCGGTCTTTGGGCCAGTAAAGCTGGTACCAGCGCTGGCCGTTGCCGTTCGCTGCGGCCACGTCCTCGATCGCGGTGGAAGCCGCGGTGCTCAGGATCATCGGCACGCTGGCAGCTGCGGCCGCCCTGGCCACCGCTCGTTCTCCGTCGGGGTGAGCTATGCCGAGCACGCCGATCGGGGCCAGCATGAACGGCACTGTCAAGTCGGCGCCGAGCACCGTAGTGCTAAACGCGGGCGTGCTGACGTTGGTAAGCATCCGCGGCACGATTCGCCAGCGGCGGAAAGCGTCCAGGTTCTCCCTGGCGGTGTCGCCCGACCCGGCGGCGCCGGCCACGTAGTCGTACGCGCGCGGCGTCATGAGCGTGCGCGCTGCCTGCTCCAGCCCGCCGATGTCGGTCGGGAACGCCGGAACCGTGCCGGTCAGTCCAGTCAGGTAGATCTCGTCCTGGTAGCTCTCCAGCGGCTGGGTCACTGGTGCGTCGCCCTTTCGCGCCTGGTGTCAGGCGGCTGGCTGGCCCGGCTGCCAGCGGCTCCGGCCGCCCGGCCGGGTGAGCATATGCTGTCATGCCGTCGACCCGGTCGCGTTCGTGACCTGGGTCCTATGCGCGGGGAAGAGGACTGTCGGCCGGCGCGCACCCATTTTTCGTACGCTTGGCGGTCCGCGGCCGATACTGACCTATGAGCGCTGCGCGAGCACCACCGGGCCAAGGCTGGCAGAACCTTGGCGAGGAAACCGTGCCGCCATGCGCTGACCGATGTTCCGGGGCTTGTTGCTGAGGGCCGGATCAGGGCTGCGACCACCGTAGCGGCGCTCCTGCACCTGTGCAGCACCCGAGCGATCGGCCGCTGAGACGCGGCCAGGCAGAATGCTTCCATGCCCAAGGCCAACGACGTCGCCGCGGCGCTACTGGACGAGTACGGGGACCTGACGGTCATGCTCGGCGGCGACCTGTTCCGGGCGCGCGTCTACACCAAGGCTGCGCGCGCGATTGCCGGGCATTCGCAGGATGTCTCGCAGCTGGATGCGGCCGCGCTGCTGCGGATCCCGGGCGTCGGCAAGTCCATCGCGGCCAAGATCGGCGAGATAACAGCCACCGGCAGCTTCGCCGAGCTTGAGCAGCTCCGGGCTGACATCCCCGACGGCGTGCGGCTGCTCACCAGGATTCCGGCACTCGGGCCGCGACGGGCGCTCCAGCTCTACCGTGAACTCGGCATCAGTTCGACCGGCCAGCTCCGGGAGGCCATCGCGGGCGGGAAGCTGAACGACCTGAAGGGCTTCGGCCCTCGGAGCGCCGATAAGCTATTGCGCGGCCTCGAGCTGATGGACAGCGCTGCGGGCCGGGTACTGCTGAACGTGGCCGCGGAGACCGCGGCCACCGTGGTCGGGGCTGTTGGCGCTGCACCGGGCTGCCTTCGGATCGCACCCGCGGGCTCGCTACGCCGGGCCGCAGAGTCGATAGGCGACGTGGACGTGCTGGCGGCCGGGCAGGATTCCGATCCGCTGATGGCCGCATTGACCGCGATGCCGGAGGCCGCTGAGGTTATCGCGTCCGGCCCGACGAAGACATCGATCAGGACCCCGGCGGGACTGCAGGTCGACTTGCGGGTCGTGCCACTCGACGCCTGGGGCGCTGCCCTGCAGTACTTCACCGGGTCGCAGCAGCACAACGTCAGGATCCGCGAACTCGCCGTGCGCATGAAGCTCAAGCTGTCGGAGTACGGCCTGTTCGACGTCGAGTCGGGCGATCTCGTCGTGTCCCGCACCGAGGAAGAGATCTATGAGCGGCTCGGCCTCGCCTGGATCCCGCCGGTCTTGCGCGAAGACCACGGCGAGGTGGAGGCCGCCCGCAACGGCACGCTGCCGAGGCTGATCGCGCTAACCGAAGTCCGCGGCGATCTGCATACCCACACCAGCCTGACCGACGGGACGGCGACGCTGGCGGAGATGGTGACGGCAGCCAAGGCTCGCGGCTACGAGTACTACGCGATCACTGACCACGCCCCGGACCTGGTCATGCAGCGGATGACCGACGAGAAGATGCTGGCGCAACGCGAGCAAGTACGTCACCTGAGCGACACGATCACGGCCGGGCCAGGCGGCGGCGCGGTGCTTCTGCACGGCACTGAGCTGAACATCGCGCCTGACGGTAGCGTCGACTGGCCGGCGGAGTTCCTCGCCGGATTCGACGTGTGCGTCGCCTCGGTGCATTCCCATTTCGACCTGCCACGGGCGGAAATGACCAGGCGATTCATCACGGCGTGCGAGAACCCGTACGTCAACGTCATCGGGCACCCGCTGACGCGAAAGATCGGGCGAAGGCCGCCAGTCGACGTGGACTTGCCAGAATTGTTCCGCGCCTGCGCACGAACTGCCACGGCACTGGAGATTAACTCGCATCCGGCCCGGCTGGACCTGCCGTCAGCGCACATCCGGGCGGCTCGTGACGCCGGGGTGAAGTTCGCGATCAACAGTGACGCGCACTCGCTGCGCGACCTGGACTACCTCCAGTACGGCGTAGCGACTGCCCAGCGCGGCTGGCTCACCGCCGACGACGTGATCACAACCTGGCCGTTGCCCCGGCTGACCGAGTTCCTCCGCAAGGGCCGCTAGCTTGCGGCAGACGTCGCCCGGCTATCAGCTATCTGCGCTTGGGAGCGTCCTCGAGCGGGACCGCCTCGCCGACCCAGGGGGCTGCTCCTGTCCGCACCTGGAAATCATGCTCGACGCAGAGCACGGTGCGGAGCAGCTCACCGTGCAGGCCGAACTCCCATGACACCGTGCCGGGCACCGTGCAGGGCGTGTGCCAGCTGGTCAGGGTCATCATGTCCGGCGAAACGATCCTTCGGCCGGCACCACACATGCCAGTGAACTCCTTGCACTGATCACAGAACCCGAGCCGGGCCGCGACCGGATCCCGGATTCGCATCCCGCAGTCGGGGCAGGCGACGCGGCGGGGCCGTGGCGGGGTACCCGCTTCATCCTGGCGACGAGCACTCAGCCCTAAGACGCCTAAGCGCCGCTGAGGGCGCCGTGCCGCCGCAGCCGCGGGGCTGAGCCCGCGTTTAGAATTGGACACTCTGGTCCTGCCTCTCCTTTGTCCCATTCCCCAGGCAGGTGAACAACACGCTACCGCACGACGACTCGGCGTGATGAGAAAACTGCGGGCCGTATATATTCCGGGCCATGACAGCCCTAAGAAGCGCGGCAGAGCACGCGGCTCAGATTGCCGCGGCGCGGGATCGGCTGCTGACTGACGAGGACGCTCAGCGGCCGTGAGTTAACCTTCGCGGCGACCTGCACGGACGAAGACTGGCACGCTACGCCCCTCAGCGATGACAATGATCGGCGAGCTCAACGCCGCGGACCTGGACGCTGACGGCGGCCCTCACGGGAGGGCGGCGACCAACTCGTCAACCGGCTTGCGCCGGCCGGTATAGAACGGGATTTCCACCCTTGTGTGGCGGCGGGCCCTGGCCCCGCGCAGGTGTCGCATCAGGTCCACGATCCGGTGCAGTTCGTCAGCCTCGAAGGCGAGCATCCACTCGTAGTCGTTCAGCGAGAAGCAGGCCACCGTGTTGGCCCTGACGTCGGGGTACTCGCGCGCCATCAGGCCGTGCTCAGCCAGCAGCTCGCGCCGCTCGGCATCGTTGAGCAGATACCACTCATACGACCGGACGAACGGGTAGACGCTGACGTAGTTCTTGGGGTCCTCGCCGGCCAGGAATGCCGGGATGTGGCTCTTGTTGAATTCGGCCGGCCGGTGCAGGGCCATCGCTGACCACACCGGCTCGCTGGCCCGGCCGAGTCCGGTGCGGCGGAACTTGGCGTACATCTCCTGCAGGTCGTCGGCGGTAGGCGCGACCCACCAGAACATGTAATCAGCGTCCGCCCGCATGCCCTGGAGGTCGTAGCACCCGCGAGTGACAACGCCCTTGCCGGCCGCCTGCCGACACAGCTCGGTCACCTCGGCGGCAAGTCCCGGCCTGCCGCTCACACGACCGCCGCCGACCGCGGCCCGGGCGGCGACGGGCGCGCCGGCGGCGCCAGCCCCGGCAGGGCCGGCCGCGCCGATCGCGTCCGGGCCAGTTACGCGGAACACCGACCACATGACGTAGCGGATGAGCTCATTCAGGTCACGCGCCTTCGGGCGGCCGACCGCCTGCCCGGGCTCGGAATCTCCAGCCATACCGACATGTCTACCAGAGCGGCACGCTCTGCTAACTGGCGGATCTGAGCCCCTGCCGTAGCCAGCGCGGCCGCCACGCCGACCGCGGCTAGCACGGCACGGCCAACAGCGCAGAGAACGGGAAGAATCCAAGCAGGTGGTAGAAATCGCCCGCGTGTTGCTGGCGACAGCGGCAAAAAAACTGATATCATGATGCTATCAATACCGTCAACCAGAGGTGGATTCACATGGCATCGCACGTTCTCCCGGCCGAGTCCGACGTCCATGCGAGCCCGGTGATCGTCGAGCGCCCGGCGTCAAGATTGTCCGGCATCACGATACTGGCGCTGGGTATCGCCACGCTGATTGCCGGCATCGTCGTGCTGTGGCTGGCAGCCAAGCACACCGCCGGCGTCACGACGGCGCTTAACTGGGCCGGGGCCGCTTTGCTGATCATTGGCTCCCTGGAGCTCGCCGGGCTGACCCCCATCGCGCCAGGAAAGGCCCGTGTGGTCCAGTTGTTCGGCCGTTACCGCGGCACCATACGCGAGTCCGGCCTGCAGTGGGTGAATCCGTTTACCCGCCGCATCGCGGTTTCCACCCGGATTCGCAACCTCGAGTCGGCCCAGGCCAAGGTCAACGACGCTGACGGCAATCCAATCGAGATCGCGGCCGTGGTCGTCTGGGAGGTTCGGGACACCGCGAAGGCTGTATATGCGGTCGACGACTTCACTAAGTTCGTCGCTATCCAGACCGAGACGGCAGTCCGGCACATTGCCTCCAGCTATCCCTATGACAACCGCGGCAGCGGGGCGCTCTCGCTGCGCGACAACGCCGACGAGATCACCCACCGACTTTCCGCCGAGCTCGGCGACCGCGTCCAGTCCGCCGGCGTGCATGTCATCGAAACTCGGCTCACCCGGCTGTCCTACGCGCCCGAGATCGCCCAGGCCATGCTGCGGCAGCAGCAGGCCAGCGCGGTGGTTGGCGCGAGGCAGCGCATCGTCGAGGGTGCCGTCGGAATGGTGAAGCTGGCTCTGGAACGGCTCCAGGACGAGGGCGTCGTCGAACTAGACGAGGAACGGAAGGCGGCGATGGTGTCGAACTTGCTCGTGGTCCTGTGCAGCGAGCAGGCTACCCAGCAGGTCGTCAATACCGGATCCCTCTACCAGTAATGGACGGCACGGTATCTGCGTGAGCGAGCGCAAAAGCATTCTGCTCCGGCTCGACCCGGCTGTTCATGATGCGCTGGCCAGGTGGGCCG
>WNFI01065872.1_pt1 | contig 14716 bp, 16 predicted proteins | sample 5400471 | NCBI WGS metagenome assembly WNFI01 (sample SAMN13153348, study PRJNA577476) | soil metagenome | isolation source: 100 cm saprolite on Douglas fir-dominated hillslope | place: USA:California | collected 2013-09-17
ATTCAGTCCATTGCTAGCAAGCTAAATTTGCCGGAAGCCTATTTCGAGCCGCTTGGCCGTTACGGCGCCAAGTTGAAGCTGGAATTATTATCTGATCCCAAGTTTCCGCGCCGGGGTAAGCTGATCTTGGTCACCGCCACCACGCCCACCGCTTCCGGCGAAGGCAAGACCGTCACCTCCATCGGACTCACACAGGGACTGGAGCGCATTGGCCGCAGGACCATCATCACCTCGCGCGAACCCTCGCTTGGGCCGGTATTCGGCATGAAAGGCGGCGCTGCCGGCGGCGGGCTGTCACAGATCGAACCCAGCCAGAAGATCAACCTGCACTTTCATGGCGACTTCCATGCCATCACCACGGCGCACAACCTGCTTGCTGCACTAGTCGACGCCCATCTTTTTCACGGCAACGATCTGGGCCTCGATCCTGACCAGATCACATGGCCGCGCACCATGGACATGAATGACCGCGCCTTGCGCCGCATCACTATCGACATCGGTGAGAAGAAAGGCGCGTTGACCCGCAACACCGGCTTCGTCATCACCGCCGCGTCAGAAGTCATGGCTGTGATGGCGCTGGCCAATAGCCTTGACGATCTGCGCCGCCGGCTGGATTCGATCGTGGTCGGTGTCTCGCGCGCCGGACGCCCGATGCGCGCCGCCGATCTAAACGCAACCGGCGCCATGATGGCCTTGCTCACGGAAGCCATCCTACCCAACTTGGTGCAGACCACGGAAGGCACGCCGGCCATGGTGCATACCGGGCCGTTCGGCAACATCGCACACGGCACCAGCAGCGTGATCTCCCATCGGTCCAGAGCCTGCGCAATCAGGGCGAAGGCGATCTTGAACGCGGTTTGCCCAATCTTGAAAGGCACATCCAAAACCTGAAACGTTTTGGCGTGCCGACGGTGGTGGCTATCAATCGCTTCCCCAAAGATACAGACGCCGATCTGAAGCGGATGGCCGACTACTGTGCCGCGAGCGGAGCCGTCAGCGCCATGAGTGAAGCTTTCACCAAAGGCGGACTCGGGGCCGCGGCGTTGGCGGAAAAAGTCGTCGAGACCATTGATAAAAACCCCAGCCCCAACGTCCAGCCCATCTACGCGCTGGAGCAGCCGCTGGAAGACAAGATCGCAAAGGTGGCCGGCGGTATCTACGGGGCCGCCGGAGTCAGTCTTAGTGAACAGGCCAAAGCCAAGCTCCAGCAATTTAAGGATTGGGGTTTTGCCAAACTGCCGGTCTGCATCGCCAAGACGCAATACTCGTTTTCCGACAATCCCAAGCTGCTCGGCGCTCCTTCCGGCTGGATCCTCAATATCACCGACGCATCACTTTCCGCCGGCGCCGGCTTTGTAGTGGTGATCGCCGGAAACATGATGCTGATGCCCGGCCTGCCCAAGGTCTCCCGCGCCGCCAGCGTTGACGTGAATGCCCAGGGCGAGATCGTTGGAATTTAACCCAAGGCATTTAGAACCTAGGGGCTAAGAGGGTTTTGCAGTTTCAGCCAGGTTTGTTTTTAAGTTAACCTTAGACTACCCCCTCCCCCCTGGTGGGGGGTATCCCAACAAACAAAGACTTTAGGTCCAAACATCCCAGTGGGATATCCCAGTGGAAAAGCAGGTCCATCAAGCTGGTTTTGCCGGGTTTCTGAATCCGCGTCATCGCTGTCGATTACTGTTCAGTTAACACCCACCGCGTACAAGCCAAAAGCTAATGGCCAGAAGCCAACAGTCGCTCTTTTTCAAAGAACTTTTTTGTTCGCGCCCTTAGGCGCAGGGCGATCATAGCGCATTGTTGATGGCGAATCAATTGCGAAATAGTACATCTTCTGCGCGGCGAAGGGTGTGAGCGCCAGTAGGGGCGACCAGAAGCTGTGCCAAGCCTAAACATCTCTGTCTCCCAAAATGCAAGGTTCTGCTTCGGGGAATTGTTTTTTCACCCGGTCTAAGACGGGCAATTCACGCGAATAAACTTCCCAATAGGCTGCGTCGATGCAGCGAATCAGAATCATGCACTCCGTGGGGACATCGAAACGTCCAAGGCTGGATCGTAGCCAAAGAGATGGGGCCCGTCACAAGGTAGAAGTTTGTCCAATCACCCATGAGTTGGTTGCGGAACTTTGTCAGAAAGCCACGATCAAACAGCTTAAGGTTGTATCGGATGTTTCCGATTTGATCAAGCTCTTCCAGGAGAAGGCTCGCGTACATGGCATCGAGATTGTTTGCTTGCTCGTCGCTGAGACCTCCATAGTCCAAAATGTTCTCGTGCGCTACGCAGTACAACTCGGATAATTCGGGAGTCAGAGTTGTGACGATGTCGCGAATACCGTAATGGACGGGACCAGTAAAACACTTCTGAAATAGGCGCAGTCCTTGCATTACCCAATATGTTACAGGCTATCGTTACTTCGTTTTCTGTCCATATGAGCGGGCAGGCTGTCATTTTGAGCGAAGCGCCTCGAGAAAGCAGTTGATAGCCTAGCTGATGGGCGCGGAGTCGAAAAATCCCGATAAGGCTTCCTTTGCCGCGATCCCGTCAGGGAGCTTTACCGGATGCTGTCTTCGTGCGAACGCCTTGACGCGGTATTCAGCTGCAAGCATTCTCGGGATGTTTCGACTGCGCGCCATAAATCAGGGTCGCAAAAACATCATTCACGCGCTCCGCTCAACATGACAGGGACATAGAGTCTTGCAGACCACACGGATCGTCGTTGCTATTAGACAGTCAATACTTATGTCTTGACATATTCCCATATGGGAATATATTGTTGAGTTATGCCCCGAGCAGCCACAACATCGGATGCGTTCAACGCCATCGCCGAGCCACGCCGGCGCGCGATCCTTAACTATCTCGCGCTGGCCGAGCGTCCGGTGGGTGACATTGTGGCCAGCCTGAAAGTGGAGCAGCCCTCCGTCTCGAAGCACTTGCGCGTGCTGCTGGATGTTGGTCTGGTCCGTGTGCGCCGCAATGGCCGCCAGATGCTTTACCGGACCAACGCTGAGGCGATCCGGCCCTTGCATGAGTGGGCGGGGACGTTCGAACGCTTGTGGAGCAATCAGTTGCTCCGCGTGAAAGAACGCGCCGAGAAGGCGGAGGCAAATCAGATTCAAGTCAAAAAGGAGAAACCATGAACGTGACAGAAACACCAATCGCTGAAAGCCTGACACTAACCTTGAGCCAGGAGATCCAGGTCCGCGCGTCGCTGCAGACTACCTTCGAGGCTCTGCTGGAACAGATGGGGCCGGAAAATGAATCATCACAAGGCAAAATGCCGATGAAACTCGAGGCGTGGCCCGGTCTCGAATCTGCAATACAGGCTGAAAGAAGTGGATGGCGGCACTCTGATCACCTTTCGTCACGCGGCGCTTGGGTTCATCCCGGATGAATTAAAAGCGGGCATGACCAAGGGTTGGGCACAAATACACGACCGTGTTCGTCAAAGGGCCGAAGCGCTTTCGTCCCAAGCAAAACCGGGACGGCGCACGCAGTAAAACGCGCCGCTGAGTTGCCTGAAGGAGGAAAGCATGTGTCCAGCATGCATCAGCACCGCGGCGCTGCTTGTCGCCGGGTCAATCTCGACGGGCGGATTGGCGACGCTCGTCCGGCTGAAGTTTCGTGCTCCAACCGGCCCGAGTATTCATGAACAAACGGGCCACGAATTAACGACCCATGAACCAACGGGCCCTCAATTAACGACCCATGAACCAACGCACCACGAACCAATGCACCAAAACGGAGAGGAACAAATATGAACCCGAGAATCGTGTCACAAACTGAATGGCTTGCCGCGCGCAAGCAACATTTGCTCAAGGAAAAAGAGTTCACGCGGCTGCGCGATGAGCTCAGCAAGCAACGCCGCGAGCTGCCGTGGGAAAAAGTTGAAAAGCAATATGTGTTCGATGGGCCCCGCGGAAAAGAGACGCTGGCCGATCTCTTCGGCGGCCGCAGCCAGTTGATCATCTACCACTTCATGTTCGGTCCGGGCTGGGAAGAAGGCTGCCCGAGTTGCTCCTTGGTGGCTGACCACATCGACGGCAGCACGGTGCACCTTGCGAATCGCGACGTGACCCTCGCGGTCGTCGCGCGCGCGCCGCTGGCGCAGATCGAAGCGTTCAAGAAGCGCATGGGCTGGCGCTTTAAATGGGTCTCGTCATTCGGAAATGATTTCAACCGTGACTACCACGTCTCGTTCACTAAAGAGGAGATGGCCACGGGGAAGGCATATTACAACTACGAAGCAAATGGATTTCCGAGCGAAGAAGGTCCCGGCGGCAGCGTATTCTTTAATCGTAACGGTGAAATCTTCCACACGTACTCCAGCTACGGGCGCGGGCTAGACATGATGATCGGCGCGTACAACTATCTCGACATCACCCCGAAAGGGCGCGATGAAGATGGCCTGGCATTTAGCATGTCGTGGGTCCGCCACCATGATCGGTACGCTGACGGCTACTCGGTCGATCCGGCGGCGCAGTACCAGGCGCCTAAGAGCGTCGGCGCCACGTGCTGTGCGCCAGAAGAACACGCCGTGAAGTAGCCTTCGAAGTACTTCAACGGGAGGACAATTTCATGAGTTGATGTCCTCTTACGGTCTCAAGGTGAACGGAAAGATCTTCGCCATGTTCGGTAGAGGCCAGTTCGTTACCAAGCTGCCGAAGCAACGAGTCGACGAACTGGTCAGCGCCGGGCATGGCAAGCGCTTCGAGCCTGGTCATGGAAGGATTATGAAGGAGTGGGTCGTCGTCAAGGCTGGAACGGTCAACTGGATCGAACTCGCCAAGGAGGCCTATCATTTCGTGAAGCAAAATCAGGGGAAATAATGTGTAATCCGGCGACGCAACCCGTCACCTTCTGCGTTGCTCAGCGCAAATGCCTGTTATCGGATTGGACGCAAAAGTACATTGGTAACCCGAAAGCCTGACCCAGTTCTAATGTTTCCCCCGGACCAGCCGATTCATCCTATATCAGCGAAGGTGAACAAATGAAAGCAATGAGTCATGTGAGCCAGAACAATGAAACGGCCGAGTCGGAATTGTTCAAGTTAAGAATATTTGCGGCATTTGGCACTGCTCTCCTCTATCTGTTCCTGGTGATCAACGCGAGAGCCCAGGACTTAAAGGTGATAACGATTGGTTTGAACAGTACGGCTGCCCAGGTTGCACGGTAACGAGCAACAAGCGGGCAGGAATGCCGGAAGCAGATTCGGGCCGGAGTTTTGCCGCCCAAGTTTTAGAGGCAAGGTTAGAAGCGCAGTACGATTTTTCTGCCCTTCGCAAGGGAGATCAGCACAGCAGAACCTGGCGTGTTGGTCTTTTTTTGTTCGAACCCCTGCTTTTTTTGAAATCCAGTTTTCTTAGAACCCCTCTTTGATCAGATCCGCTGCAGTGAATTTTGCGGAAGCCTTCGTCTGCATCAGCTTCTCGACATATTTAGCCAAAATATCCACTTCCAGGTTAACTGGACTTCCAGAACTCAAAGAGTGCAAGTTGGTGGCCTGCAAGGTATGCGGGATGATGGCAATCTCCAGCCGGCTGGCGCTGATCTGGGCCACAGTCAGGCTGATGCCTTCCACGGTAATGGATCCTTGCGACACTACGTATCGCGCCAGAGCCGGCGGGATGTCAATCACCAGCCGCCAGTCTTCGCGGCCTTTTACTTTTTCTAAACTGATGATCACGGCCGTGCCGTCCACATGGCCTTGGACGATGTGTCCGCCCAGCCGGTCCTGCGGACGTGCCGGGAGTTCCAGGTTCACCAGAGATCCTTTTTTCAAAGTTCCCAGCGAAGTGCGCTTCATGGTCTCTTCCGCCAGATCGGCGGAAAACTCGTTGTCGCGGATGTCCACGGCGGTCAGGCAGACTCCGCTGACGGCAACGCTGTCACCGGTCTTCAGTTCAGAGGGGACTGTCTTCGCGGAGATGGTGACGCGCGTGACGGAGTCGCCACTCTTGCCGGCCATCCGCTGTAGATCAACGATTTGTCCAGTCTCCTGGATGAGTCCGGTAAACATCAGATGTTTCCCTCACTCGCGTATGGATCGCGCAGATAACCTTCAACGGCAAAGTCCTCGCCGAAACGGTGGAGAACGATATTCTTTACCCAGGCGGCCTCATTGAGCCTTTGATAGCCGGCGCCGCTGGCAAAGGGCACGGAACCTCCACCAGACAAACCTGCACCAGCCAGATCTCCGCCGCCTAGAATCCTGGGAGCATAATACAGAAATACTTTGTCCACGATCTCCGCGGCCAGCGCGGTCCAGTTCAGCAGCGCACCACCTTCAATCAAAAGACTTGTAATCTCCAGCTCGCCGAGCCGGGCCACGATCTTTTTCAAGTCAGGACGGCCGTCACTGGAGCCAAGAGGCACCTGTTCCACGCGGATGCCACGCTCTTCCAGCTGCCGCCTCTTTTTCTCTTCCGCGAAGGAACAGAAGACCAGGAGGTCATCTTTTGCGGTTTTTATCAGGCGCGATTCCAGCGGCAGGCGCAGACGCGAATCGAGCACCACGCGCAGCAAAGGACGCCGGCGCGGAAGGCCGGTGCGGTCCGTGAGCAGAGGATCGTCAGCCATGACGGTTCCCGCTCCAACCATGATGGCATCCGACTCATGGCGCAGTTCTTGCACGTGAGCGCGGGATTCCGCGCTGGTAATCCAAGCGCCGTTTGGCCACGTTGCGCTGAGCACGGAAGGAGAAGGACTGGATGGCTGGGAAGGCGGCGCAATCTTGCCGTCCAGAGTCATGCCGGATTTCAGCGTGATCAGCGGGCGATGCGTGAGAATGTATTTTGCGAATGCTTCATTCAACCGATGAGCCAACCGACGAGCTTCAGGTTCCAGCAGTCCGGTTTCAACTTCAAGGCCGGCGTCGCGAAGCCGCTCAAAGCCTTTGCCAGCCACGAGCGGATTGGGGTCCGCCATGGCGGCAACAACGCGCTTGATGCCAGCGGCGATGATGGCATCGGTGCAAGGCGGAGTGCGACCGTGATGGCAGTGTGGTTCAAGGGTGACGTAGATTGTCCCGCCGCGTGCCTTGGCTCCAGCCTGCTCCAGCGCGAGAACTTCAGCATGCTTGACTCCGTCAAAGGTGTAGAAGCCGCTGCCAGCGGCGTTGCCCTGGGCGTCCACTAACACCGCGCCGACTCTTGCGCCCGGCGAAGTAAGAGCCGTGCCGCGCTGGGCAAGCTCAAGAGCCTGGCGCATGAAGTGCTCGTCTTTTGTTGTGAAACCCATGTGCCGTGAGCCTTATGGCCTTGCGAAAAGTGGCGTCTAGCCTGTTCTCAATGATTACGTAAACGACCGTGTTCCTGTTGCCGTCAATTGAACAGGTTTACTCGGTTTCGAACAGCGAGTCGGCAAAATTTTCAGCGTTGAAGGGCAGCAGATCACCGACCTGCTCGCCCACACCGACGTAACGCACGGGCAATCCCAGCTCGCGCGAGATGGCCACCACCACGCCGCCTTTGGCGGTGCCGTCCAGCTTGGTCAGCACGATGCCGGTTACACCGGCGGACTCAGTGAACTGCCGCGCCTGCTGGAGTCCGTTCTGGCCCGTGGTGGCGTCCATTACCAGCAGCACTTCGTGCGGCGCGCCGGGGATGATGCGCTGGGCCGTGCGCTTCATTTTTTCCAGCTCCGCCATCAGGCTGGACTTGGTGTGCAGGCGGCCCGCGGTGTCCACGATCACGCTGTCCGTGTGCCGCGCTTTGGCCGCGCTCAGTGCGTCAAACAGCACGGCGGAAGGATCTCCGCCTGGCTTGGTCTTGATGACCTCGACTCCGGTGCGCGATCCCCAGACTTCAAGCTGCTCAATGGCGGCAGCGCGGAAAGTGTCCGCGGCGCAGAGAAGCACGGTTTTACCTTCACCGCGCAGCGCGTGCGCCAGCTTGCCGATAGTGGTGGTCTTGCCCGTACCATTCACGCCCACTACCATCACGACTTCTGGGTCGCCGGCAGCGGGCTTGCCTGTACGCGCGGGCGTGGCGTTCAGGATGGCGAGAACCTGTTCCTTGATCAGGCGCTTCAGTTCCGACACGTCTTTGATCTGTTTGCGGTCGGCCTTTTCGCGCAGCTTGCCCAGGATTTCCTGCGTCGTCCGGGCGCCCATATCGGCGCCGATCAGAATGCCTTCCAGATCGTCCAGCGTGAAGCGGTCAATCTCCTTGGTGAAGGCCATCACTTCATCAATGCGCTCGCTCAGGCTCTCACGCGTACGCGTGACCGCCTGCTTCATCTTCTCAAGAAATTTGGGGAGCTTTGCTCCAAAAAGAGTTTGGATCATTGCGTTATGAGTGTCCTGCCGAACCTTTGATTATAGCGGGAGTGGGCGGTGGGCCTTACGCTTTGGTCGAAGCGCCGACCGCAGCGGCTGCGGCCTCTTGACCGGTAACGGCGGCGGCGCGATGGATGCGCAGCTTACCGGTTTCAAAAATCTTGGTCATGGCCGCGACCACAGCAGGATCAAATTTGGTGCTGGCCAGGGAATTGATGATACGGACCACGTATTCAGGGTCCATCGCCGCCTGGTACGGGCGGTTGGTGGTCATGGCGTCACCGGACGCAGAATCGCCGCGCCTTTGGTGGTGTGCGTCTTCATGACTTCGAATTCTTCCGGGGTAAGCGCGCCGGGTTTTTTCAGGATGCGGTCTTCAATGCCGATCTTGCCCACGTCATGCAACTGCGCGGAGATGCGCAGGTTTTCTATGTCCTCGGGCTTCATGCCCATCTCAGTCGCGATCAGGACGGAATAGCGGGTCACGCGGTCAGAATGGCCCTTGGTGTACGGGTCCTTTTCGTCAACCGCGCCGGCCAGCATCTGAATGGAGCTGATGAAGAGCGAGCGGTTCTCGTCCGCGGCTTTTTTCAGGTCGTCGACGAAGCGTTCCAGATTGTCCGTCATGCTGTTGAACGTCTGGGCCAGTTCGCCGAATTCCGTGCGGCTGCTCAGGCGCACGCGCTGGGTAAGATCACCGCCGGCAATGGAGCGGCTGGACTGCGTTAGCACGTGCAACGGCGTGGTAAGACGCCGCGCCGCCCATATGCTGATGAAAATGCTGATGGCAATCGCGATCAAGGCGTAGCGGATGGCATCATGCTTATTATCGATGATCTCAATATAGGCTGTGTCCTGCGTCTTCTGCGCCACCACGGCCCAGCCCAGTCCCGGTACCGAGCGGTACGTTCCCAGCATGGGGACCTTTTGCTTGCCTTCCTGGACAAAATACTCCTTGGTCACGGACACACGCGCGTTGGCGTTTTGCTCCACAAAGCTCTTCACCAAGTCATTGGACTTCATGTCCTGACCGGTGGCGTATCGGGGATTGGGCGAAGCCACAATGCGGCCGGAATGGTCCACCACAAAAGTTTCCAGTTCCTGGTCCTGATCCTTGGCTTCTTTCAGCGCCTGCACAATGTATTGCAGATCAATGATGAGTTCGAGTGAACCAAGATATACCTTCTTGTCGCTCAGCACGGGCTTGCTTATCACCATGACGGTGCGCGTCTGCACTCCTGATCCAATGGAGATTGGTTCGCCGTTGTATTCGCGGACATCGCGGGACGCAGCCAGGCCGCGTTCCAGTTCCTTTTCCAGAAAAGCGTCTGGCTCAATGGTCCCTACGGACAGGAATTGGTTTTGCGCGTTGATCAGGCGGGCGTAAGAGACAATGGAATCCGGGTCGCCGATGTAATTTTGCAGGAGCTTACGGACCTCATCAGACCTCACCCGCGGCCCGCTCAGATCATTCCCGCTGGTGACCAGAACGGAATACGTGAGGTTGGCCAGATTGGAATTGATGTCCTTGCTGCGCTGGGCTACCGACTGGGCCAGCGTGGTGGTGACGTTGTTCTGCTGCACCTTTTCATTGCGCTCCAGGGTGTCCCGATTCATTTGCAGAACTTTGGTGGCGTAGAAATAAAGCGGCACAACCCCCACCGCAACCAGCACGACGAGGACCAAGTATAGGATCGGAATCCGGGACGGAAGAGGCAGTTTCATACGCCCAATGCTCTTTGGATTGTATTCTGAAATCACTCCCAGGCTAAGTGAAAAAAAAGCCTTAAGCGGCGGTTACGGAAGTATCGTCCCGTTTGTCAGAGGGGGCCTGCAAAACTGAATCGGCGAATCTCCCAACGAAAAACCCAGCCGAGGGCGGCTGGGCCACACAACTTTCGTTGTCCGCCTAAAACCTGTCTTCCACGCGGCCCGGGCGGGTCATCAATTCACGGATGGCGTCGTGGGGAGATTTACCGTCATTCAGGATGGCGTTGATCTTTTCCGTGATGGGCATCTCCACGCCATGCTTCCTGGCCAAGCCGATGGCGGCGTTGGTGGTCAGCACGCCTTCGGCCACCATGCCGTGCATGCCTTCGATGATCTGCTGGAGCGGCTGTCCCTCACCCAGCGCCGTGCCCACGCTGCGGTTGCGCGACAAGCCTCCCGTGCAAGTAAGGACCAAGTCGCCCATTCCAGCCAGGCCAAACATGGTCTGCGGTTTTGCGCCGCACGCCACCGCCAGCCGCGTGATTTCCGCCAGGCCGCGGGTGATCAGCGCCGCAACGGAGTTGTGTCCCAGACCCAGGCCGCTGACCACGCCGGCGGCAATGGCGATCACGTTCTTAAGCGCGCCTCCCAGTTCCACGCCTACGAGGTCGTCATTCATGTAGACGCGGAAGCTGGGATCGCTGAATTCTTTTTGCACGCGCGTGGCCAGCGAGGTGTCCTTGGACGCCACCGTCACGGCCGTAGGATTGCCTTGCGCCACCTCTTTGGCGAACGACGGTCCGCTGATAGCGCCGATCTTCGGAGTAAACCCGGACAACCGGCCCACGATCTCATCAATGACCTCCGTCATGCGGAGCAGTGTGTCATTTTCAATGCCTTTGGTAGCGCTCACAAAAAGCATATACGGCAGCAGCCATTGCGCCATGTGCTCAAAAGTTCGCCGGCAGTGGTGCGAAGGCATGACGCTGACAACAATCTCCGCCCCAGACAGTGCTTCCTTCAGATCATTGGTAGCGCTGACCGATGGAGGCAACGGGCAATCGGGAAGAAAGACGCTGTTGGTGTGCGAACGGGCAATACTCTCACAAACTTCTTTTTCAAAGGCCCAGAGGCGCACCTGGTGATCGCCCCGGCGTCCGGCCACCATGGCCAGGGCCGTGCCCCACGCGCCGGCTCCAATGACAGCGATCCGGCTCATGCCTGTTTCTCCTCGGCAGGTTTCCCGCTGCCAAATCGGTTTTCATTTCCCGCCAGCAATCGCCGGATGTTCTCACGGTGCTTGACGATCACGATCAACGAAACTGTGGAAGCTAGAACTAAGGACACCCAGTCCGTGGGCTGGAGAAAATATGCGGCGATGGGAAATGCGATCGCGCCCAAAATTGAACCCAGAGAAACGTATCGCGTGACGACCACGACCAGGATAAAAATTGCCAGAGCAACCAGGATGGCTTTGGGAAACAGGACCATGAATACACCCAGAGCTGTGGCCACGCCTTTACCACCTTTGAAGCGCAACCAGACAGGAAAGACGTGACCCAGGACTGCAGCTAGCGCCGCCGTGGCCATCAGTGGCAACGGCGAGGGGGGACCAATGCCGTGAAATTCCTGGCTGGGCGCCAAAAAACGCGCTAAAGCCACCGCAGCCGAACCTTTCAGCGCGTCGAGCGCCAGGGTAGCGATGCCCAATCCTTTCGCGCCCGAACGTGCGACGTTGGTGGCGCCGATATTGCCGCTGCCGGAAAGCCGCACGTCTTCGCCGCGAAAAACCTTGACCAGCAGATATCCGAAAGGAATCGAGCCGAGCAGATACGCGGCGACAGCGACGATGATGTAGAGACTGGTCATGCGTTAAATCGGCGCTTTGCTCAGGAGGACAAGTCTAAAACTACTCGTCTTCCAAGAATTTTTTCTCGTGCTGGCATCTCTAGTGTGTTTCTTCTGTAAACCTAATCCTCACCCAGCCCAAACCGTTCCAGCTTTGTGTACCTTGACCCGCCCTGCTGAGGTTCGCTCTTGTACAGCCAGAACTCTTGCGCAGTCATTGTACCGAACTGCGGAGGTTCTTCCGGATTGAGCATTGGCTGGAGTTGTTTCAGCGATCCGGTGGAGCCTGCTCGGGCCAGGGTAAGATGCGGGCGGTAGGCTTTTTCTTCACGCGCGAAGCCCAGCTTTCCCAGTCCCGCATCGACTATCGCTGCCAGTTGGGGCAACGCCTGGCCGCCTTGGACGCCGATCCAGAAGACGCGCGGTGACTTCGGGTTAGGGAAGAAGCCGACATCCTGGAAGCTGAGTTGAAAAGGCGCAGCTTTCACCGCGGAGAGAGCCGTCTTCATCTCATGCAAGCGCGTGTCGCTCACTTCACCCACAAATTTCAGCGTGACATGCAAAGATTCCGGGCGGGTCCAGCGGGCTTCGGGCACGAGAAGACGCGCGCGTTCCAGGTACTCCATCATGCGTGCGCGTATGTCGTCGGGGATATCGAGTGCGATGAAGATGCGCATGTCACATCAATTTCCGGCGGACCATGTCCAGGGCCAGTTGCGTGGCCCAGTGGCGTATGCGGTCGCGGTCGCCGGGAAATTTGCGCTCCACAACCTCAGTATGGTTTTCGTCGGCCAGCGCGGCAAAGACCAGGCCAACCGGTTTTTCTTCCGTGCCGCCTCCGGGGCCGGCCACGCCGGTGATGCCAACTCCCAGAGTGGCGTGGCAGCGTTTGCGAATGCCTTCCGCCAGCGCCGCTGCAACCTGGCTGCTGACCGCGCCGTGCTCGGCGATCATCAACGGCGGCACGTCAGCCAGCGACGTCTTCACGGAATTGTCATACACCACCGCGCCGCCAAGAAAGTAGCGCGAGCTGCCGGGGACGGAGGTGATCCTCTCCGCCAGCAAGCCTCCGGTGCAGGATTCAGCCACGGCCAGCGTGGCTTCACGCATCCCCAGGTAATAACCGGCGATCTGCTCCAGGCTCTCTCCCTGGGTGGAAAAAATCGCATCTTCAAATTCGTCTTCCAGCGCGGAGGCAAGTACATCTACTTTTTTCTGCGCTTCTTCCAGCGATTCCGCCTGGGCGCGTAGGTGGAGTTGGACTTCACCGGGCGATCCCGCCAGGATCGTAGTCTCCACGCCGGCGTGTTTGGTGTAAATGGCCGCTGCGCGCTTATCTGCCATGGATTCGCCGATCATTGCGATTTTCAGCTCGCGCATGGCGATGTGCCTGACGGGAACAAGCTTCTGTAGCCGCTCCATGCACTGCTGTTCAAACATGGCGGTAAGCTCGTGCGGCGGGCCGGGCAGCAGGATGATGATCTTCCTGGCGACTGCATCTTCTATTTGTACGAACTGTCCTGGAGCGCTGCCGCGTTTGTTGTCGAGTACCTCTGCGCCGGGGATAATGTCTCCTTGCTGGGCATTATTCTCAGACATCGTCCATCCCCGAGACGCGAAGCGGGCGCGCAGGTCTTCCACGATCTTGGCGTCGCGCTGTAGTGGGCGGCCCAGAGTTTCCGCTACGCACTCACGAGTGAGATCGTCTTCCGTTGGCCCCAGACCTCCCATAAAAATAATCAGATCGGCGCGGGAGAGCGCGGTCCGGGCCACGCTGACCAGATCGGCGCGGCGGTCACCCACAATGGTCTTGAAACTCACTTCGATGCCAAGTTGGTTGAGCTTGCCGGTGAGGAAAAGCGAATTGGTGTCCTGGCGGTAGGGAGTCAGCAACTCGGAGCCAATCGCGATGATCTCAGCGTTCACTTCAGCAGTCTAAATGAGAGGCAGCCCGTGGATATCCCATGTGAGATGGAAAATCGAGGTGGTGGTGGCCAGCACCGCGCCCGCAGTGCGGGTGAAAGCCAGCCCCACCAGGTTCTGTCCGGCAATTACCAGCGCAGCTTGCCGGTCCTGGGTGATCCTGACGATGCCGCGTTTGCCCGCGAGTGAAGCCGCGACATAAAGATTGCCATGAGCGTCAAAGGCGAGGCCCTGCGGGCGTCCCAGGCCACGATAAAAGACGGCCACCGTTCCCTGCGGGTCAACGCTATAGACGGCGTCAAAGCTGGAGGTTGTAGGCCCGCAAATATAAAGCGTCCGGTCAGGGGCGAAGGCAAGGTGATATGCGGCCACGCTGGGCTCAAGTGTAGCAAAAACAAAAATCTGCCGGTCCGGAGCGATGCGCCAGATGGTGCCGCTGCGGTCCCCCACGTAAAGATTTTTGTCGCGATCAAACGCGATTCCGGTGGCGATGCCCAGGCCCTCAGCGTATGTGCTCATAGTCCCGTTGGGCCCCACGCGGTAGACCGTGCCGTCATAACGGGAAGAGACGTACAAGTAGCCGTCTGCATCAAAGGCCATGCCGGTGGCGTTCATCAGATCGGGAAGGAAGGGCTTGACGTTGTAATTGGTGTCGATCTTAAAGATGGCAACCGGCACTTTTTGCCCGCGACCCCCGGAGTAGGTTGCATAGATGTTGCCGTCATGGTCTACAGCTGGATTGGCCACCGGGTGCAGGCTTTCCGCGATGGGTTGCGCGATCTTGAGTTCGCGGCCATTGCTCACGTGCCCGTTGCTCTTGACCATGACCTGGCCGGAGTCCGCTCCGTACGGCACGCGCGCAATCACAAAACTTTCTGAACTAACGACAATCGAACCGTGCACTCCGCTGAAGCTTACTTCCGGGCGGGTGAGTTGTGGCGGCTTCAGCGCCCTGCCGATAAT